>Ga0209542_10017078_pt1 | contig 11949 bp, 16 predicted proteins | sample RifCSPhighO2_01_FD_184028 | JGI IMG/M metagenome (GOLD analysis project Ga0209542, IMG submission 184028) | Soil microbial communities from Rifle, Colorado - Rifle CSP2_plank highO2_0.1 (SPAdes) (version 2) | ecosystem: Environmental > Terrestrial > Deep subsurface > Rock core/Sediment ...
AAGCTAAACGAAAAACCGAACTCCAAATAAAAGAGGTATAAGGGCAAAGGGGATTTCGGTTTTTCGTTTAGCTTTTTTAACCGTTGCCACTCCGACTGCCGATAACGCTGAACCAGCTACAAAACTAGCGGTTGCTGAAAAACACATATATTGAATTTGTTTACTAATTTTGAACTATTAAACAGTCGTATAAGTATTACGGTTTAAGTTGGTTATGTTCCTAATGTTCTTAATTGCTATCACTGCCATGATTACTATGTCCACCATGACTTCCGTGCATAAATAGGTGCATAATAAGACATCCGAGTAAAAATGCGAATGGTAAGAACGGGACTAAATGCTGACCGTGATCAATAATCAACCAAACTCCTGCAATAATTAAGAGACCGATCAGAATCCACCGAATATTAAAGGGTGATGAGTTGTGAGTATGATTGTCCATACATTTATTTGACAAGAGCTTGGTTAATAATACTCTTTTGATGGGTTTTCTACGTTTATAGCTGAAATTTTTAGGAAAGATGCAAATATGGCATTATTTACCAAGCTCTGATAAAGATACTAAATAGTCTCCCCAGTTTTCTCAACCATCATATGGTGAATGGTTGCAACTTGGAGCCAAATGGCAATCAAGAAAAATATGGCGGCGCTCCCCATGGTGCCCCCCATCATAGATCCCTGAGAGTAATACCCCATCATTGTTCCATAATACATCATTCCCCCGCTCCATGAACCCAAGAATGCGAAAACTCCCAAGACTCCCGATATAACGCTTAAAATATGCAATAATTTTGATAGTTTCATGTTTTTTATTATTAATTATTTTCTACTGTTTTATTGTATTAAATAGCCAAGCAAATAACCAGACTACCAATAACGCTATTACATTCCATATAATAAGACCTGAAATAAAATACCCCAATCCAAAGTATCCTGAAATAAAATTAACATCAGCGTGCAGAGCGTAGCGCATCGTCATCATCCTTATTGGCGGGTACACAGCTACCCCAAGATAACAGATGATGTACACGATACTTGTCCATGCAGCGGTAACTTTTAGAAGATGATTTGTATTGATCATAAGATTAAATGTTTAATAATATTATGTATTATTTTGTTTTTTTCTTTTTTTTCTCTTCTTTCATTTTTTTAGGATCTAACCTTTTTGCCAAATTCCAGACTCTGACAATAAGCTTAGCTCTGAAGTCATGGAATTTTAATCCAACCTTTTGCAGTTTCTTATAAGTATTTTCTGGCATAATATGTAAATATATGCCTTCTTAAATTCTACTTATGGGACAAGGTATATACTTTGATTAATTCTTTGATAGTCTTTTCCTCTCCTTTGTGCTGCATTTGATGACTAACATGAGTACGGAGATGATTCTCTAAAAGAAAACTATCTAAGCTCTTGAGCGACCTTTGAATGGAAAGCGATTGCCCCAGTAATTCAGGGCAATATACTTCATCCTCAATAGCTTTTACTAAACCATCTAGTTGACCCCTGATGATTTTAGCCCGATGAATCGCACGATGTTTAAGCTTTTGATCTAACATATCTTTTTTATATTAATAGTACCACTGCTTATATAGATAACGATTTCGTTATCTATATAATTGTACACTAGGTCAAAATGAAAATTACGATTTTCACTTCTTCCTCGCTTCAATTATAGGTTATACCCCTATATCCTATATGTCAACAGATGCAAAGTGGATAACTTTTTTACAAACTGCTTGTAACAAAAAATCGCCGTTGAGGCGACCTTGCTTCGGACTTAATCTGGTTTTCTTAGTATAAAAATATTAACTCAAGAGTAAAATAACGCCAATATAAGCAATATAAATAATTACAAAACAAAAACCCTGCCATCGTTCAAGTAAATGCCGTTTTCCTACAAATAGAAACGCAAAAAGCAAGAAGGTCGCAATAATAGTCATGATTACATCTCGCATTAAGACGGAAGAAAATGGCAAGGGGTTGATTATTGCGCTTACTCCCAAAATCCAGAATAGGTTGAAAATATTTGACCCTACAATATTACCAACAGCAATGTCGGTGTTTTTTTTATAAGCAGCCACTGCGGAAGTTGCCAATTCCGGCAAAGAGGTACCAATTGCCACAACAGTAAGTCCTATTACCGCTTGGCTTATATTCAAGCCTTCGGCAATCGTCACTGCCGAGTCAACAATCCACTTACCGCCAAGAGTTAGGCCTACCAGTCCAATAATAACCATCATAACAGAACGTAAAACTGAGTAATTATGAATCGTATCCGTTTCTTCTACTCCCTCTACTTTACTGATGCCGAAAGTGTAATATAAAAAAATAATGAAAAAGGAAATGAGGATAAGACCGTCAATGCGAGTAAGCCCCGAAAAACCGCCGCCGTCAATGATTCTGTCATTAGCCATAATAGCAACTACCACAATCGCCAATAAACCCAATGGAATTTCTTTCCACACCGTCCCCTTTTTAACAGTCAAGGGAAATATCATGGAAGAAATTCCCAAAATAAGCAATATATTGGCAATATTACTTCCTAAAATATTTCCTATGGCAATATCTGTATTGCCTTGCACACTGGCAAAGATATTAACAATCAGTTCCGGTGCAGATGTGCCAAATGCCACTATAGTAAGCCCTATAACCAAAGCCGAAACCCCGAATTTTTTAGCGATTGCCGAAGCACCATCAACTAAAAAATCTGCCCCCTTAATAAGGAGACCAAACCCAACTACCATTAGTATGTATGGTATCGCATTAAACATAATCTTATATTACTTTTCACCGCTAATAAAAACCAGAGAATTTATAAAATCATCAAGTATTTTTTGAGATAAATTTGGGTTTTGCGCAAATGAATAAAAGTAACTTGGGTTGTCGTTTGAATGACGAATATCAAGTGCGTGGTGTTTAAAGTTTCTCCAATCTGGCTGTCCTGAGAAATTAGGCGCCCCAGCTTTTTTTGTAATTTCATATAAAATGGCTTCGCGTCCTTTTATAGTAATTTTATCTTGCTTGGTAATATCTACCGTACTTAAAGTTAAAAATTTACTTGCTTGAAAGAAACTAATATACACCTGGGATTTTTCTATATTAGTTTTCTTATCCAACGATGGATTATAAATATTTATTGCTTTTAGTTGGGAAATATATTCTACCTCAAATTCCTTAGAGATTTCTGCTGAAAATAAAAATTCGGCGTTAATTTGAGAAAAATCTATTAATTTTACAACTTTATCTATTTCTTGAACCTGATACGGCGATTTAATAGGATTTACTTTATCGTTAAATAAAAAATATCCTACACCACTAACAAGTCCAATAGCTATCACAAAAAGCACAATAGTAAAAATAACTTTCATATTTTAAAAACCCAAGTTTTTAGTTAATAGAAATTACTTGCAATCTTGCGGGCACTCTTGTTTATCCTCTAAGCAAACGCAATTGAAATTATTACACTGACCTTCAGCCTTTTGGCAGATACTATCGCCACATTTATCAACACAAATCAGTAATCCCGATTTATTTCCCTCTTCAATTTCAATATTAGAGATACCGACATTTGCTTGATCTTGGGGATTTTGAGTATTTTCTTGTTGGTCTCCCTGTTTATTTAGACTATTTTCGTCATTTGGAATAAGGGTCTTTGTTTTTGCAAAGTAATGATAAGTAAAAAATCCACCTACAAGAAGCAATACTAAAAAAACTACGGCAATAATCAATACTTTTTTATTAATATTTTTAAACATATGTTTTAATTCTTAACTAATTTAGATTACTTGATACTTCCTTTCAAAGCTGACCACTCCAGTCTGAAACCAAAATTTCAGTAACAAAATAGGCTATTTTCGGGGTTCCAGAATAATGGGTCTCGGTCGGGTTAAGTCTATAGATTTTTAAATAAGATTATATTTTTTAATCACTTCCCCCCATTTTTCCATTGACTTATCAATTAACTCATCAAAAGAACATATCTTTACCCCTGCTTTATCTTTAATATCAGCTGTTAGAATAACTATTACATCGCCCTCAGTTTTAAAATCGCCAGTAAATGGATCTACGGTAAATGAACCTTTTTGAGAAGGTTGACCTGCCTTAATAGATAACGATCTACCTATTCTATCTAAATAGGGGTACTTTCCTGATCGACTTTTTTTCAAGTTGTAATGTTTTTCTTGATTATCTAAATCAATTAATAATTTTAAGTACTCTGAAGATTCAATATCACTTTCAATAAGTTTAACGTCGCCTCCCTTAGATGCATATAAATTTTTAAAATGATCTTTAAGTTTCGTGACATTAGAGATTATCGCAAAAATTTCATTCGAATTTTCTGCCTTTTCTTTCCCTCCGAATGAAATTGTTACTTGACCATGTTTTCCATCTGATTCGTGTTTAATTTTAAGATGTTTCTCTATATCTCGATCTAAGCGCTGACCGATAGATAAGTAAACTCTTTCCATCCTGTTTTTTATTTCATTTATATTCATAATAAATCAAGAATAAAAGTCTCTATAAGATTTTAAACCTGCCACAAAAGTTTGTCTATTATTGAGGAGTCTTAGAAGTTGAAAAAAGAATTCTTCTAATGTCCCATCTTGCGTCTCTAATACTTCATATTTTGGTGAGGAATTAACATTATCAATCATATAAACAATCCCTTTCCCCAGAATTGCCACAATATCTGGAAAAATTTCATCCCATCGATGGTATAAGGGAATTTTTGAATCCAAATATTTCTTGACTGTTGTTAAACTGGGACCTGCGTAAGCAAATCCTGCTGCAATTATTGGAATTGGAACTTGCCCACCCTTAGTATCAAAAGTTTCTCGTCCATTACTAACTTGATAATTTAAAGAATGCATTTTAATTTGCTTTGCTGAAATAAGGTTACTTAGCATATTGCCTTTTTCATTTAAGAAATTATCTTTGGTTAACTTACTCTTTATAGAAACTACACCATGCATGCCCTCTACATAAAAATCCCTTTTCCTTAAGAGTTTTAAGGGACTAACATTTTTCTGTTCATCAAAAATAACTATATCCATTTCCTCGCTACGAAATTTACCTTCTTCATCATCGTTATGTCGATTTGGAGAATTTTTTGATTTCAATAAACCAATAATAAAACCAGAATCAATCGAATAGCGTTTAGGTAACTCTTCTTTCAAAAAACGAAGTAAAAGGCCTTCAAGATGATCTCCTTTTGTTACCGGATGATCAATAGATTGAAGAAGTTCGGCTTGTTTTAGTATCTCTTGTTCTTTTATTTGTAAATATGATTTTGTCATAGCTAAAAATTTCAGTCACCTGACTTAGCATAAGACTGCTGCGAGGCTTGGATTCGAACCAAGATAACACCCTTCAGAGGGGCGGATCCTACCATTAGATGACCTCGCAATATTTTGATTAGGTTCTAGCTTATAGCTAGAACCCATTAACTACACTTTCAAATATTTTCTTACTACAATATAACTTGATATCACTCCTAATCCAACACCAAACCCAATCTGAATAAGAATAACAAGCCAAAGGTTATTCATAAAATAACCAAAAAGGCTAAATCCGGGTATCATTATTGCTAATCCTGAATGTAATAAATAAACTAGCAAGATGGTTACCAAGAAAGAAAGGAAAAAAGAAATGCCTCCGAAAATTCCACCTTCAATAATAAAAGGAACTCTTACCAGCCAGTTTGAAGCTCCAACAATCCTCATCGTATTGATTTCATCTTTTGAACTATCAATCACTAATTTCATGGTATTGAAAACAACTAACATAGCAAACAAAATAAGGATAATAGCAACACCTAACCCAAATCTATTGATACTTGAAGTTACCGAGAAAACTTTTTCAATCGTACCCTTTTTCTCTGAAAAATCAACCTTTTCAATAAGATTATTAAATTTTTCTTGGTTCAAAATTTGAGAAATTTCTTCGTATTGAGCTGTTGTGCCTGTGGTAATATTTAATGACGGTAAGAAAGGATTATCGCCTACTTCCGATAACGCCCTTGAAAAAACGTCGCTATCTCCGTGCTTTGCGATAAAGTTTTCCAATGCATCTTCCCTTGAAATATACTGAATTTTCTTTATATCTTCTGCTTCTTGCAAAAGCTCGTTCTTAACATTTAAAATATCTTCTTCTTGTGTATCAGCTTTAAAGTAAGCGGCGATGTCAATTTTATTTTGAATTTGATCAATCAAGTAGTTGCTCATGCCATGAACAAAGAAAATTCCGGTAATTAATAACGTTGTTACGATTAATACAAAAATTGCTGCAATTGATATGCCCTTATTACGATAAAAGTCAGTAAAAGCAAAATATATTACTCGTTTTGTATTTGTTGTCATATTAAATAAGAAAACGCCCCTTTGCTTCGTCTCGTATTATTTTCCCATTATCTATGGTTATCACTCGTTTACCTAGTTTATTAATAATCTCCCTGTCGTGAGTTGATAGAATAACTGTTTTCCCAACGGTATGCAGTTTTTCTAGTAATGCAAGAACTTCATAAGAATTATAGGGATCAAGATTCCCAGTTGGCTCGTCAGCAATAATAAGTTCGGGATGGTTGACAATGGCTCTGGCAATAGCTAACCGTTGCTGTTCTCCTCCAGAAAGCTCATGGGGAAAATTATTAATTTTTTCACCAAGACCAATTAAAGTTAATACTTTTGGAACCTCACGCATAATTTCTTCGTTCTCCTTTTCTTCAACCGTCATAATATAGGCAACGTTTTCATAAACCGTTTTTGTTGAGAGTAATTTGTAATCCTGATAAACAGCTCCTATTTTTCTTCTCATACCTTGAATCTCATGACTATCCATATGGGTAATATTCTGATCTTTGAAAAGAACATGACCACTGGTTGGCTTCTCTAAACCTAAAATCATACTGATCAGTGTAGTTTTACCAGCTCCAGATTTTCCAACAATAGAAACAAACTCACCGTCTTTTATTTCAAAAGAGACATCGTGTAAAACCGTTGTACCATTTGGATATACTTTTGTAACGTTTTGAAAACTAATCATGATTGTGGAGTAGTCGCGAATATACAAATACTCTCAAATATACGAATACGAAAATTTGTATATTTGTATATTATTTAAAATTCGTATATTCGTGATTACTCCAACTTTAATTCTGCTTGTATGAATTCTTCTAAATTTCCATCTAGCACCCCTTGGGTATCTGAAGTTTCGTACTGAGTACGTAAATCTTTTATCATTTTATAGGGATGCAACACATAACTCCTAATTTGGTTTCCCCAAGAAGCTGAAACTTGCCCACCCTTTATTTCTTTTAATTCTTTTTTATACTCTGATTCTTGTAGTTGATGAAGTTTAGCATACAGAATTTTCATAGCATTTGCCTTATTTTTTCCTTGCATTCGCTCCGTTTGACTTGCTACCACAATACCGGTTGGCACATGGGTAATTCTTACTGCAGATTCGGTTTTATTGACATACTGACCACCCGGTCCCGATGCACGAAAGGTATCAATCTTTAAATCTTCTGGTTTAATCAATATTTCTTTTCCGCCAGAGGCGGATCCGCCTTTGGCAGAAATTTCTGGTAAAACTTCTACTAAAGCAAATGCAGTGTGGCGTAATTTTTGGGCTGAAAATGGCGATTGCCGTACTAACCGATGCACACCCGTTTCTCTCTTTAAAAAACCATAAGCGTAAGGTCCTTGAATTTCTAGGGTAACAGATTTAGTGCCTATTCTGCCATCTGGTCCACCTCCTTCACCAAAAGATTGATGGAGAATATGCGCAGTGAATCCTCGTTTTACACAATACCGTTCATACATTCTCAAAAGCATGGTTGCCCAATCTTGAGCATCCACTCCTCCTGCCCCAGAAAATATTTCTAAAATTGCATTATTTTTATCATACTTTCCTGCAAGTAAAATTCTAAATTCCTCCCGTTCAATTCTTTTCTTAAGATTACTAGTTAAAACTTCATCTACCTCTCCTAATTGGCTTAATTCTTTTAGGTCCCCTAATTCTTTTTTTAAAGATTCAATAGTTCCAATTTCTTCTTTTAATTCAGCAATGTTTTGACTTACCAATGTGGCATATTCTTGATCGTTCCAGAAGTCAGGAGATTGTGTTTTTAATTCCAGACTTTTTAGTTCTTTTTCCTTTTGGGCAATGTCAAAGACGGTCCACCAAGTATTGTACCTTCTCTTCCAGTATTGTAATTTCTAAATTGGTAGCCATACGTAATGGTTTTAAAATTTTTCTTAATAATAGCACATTTTACGAACAAATACGATTGTTATCGTATTGATATATATCCCCCAGAAACTCCCTTTTTACTTAATACAACCTGCCATAATTGAGCTTTTCGTGCCCTAAAAATACCAGCACAACAAAGTAAATAATACTTCCACATTCTATAAAAGTTATCAGAATAATTTCCTTTTAATTTGGGCCAAGACTTATCAAAATTTTTAAACCATGCCATCAGAGTTTTATCATAATCAGCCCCAAAATTATGCCAATCTTCCATAACAAATAATCGTTCCATTGATTTACTAATCTGAGCTACAGATGGCAGCATTCCATTGGGGAAAATATATTTTTCAAGCCACGGGTCTCCAGATATCAAAGAAACATTAGACCCTATCGTATGCAACAAGAATAAGCCGTCATCTTTTAAAAGACCGTACACCTTTTCCATGTATTCTCTGTAATTCTTTACACCAACATGTTCAAACATTCCAATAGAAACAACGTGGTCAAACTTTCCCTTAAGGGTACGATAATCTTGCAACATAAAGTTTACGGGTAACTTTTGGCAAAGTTTCTTGGCAAGTTCAAGTTGATTTTTTGAAACGGTGATTCCGGTCCCCTTAATATGATACTTTTCTGCAGCAAATTTTAGAAAACTCCCCCATCCGCATCCAATATCTAGCACCGTGTCACCTTTCTTTAAACCTAATTTTCTACAAATTAAATCTAGCTTTGCCTCTTGAGCTTGATTAAGATTTTTTGCCTCTGCTCCAAGTGAGGTTGAATAATGCCAGTACCCGCAACTATATACCAATCTTTCATCAAGCATTGCTTGGTACACATCATTTCCAATGTCATAATGCTTTTGCCCAATCTCAAATGCACGGGAAGTATCTTGTAAATTAAATAAAAATGAATGCAAGAAAGATTGAATTTTTGGTATTGAAAAATTAAATCTTTGATCAAGACGTGATGACAGAATTTTATGAAAAAATTCATCTAAATTTTTAACATCCCACCAACCATCCATATATGATTCACCCAATGCCAAAGAACCACCTACTAAAACTCTGTTATATAAATTTTTATTTAAAACCTGTATATCATATTCACGACTACCATTAATGGTAATACCAGCATTATGAAGGATTTTTTCAAAATATTTTTTAGAAGAAAACATGTTTTAGTGGAGCCGCTTACAAGAATCGAACTTGTGTCTACGCTTTACGAAAGCGTTGTTCTACCACTTAACTAAAGCGGCGAGATTTATTTCTTTAAAATTAATAGACGACCTTCTTTTACTCTTTTACTTACGACTCTATTTTTTCTTCCATTACCCTTATTTAATGCAGCATATGTAGGAGTTAATGAATCACAATTCGGACAAAGTAATCGTAGATTACTTTCAACATTATTCCTCCAATTTCCATCGATATGATCAGCAACTAGAGGAACTCTCTTAGTTAATGGATTTATCTCTGTCCACCCACAGAAACAGCACTTATTATCAAATTTTCTCCTCAAATATTTTTTAATAGGGTCAGAAACAAGTCCAATACTACTTAAACCACTTTTTTCCCCTTCCTTCCACAACCTTATGTAATTTTGATACTGATATTCTTGCTGACAAGAATTACTGCAATACTTATAACCTGGTCGATCAGGCTCGCTACCACATACAAGGCAATTCTTTCTTGGCTTTTTGGGATTTGGCATATTAGCGTATTATACACCAAACTACGACCTAACTCAATTAATACCATAGGTCGTATTTTAGAAAAACTGCCAACTGAGCTAAGGTGGCATCAAAATAATACACTCTACTCTCTACAAGTTTATCATTTAAGAACTCAAAAATCAATTAAAAAAACTCGTAAGGTTCTTCTCCTTAAACGAGTTTTAAAGAAACTTATAAGGCTTTTGGAGCGGGCAATGAGAATCGAACTCACACTTCGACCTTGGGAAGGTCGCGTACTACCACTATACTATGCCCGCATGTTATTTTTTAAACCATCCACCCAACCAACTTAACCAAATACTAAAAATATTCTTTTGCTCACTATTCTGCTGTTGCTGTGTTTGAGAAACCGTAAAAGAAACTACTTTTTCTCCTGGCTGCTGTAAATCAAATTCTTCTCTCGCAATCTTTTCTATATACTCATTATCATCTCCCCTTAACATACTTTCAGTTAAGGTAGTATTTTCTTTCTGTAAATTTTGTATTTTATTTTTTAAACTTTCAATTTGTGTATTCAGTATTTTTCTCCTTTGATACATCTTTACATCAGCAATCACCAAAAAAACAACAGCACACAAAAGTACCAGTCCAGTTATATTCCATAAAAAAATGTTCCAAGGATTCTTCTTTTGATTTTTCCTAAAATCTGCTATCATTGAAATAGTAGCGACACTAATATACGAATGACACCCGAATTTACGAATTAGTGTGGGCGCATTCGTGTAATGTTTTGCCTTTGGCAAAACTTTGCGCTATTTGAATGCTATGAAATTAAAAACTAAAAAATTTCTTCAAATTATTTGGATTATCCTTATCAGCTTAGTAGCTTTAAGTACCATAGTTTGGTCAGTAGGAATAGGTTTTATAATATAATCTTACTAAAAAAACCAGCCTTTTGAAAGGCTGGTTTTTTGATAATTAAAGAAACTATTTCTATGGTATAGCTATATTTTTAATTAAACTTTCGTAGTCAGCCAGTATTTTTTTTGCAACCGTTGTATCTAATCTATAATTAACATCGTAAACAATGGAATTTCTTACTGTATGATCTACCAAAATCTCTTTTTCGTTGAACCTTATTCTTCGCTTGGCACTCGTTATTAAGTCTTCAAATGTCTCTCCTTCATAGCCAGCATCTTCTAAAGTTTTATATAAAAACTCTTCCGCTTCTACAACGGCGAGTTTATAGCCCCTTTCCGTGCCAGAAGCCGCGTTCTTCATAATGTTTTTTAAACGCCTTTCCAAATCACGAAAACCATATGCCCGCCAAGAAAAGAATTCTGTTACGTCTTCTAAAAACTGATATTGCAAATAAGTACTTTCTACATAAAAATACACGACTACACAGAAAAAGAAAGCAGCAAAAAGAATAAAAACTAACTTAATAGGAAAAAGAGTATCTTGAATACTTGGAGAATTAACAAAATTAATAAAGCTATTTACATCAAGCGTTCCATTAATAGATTCTAAGATTGTCATATTATTTTATTGTATCATTTTTTCTAATAATGATGCTACCCTCAAAATTTTATTCTCCTCAAAATGCTTCCCGATAATTTGTAAACCGACTGGCAGCTTGCCTACCGTACCAACAGGTAATGATAACCCGGGTAATCCTGCCAAATTCAATGAAATCGTATAAATATCCGCTAAATACATCGTCAGCGGATCCTTAAATGCTGGGAACGGTGAAACTGGGGCAAAAATAAGATCTACTTTTTTAAAAGCATTTTCAAAATCCTGACGAATCAGTTGGCGAACTTCCTGAGCTTTTTTATAGTAGGCATCATAATAACCCGAAGATAATGCATACGTACCAATAATAATTCTACGCTTAGCCTCTGCATTAAAACCGGCACCACGTGTTTTCAAATACACATCTAATAAATTTTCTGCGGGATATGACATTGCATATTTTATTCCGTCAAAACGAGCCAAGTTAGCTGAAGCTTCACATGGC
>Ga0209542_10017079_pt1 | contig 11949 bp, 11 predicted proteins | sample RifCSPhighO2_01_FD_184028 | JGI IMG/M metagenome (GOLD analysis project Ga0209542, IMG submission 184028) | Soil microbial communities from Rifle, Colorado - Rifle CSP2_plank highO2_0.1 (SPAdes) (version 2) | ecosystem: Environmental > Terrestrial > Deep subsurface > Rock core/Sediment ...
CAAGGGAGTGTTCTACGCCCAGTCGCGATTCATATTCTTCCACCTCGTCTGCTTCTTCTTCTAAAGACGCGTGCGATCCCGACTCTACCGGTTCAAACTGTGGCATCTTGGCATCCCAATCGTGCTTCATAGAGGGGTCGCGCTCGGCAATAGACGACAAATCCGCCATGAGTTTTTCCCTCTCGGCCTCTAATCTTTTTTTCACTGATTGTAGAATGTCTGAGTTCATGAATTATATTATATTGTATACCCTATCGCGGGTCTATTGAAAAGTCAACGGCTTCGTGGTAGTCTTTTTTCAGTTCATTTTCAGGGTCTATGAATCCCCCAAGAGGCTTTGCAAGCGACAATAATGCCGGTGTTCACCCCGAAGTCTTTAAAGCAATGGAGGCGGCAAATGTCGGACATGCTGTTGCGTACGGAGACGATCTATATACGACTTCCGCAGAAGAGATTCTTAGGAAACAACTGGGTGATATAAAAGCTTTTTTCGTTTTTGGCGGTACGGGGGCAAATGTCTTGGGCTTGAGAGCAATTACACGTCCGCACCAAGCGATCGTCTGTTCCTCGGTGGCACATATTGATGTTGACGAATGTGGCGCCCCAGAAAATTTTACTGGGTGCAAACTCTTGCCGATTCCTTCGGACAACGGAAAAATTACTGTGGAGCAGATTGCTGGACAAATGCATGGTGTCGGGGACCAACATCATGTACAACCAAGAGTTGTTTCCTTGACGCAGGCAACAGAATACGGAACCGTATATACGCCCCGAGAGATAAAAAAAGTTACGGACTTTGCCCATGAAAATGGTTTACTCGTGCATATGGACGGAGCGCGGATCGCAAACGCCGCCGCCCATCTCGGGGTTGGCCTCAGAGAAATAACCGGGGATGTTGGAATTGATGTACTTTCGTTCGGCGGGGCAAAAAACGGGATTATGTACGGAGAAGCAGTTGTGTTTTTTGACGTGTCTCTTGCCGATGGATTTGTATACATTCGTAAGCAGGGTATGCAGTTGCCGTCAAAAATGAGGTATATCGCAGTTCAACTTGAGGCACTTTTATCAAACGGTTTGTGGTTGCGTAACGCCGGTAACGCCAATAAAATGGCGCGATGTTTGAAAGAAAAACTTTGGGACATCAGACAAGTTCATATTACTCAAGAGGTGGAATCAAACGCCGTGTTTGCCACTATTCCCAAACCGGTCATTCCCCTGCTTCAGCAAAAATATTTTTTCTATGTCTGGAATGAAGAAAAAGGTGAGGTTCGTTTTATGACTTCTTTTGATCACACCGAAGAAGACGTTGATAATTTCGTGAAGTGTCTCGCAGATTTATTAAGATCATGACCCCACTCACCAAGCGTGAGTGGTTTTTATTAAAAGTACGGAATTTTCCACCAATCCTCGGGGTTTACGAAGCGATGTTTTCTATCCAAAGTTTTTATTGTTTCCACTTCTTCCTCCGAAAGCTCAAAATCAAAAATACTGATGTTTTCTTTGATTCGCGCCGGAGTAGTACTTTTGGGTATCACAATCGTGTTTCTTTGGATTGCCCAGCGAAGCAAAATATGGGCGGGGGATTTTTGGTGCTTTTGTGCGATTTCTCCAATAGTTTTGTCTTTTAGTAAAATAGGATCTTTCTCACCCAAGCCACCGGGAGTTCCGAGGGGCGAATATGCCGTAACCGCGATATTTTTATACTGACAAAATTGCACCAACGCTTCTTGTTGCAAATATGGATGCAGCTCTATTTGATTTACTGCGGGATTTATTTTTGCATATGAGAGAAGGTCTAGCAGCATGGGTGCGGTGAAGTTTGCGACACCAATCGCTTTTACTAACCCCATCCTTACCAATTCTTCCATCGCTTGCCATGTTTCCCACAACGGTATTTTCTCTGTGATCACGTATCCGTTTTCATCCAGTGGCTCCCAACTGCCCTTTCCCGGTATAATTGCAATCCCAAAGTGCATTAAATAAAGATCCAGGTAATCCAACTTAAGATCGCGCAGGGTTTGCCTGCACGCCTTAACTACATTTTCTTTTGCGTGTTCGGTATTCCAAAGTTTGCTTGTAATAAAAATTTCCTCCCGCCCCAATTCCCCGCCCTTGAAGATATTAGCCAGTGATTCACCAATTTCTTTTTCGTTCTCATACACAGTGGCGCAATCAAGATGCCGATATCCCGCCTCTTCAATTGCGTATCGCACCGCTTCCCCCACTTTGTCTTTTGCCGCATTCCAGGTGCCAAGCCCGATTGTGGGCATTTTAGCATTGGTATTTAAGGTTAAGTGTCTATTTGTAGTTGACGAAAATGTCATACTTTGTTATACTATTTTTCAGAACCAAGTAGTCGCGATGTTTAGGCGCATCGTAATTCACCTTAGAGGACCAATTTGTAGCTGCAGAAAACAGAGTTTATCTTGGGACATCTGGCATGATAAAAAAAATAAGTCTGGACTGGTTGTTTATTGTACTAACTGCGGAGTTGAAGTAAGGATCCCCAATAATAAATTTTTAGCTAGTTTTAAACTGAAACGCTCATACCCCGAAGAAGGAGAAGGTGGTGTGGGTTTTAGTGACGAGGATAAAAAGTTTTTGGGGGGTGCTGATATTTTACCAAGCTAGAACCGACACAACGTCGGTTTTTAATTGGGTCTGTTGCCGAATAGGCTTTCGTAACGAAATTTCCAGATTGCGAGCGAGGTGAAGCAAAAATTGTGAGGCATATACAGTGTATCTGTCGAACAATTTTTGCAAAGCCGTAGCCGCAATCTGGAAATTGCAGTAGAAATGATATTCGGCAACAGACCCTAATTACCACGCATGGCTATCTTGCTTCAAACAACCTATTTATTATCGTCTCCATCATCTCTTTGGAGGAGGTCAGCACCAGCAAATTTTTTGCGGGAAAGATGGTATAGGCGATGCCGATATCTTTTTCTTGTGAAAGTTTCTGATATCGCCAGTCAATATTTCTGAATGTTCTATCCTCAAAAGGAAGGATGTTGATCTGCAGTTTTTCTTTTAAAATAACTTGCCGAAGGTCTCCTAAAATTGAAGATTCCCAGCCGAGCATATCGGCCCAGGTTCGATCTTGATCACCCACGCGCGTGGCAAACCCAAAGCGTGCTTCACCCGAATCTTTTTGGTAATGAAAGTAAATATTTACCGGAAGAGTCGTCTTGGTTAAGAGGGTTTTGGGCGGTGCTAAATTCAGGAGGTTCACAAGATCGGGGAATGTCGCAAAACGCTCTCCCGCGCTTTCCTCAAGTTTAACCAAAACGCGCTTTATAGTGCCCCCCCGTTCGTCTTCTCGTTCGTTTAACAGCTGAAGAAATTCGTTTGGCTTTGAGACGTCTCCGTTAATAGTACGGGAAGATTCGGAAGCAAAAAAAGGATTTGGTGGAGCAATGCGCTGGGTCGGGGCTAATTCCCCCTGGCGCGATTTCCAAAACAAAAATCCTCCTCCGCCCACACCCGCAAGAAACAAAATAGAAAATACAATAACAAGTATCCTCCTCAAAGGATGCGCCTTTTGTGGAAATGAAGAGGAGATTGACCGTGAGGAAGATCTTGCTGTTTCCTGACTTATGATTTTCAGGAACGAAGGTTTTGTTTTTTTGAACATTTCCTCCACATCACCCTTCATTGTACGCACGATGGACTTCTTGTCGCCTCCTCCGGGAGCGTTAGAAGAAAGATCTGGCATAAGATACTGGCTTGTAAACAAGGGATATAAATTTATTCTTCCGCGGGGGTTTTTAATATAGGGCTTACTTTCTTGGTCTGCGGTCGCCAAAGGGTGTTCTGCGCTCATCCTTTCCACGGTTTACATCTTCATCGGTATATCGCCCTGGCACGTCTTTGAGCGAGAGATTTACTCGTCCTTGGTCGTCAATATTTTTTACCTTTACGGGGATAATATCCCCCATATTAACTATATCAGTAACCCTTTCTACTCGCCACGGGGCAAGTTCGGACACATGGACGAGTCCGTCTTGGCGCGGGCCAATCTCAACCATGGCGCCAAAGTCGAGGATCCTTGTTACCTTACCTTCCAATAGTTCTCCCGGCTTTATTTCTCGGGTTACCTGTTTAATAAGGGAAAGTGCTTTTGTCATTCCTTCTTCTTTTTCAGAAGTTACAAATACGGAACCGTCGTCTTCAATATCAATTTGTGCGCCTGTTTGGGCGATGATGTCGTTTATAACTTTGCCGCCGGGGCCGATGAGTGCTCCTATTTTTTCCGGATTTATTTTGAGAGTTACCACGCGTGGCGCCCATTTAGAAAGTTCTTCTCGTGGTGCGGCAAGTGTAGCAAGCATAGTTTCTAAGATGCGCATGCGCGCTGTGTGGGCCTGCTTTAAGGTATCGTGGACCATGGGCATGGTAATGCCGTCAATTTTTACGTCCAGTTGTACCGCAGTGATGCCGTCTCGGGTTCCCGCAACCTTGAAGTCCATGTCCCCATTGTGGTCTTCCTGTCCTTGAAGGTCGGTAAGAACCCGATAGTCTCCCTTGTCGTTTAGCATGAGTCCCATGGCCGCACCCGCCACTGGTTTTTTAATCGGAACTCCGGCGTCCATGAGGGCTAAGGTTGAACCGCAGACGGAAGCCATGGAGGTTGAACCGTTGGAAGAAATGGCTTCGGATACGATGCGAATCGTGTATGGAAATTCATCGCGGGTTGGAATCATAGGCAAAATTGCTCTTCCTGCGAGCGCCCCATGGCCAATTTCTCTTCTTCCCGGTCCCCGCATGGGCTTGGTTTCGCCTACCGAGTAGGGAGGGAAATTATAGTGATGTAGAAATCTTTTTTTAGCGCGAACCTCCATTCCTTCTATGATAAGTTCGTCTCCCGGGGCTCCGAGGGTAAGCGAAGATAATACATGTGTCTCTCCGCGCATAAAAAGTCCCGAGCCGTGAACGCGCGGCAGTACGGCAACCTGTGCTGTGAGCGTCCTTAGTTCATCCGCCCTTCTTCCATCAGGACGCTCCCCCTTCTCAATGATGCGACGGTGCACTATCTCATTTATTTCTTCGTCAAATAAATAGTCGACGGCGCTTTTCACAAAATTTTCCGGAAAGCGCTCAAAGGCGGTTTTAGTCCACCCGGCTTTTACCTCGGCAGTTTTTTCCTTCATTACTTTCTTTTCACTTTGATAGACGGCGTCTTCAATTAGCGAAGAAAATTCTTTTATGAGTTTTTTCAAGTTTTCGTGGGGTGTAATTAGAGGAACTGAAACTTTTTCTTTCGCGTGCTTGGAAAGAATAGTTTTTTGAAATTCTATTAATTCTTTGACGAAACCAAATCCACATTCAACCGCGTCAGCAAACTCTTCTTCGGAAATTTCATTTGCGCCGGCTTCAAGCATATTGATGCGCTCCCCAGTCCCCGATACGGCTACATCAAGGTCGCTCGCCACTCTTTCTTGATAGGTTGGATTCAAAACAAGTTTTCCATCTGCTTTCCCGACACGCACACCCGCCACCGGCCCCCCCCACGGGATATCCGAGAGTCCGAGCGCCAGGGAAGCCCCGAGAAGTGCGGGCACATCGGGGTCGTGCTCCTCATCTACGGAAAGTGCTGTTACTATTACCTGCACTTCGTTTCTCATGCGCAGGTCGAATCTCGGCCTGATCGTGCGGTCAATTAAACGCATGACCAAAATCGCCTCTTCCGAGGGCCTAGTTTCCCTTTTTACGAAGCGAGAGCCAAGAATTTTTCCGGCCGCGTAAAACTTCTCTTCATAATCTACGGTAAGCGGGAAAAAATCTCCGCCTTCGCGAGTTTGGGGATTCATAACGGCGGTGGCGAGAATCATGGTATCGCCAAGGCGCACAATAACCGAGCCGGAAGCCTGTTCTGCCCAGTTATTGATCTCAACATGGAAGGTTTTCCCTTCCAGGGTATGAGAGTATTTAATAGGATCCACGTATTTATAATGCTAGGGTCGCGAGTAAGGAGAGGTGATACAATCCTACCAAACTCTATGCTTAAAAGTTAGGCAGGTAAAATCATTCATCTTTACATACGAGGAGTCATATACAAAGACGAATGATGTATCTTTATGCAAGCTTTCTTTACCTCGCTTTTCCCGGCAAGTTTTTTATAGTTTATCTTATACGCATAAGAAATTTTTTAGGATCGGCTCCTATATCTAGAAAATCATCCACAACCTCCTTTAGTTTTTGTGAAGTAGACCGCCCGAATGCCGCGACTTCCACCTGCAGACCGTGAACCTCTTGCAGATAATCTATCAGGGGAATAAAGTCTCCGTCGCCCGACATGAGGACAAGCGCGTCTATGCGGTTTCCCAGCTTTACGGCGTCCATGGCGATACCCACATCCCAGTCCGCCTTTTTCATGCCTCCCGGAAAAATTTGCAGATCTTTGAGTTTGGTTTCAATACCGACGGAAGTGAGCGCCTCCAGAAAAGGTTTTTCGTCTCCCGATTCGGTTTTTATAACATAGGCAATAGCGCGGACGAGCTCTCTGCCGGCTACGGCTTGCTTGATCACCTCTTTAAAATTTACTCTTGAGTTGTAGAGATTTTTTGCAGAGTGATAAAGATTTTGCACGTCAATCAATATCGCTACTCGCTGGGCTTTGTGCTTGATTACACTCATTACGGGAATCGTGAATCACGAATCATGAATAAGGCAAAAGAGAAAAGTTTCCCTAATTCCTGATTCCAGACTCATCGTTTGAGACCGAGTTTTTTTATGAGAAAATTATATTTTCTGACATTGGATTCTTTCAGATAATCCAGAAACTTCTTTCTTTGGGCCACCATGCCTAAAAGTCCCCTGCGCGAGTGGTTGTCCTTTGGATTTTTTTTGAGATGGCCGGTAAGTTGAGAAATATTCTCGGTGAGAACAGCCACCTGCACTTCGCTTGAGCCAGTGTCCTTGTCGTGGATTTGGAATTTCTCGATTATTTTTAACTTGTCCTTTTTAGCTATGGCCATTTTGGTAGTATACGATAAGCTATTACTGTATAATTCTAGCATATCTCCGGTTTTATTGCAAGAAACGCATGAAAAGACCACGGATTTAGGCGCATGGTTTAGAATCAGGATTTTCGGCACAATTCTTTAGGAATTTTTTGCTTACCCTCTTTCTGCATTCTTGGCATGCCCCAAGATGGTTATAAAAGGACGATTTTGAAACCCCTTCGCGTCGCAAAACTGCACTCAAATATATGCTAATGCCACTTAAGATCTTGGCGTACAGCTTCCGGTGCGTTAGGGTGAAGATGGCTTTGAGCCTCGGTTTTTGCCCGATCAAGTTCGGCCAGCAACCTGCGGCTTCGTTTCGTCATATAATAAAAATAAACACATGGTTCTATCTTTTAAAACCCCTATTTTCTTCGGATTGTTTCTTATTTTGGTTTCTGTGGGGATTTTGTTCCCTGCCGCTTTTTCCTACGCGGCGGTTGTGCATAAAGTTCCATTCACCTCGCAAGCCCCATTTGGAGATTGGAGTGAGCCCTATAAAAATTTTTGTGAGGAGGCATCAATCGCGATGGTGGCGCATTTTATATGGGGAGTTCCCCTAAGTTCCAAAATCGCCGATTTGGAGATGCGGATTATTCAAAAATTTGAACAGCTAGTCTTTGGTCGGGCAATAGACAACAACGCAGAAGATGTTGCTCTGGTGCTTAAAACCCTATATGGATTTAAAAATGTTTTCATAAAAGAAATTTCTTCCGAGAAAGATATTATTGGGCAACTAGACACGGGGAAGGTTTTGATTGCTCCGGTGGCGGGGAGGATGCTGAAAAACCCTTATTTTACTCCGCCGGGGCCCATTTATCATATATTGGTGATAAAAGGATATGACGAGGTAAAAAAGACTTTTATTACGAATGACCCGGGGACGCGAAGGGGGGAAAATTTTTCTTACGGGCAAAAATTATTATATGAAGCGATTCACGATTGGAACGGCGGGAAGGTAATGGGGGGAAAGAAAATGGTGGTTTCCGTGGGAAAATAAAAAATTCCCCTTTTGAGGGAATTAGACGACCTGACCGGTTTGAGTCGGATCGCCTATTTTTTCCAAGTAGGCGTCAACATTAACATAGGTTACGCCTAGTGTTGCTTTGAGCGCGGCTTTGCTCTCTTCGGGGACCCGAAAGAATCCTGGCTTTCCCTCAACCCTTTCAAGGGTTGCTTGAAACTGTGCAATCTGGGCTAGGTCCGACGCTATTTTCGCATGATTCGAGCAGAGTGCCTGGATCCTCATGAGAGCCATGATTTCGAGAATAGCATCTTTGTTGAACTCGCCAGCCGGAATGACCAATTTTTCAATTCCAGTGTCATTGGCATCAAGAAAAGCAGAGGTGCCTCGGATGAGATCTTCCGGATCTGCATCCGGCACCATTACAAGTTGGCAGGCCAGTTTGTAGAAAGGTGGCAGAACGCACTGGGAAACCCACATTTTTTCAAATTTGGTAAATTCCTTTTCATTCGGCTCCATATCCAAAGCGCTTTTAGTCTCGTCTCTGGCTATGCGCGGAAGCGCCTTCACAAAATCCATGAACGTATGGACCCTCTCTGCCGTTTCCAACTCTGCCATTTCCAAGTAATTAAGAACCACTCTCTATTATCTAGATTTGGTATAAAATTGCCAGCATCTCTTATGCACAATAAAGCATCCATTCACGAGGACCTGAACCTGTGATCATCTCAATTCCGCCGGCCGCCTCAGGCAATCCGCGCCATTGGTGGGTTGCGTACCAGGTACAGGTTGAAAAAAGGCCGGTGCCGTTACTAGGAATCCCGCACTAAAATTTTGACTGCTACAATCTGATTGTTGGGCACCAGGTCCATAAAGCCCCGTATTCGTCTTTGCTCCGCCAGCTTATTTGGGGTAGCTACAGCACTGTCAAAATTTAAGTCGTCCGCCAATTGGCGGATCGCATCTGCAGATTAAGTGTCTTACGCTGTTTTGTTCCTCACAAAACCCTAGGATTACTTTTATTTCAATTCAATCTCCGCGCGGCAGGATTCGAACCTGCGACCATCTCCTTAAGAGGGAGTTGCTCTACCAACTGAGCTACGCGCGGAGATTGAATTCAGGTGTGGTAATCCCGCAAAAAGCGAAGAAATTCACTTTTTGACCGTTAAGTCCCGATTCCGCCACTAGCGGAATCGAGGATCCTCGACTTCTCTAAATATTTTCGAAAGTTAGTCGGGACTATGGGGGGTATGTAAATTAAGAAAAATATATCATAATTTTTAAGAAAAATCCAGCATAAAAAATACCGAGGGCTACTCGGCTTTATTTTTCTAACTTTTTCATTATTTCCTGTCTCCAAATTCTTAATGAGAATCTTTTGGCCTCAATAACTTCAGGAATCTTTGCAAAAGCTTGCAGTACCCCATCAATATCCTTGTTTTCTTTGACCTCTACAAAATAGGTATTTGTGGTGTCGTTACTCCCAAGGACCCTTGTTCCCGCGTCCTCACATATTTTTATTTTTTTTGCCTCCTCCAGATTGGGATGGAAACGAACCTCGATTTCTGTCTTCCCGCTGCTTAAGAAATACTCACCCGCCTTATCCTTTGCGAATCCTCCGGCTGCGGTACCTGCCGCCGACACGACAAAAGAGGGTAGTAGAGCACACCCAGGCAATAGTGATATTAAGAGAAAAAGAAATGCAAGTCGCTTCAGCATTTTATTTTCAAAGGTTCTACTCTCGACCATACCAAAGCATGGCTTATCAGGCAACTGGCGTTGTCTGTAATCATATGGTATATGGAAAGGAGGTCCTTGATGGTCAAGATGGGTTTTTTCCAAGCACTAAATAAATTTAGAAGGAAACTTCTTCCGCAAACAGGAAGTTTCTTTGGGCAATTTAATAAATCTGCACATGCGTGCCATAACGCGGCAGGCGTATTTCTATCAATGCTCGAGCATGGAGGTGGAGGAGCTGAATATTTTGAAGGACTACGGATCATAGAAAAAAACGCGGATTCTATTGTATCAGAAATTAGGGGAGATTTGGAACAAACGTTTATTACTCCTATTGACCGCGAAGACATCTTTTCTCTGGCGGGCAGGTTTGATGATATTGTCGACCTTATTGAGTCTGTCGGCTTCACCATATTTATCAGCGGAAGATTGATATCCGATTTTCCTCTCCGTCTGCGTACCGACTGTCAAATACTTTTTGAAGACACTGCAAGGCTCGCACGACATCTCTTTGATATGACCGGCAATCTAATTCCTGCAGTTGAACATCTGTGTAAAGTAGAACGAATGCAGGGTATTCGTGATCGGGTACACAAATGTGAGAGAGATGCTGATCGCATATGGCGTGAGATTCTAGAAAGGAAAGCCGAATTTTTGGAGAGAGGCAAAGAGACCGCATTTACTGGTGGAGACGTGTTTTATCTTTGGTGGATTGACGAGGTGGCACACAATATCGAGCGAGGCATTGATCGCACCAAAGAACTTGTTGACCAGATTGCGGGTATAATTGATAAGTGTGCATAATCGGGCAAAAGCGCCCGAGTTTTTATTTGTACAAAAATTAGGGATAGACGACAGAGGTAAATTATGCTACAGTAAATACGGTTCTTTGGGTTCATATTATGAGCGTACAGGCAATTCGCTTGCGAGAGCTTATCCAAGAGGGTCTTCTTAAAATCGTGATGGGTGTGGGAAGTCCAGATCACGCTTTAATGGCTGAAGGGGCCGGACATCAGTGTCTTTATTTGAGTGGATTCGCCACCGCGTGCCAACTAAAGGGGCTACCCGATATGGGATTACTGACTCGAGAAGAAAATTGGCGGCAGATTGATGCGGTCACCGAAAGAGTTTCTATTCCTTTGATGGTTGACGCTGATGACGGCTACGGCGGAATTCATCAAACGCAGAGGACGGTTGCGGATATTTTCGGAAAAACCCGAGCCGCGGGATTACATCTGGAGGATCAGATGTATCCGAAGCGCTGCGGCCACATCGCGGGCAAAGACGTTATTTCTGCTGAAGAGTTTGTGGGCAAGTTGAGAGTGGCGATTGAGGTCAGAAATGCGATTGATCCTACGCGCATTATCATGGCGCGCACGGACGCATTTGGTGCTTCTAGCGGCAGCTCAGATCCAAAATTTGGAGGTGATATGCTAGAGACGATTCGGCGAGGGCGGTTGTATGCCGAGGCAGGGGTTGACCTTGTGTGGGCAGAATTTCCGGATCCGCGCAAATCTACCGCTGAAGCTTTTGCGGAAGGAATGAGGGGCTATATGCCCCCACTAGGACTCGGATTCAATTGGTCTCCCTCGTTTGGTGACAAATGGTTTAATTTTTTTGATCCAGTTACGGTACCGTTTCTTAAGGACATCAACTTCAACTTTATTTTTGCGACCTATATCACTCTTATCAAGGCGCTGAAGGCGGTGGATGAGATATCTCACGCTTGGAATATTGATCCGAAGTCGGCCTTTCTCAACACTCTTGACGAAGCCGGTTCAACCCCTGCTGGTAACATCAGAAAGCTTACCGGTGCCGATAAGTATCAGGAATTGGAAGCGCGTCTAAGTGATTTGGCCCGCGCGCGACTTGAGAGATCAACCTCTGCTGATTTCAAACCAAAAGCGCAATAGAACAAATGACGGCTACAAAGCCGTTTTTTCAACAAAAAAATGCGCCCACCAGGACTCGAACCTGGAACCCCTTGCTTCGAAGGCAAGTACTCTATCCAATTGAGCTATGGGCGCGTAAAATTCTTTTTCGGATAAAAGAAAAGTAGCACAAAATTTTAGAAAAATCAATTCTTCGGGACGCAAATCCCATGTTGCCAAAAACGTAACGATCGTCATGATTTTGTCAACACGAAAAATAAAGTGAAATAGGTTTAAAAAGCGAAACCGGGAGCGTGAGAGCTCCCGGGTTGGGGTTGGGTCAGCGCGGCGAGACGCGCCACCCGATCATGTT
>Ga0209542_10017082_pt1 | contig 11948 bp, 18 predicted proteins | sample RifCSPhighO2_01_FD_184028 | JGI IMG/M metagenome (GOLD analysis project Ga0209542, IMG submission 184028) | Soil microbial communities from Rifle, Colorado - Rifle CSP2_plank highO2_0.1 (SPAdes) (version 2) | ecosystem: Environmental > Terrestrial > Deep subsurface > Rock core/Sediment ...
TTCGTTATCTTATAGTTTGACGTGATGAATAGGATGTCAAGCGGCATGTTCGTGCTTTTCATCCAGAAATATTTTATCTCCGCGTTCGGGAAAATGAAGAGCATGCCTTCTCCATCCTTGACGTCGTCTCGTCCCATCAACCCGCGTTCCCACTCTGCCTGAGTCGTAGCGAGCTCAACTGTAATTACGGGCTCCTGAACTCCGGCAAGCACGATGACTTGAGGAGGCTTTGAAGAGCAGGCGACGAGCAGGAGAATCAATAGAGCAAAGAGTATCTTCATACTAGGCCTATATGTTCAAGCTATTTAAAAGTTATTGAAATGTTTATATATGACCCTCGCTCAGGCAACGGCATGAAGGCGCTTGTAATGGTGTTGTTCGTAGGGCTTCTTCTAACAGGATGCTCTCCGCAACTTTCATGTACGAAAGAAGCACTCGTGTGTCCCGATGGAACAACGGTTGGGAGAAACGCGTCCCTTAATTGCGAATTCAATCCATGCCCGGAGGCAAAAGCTTGCACGGAAGAGGCAAAAATATGCCCGGATGGAAGCGCTGTGGCGAGAAATCCAAACAATAATTGCGAATTTGACGCATGCCCGGGATTTTGCGGATCATCGACAAACGCGGCGTGCACAACGGATGACGATTGCATGACGGGCGGCTGTTCTGGTCAGGTCTGCCAAGGCGTAAACGAGGAATCCATCGTTACAACGTGCGAATTTCTCGAATGCTATGATGACGAGGCATACAGTGTCTCGTGCGGATGCTTTGAAGGGAAATGTGCGTGGAATTTACCGCAATCTTTATAAACCCTAAATCCCCTCTTCAGACCGGACGAGAGAAAGAACGCGGTATTTTCTCCAAGATGGCAACAACCAAGCTTAAGCCAAGCATGCGCGAAAAGAAGCGCTATGTCGTGTTTGAGATTATCGCACCCAAGAAAATCCGCGATTACTTCGCAGTCCACACCGCGATCATGAACAGCGCGCAGGAACTCCTCGGTCAGAAAGGCATGGCAAATGCCGGAATGATGATGCTCAAAGACCGATTTGACCCGGACGTGCAGAAGGGAGTCATACGCGTAGGACACAAACATGTGGATGATCTCCGGGCATCACTCGCCCTTGTGAAGGGGATAGAAGGACAGGATGTCATCGTGCGGAGCATAGGCACAAGCGGGATACTTAAAAAAGCACTAACACGCTATGGAGGATGATTGAATGCAACCAATGCCACACCAACTCATGGGCTACGACAGGGCCATCACGATGTTCTCACCGGATGGCAGACTGCTTCAGGTTGAATACGCAAAAAAGACTGTACGCCAGGGAAGCACCGCGATAGGGATGATATGCAGCGACGGAGTTTTGCTTGTGACAGACAAGCGCATTGTGGATACGCTTGTCATTCCTGAAGCCGTGGAAAAGATATGGCAGATTGACGAACACATCGGAGCAACCGCGTCTGGAATCCTGAGCGATGCCCGAGTACTTATCGAACGCGCCCAGTTAACAGCGCAGCAGTACCGCGTGAATTATGATGCGCAGATTGACATTCTTTCCATTGTGAAGGACATCTGCGACCTCAAGCAGATCTGCACGCAAAGTGGGGGGTTGCGGCCTTTTGGCGTGAGCGTCCTCATCGCGGGAGTCGATAATGAAGGGCCGAAGCTCTTCGAAACAGACCCCACGGGAATATTCTTTAGATACCGCGCATCCGTCATTGGAGAAGCGGAGCCGGAAATTGAGGAGATCCTGCAGAGAGAATACAAGGACTCGATCACGGTTGACGACGGCTTGAAGCTCTGCCTGCGCATCCTCAGCAAAATCCTTGACAAAAACTTTAACGTTGAGCGCATTGATGCGGCGTATATCAAGACCTCAGACAGGAAATTCACGAAGCTCAGCAAGAGGGAGCTTGATCGCGTCGTGAAGGACATTAAAAAGAAGTAACCATGGCACAAGGAGAGTATGATCGCGAGAAGATTCATCTGAATCTCGCGCGGCTGAAGAAGGGCAACGAGAAATTCGAGATTGATGTGGACGCTGATAAGGCCATCGCGTTCAAACAAGGTTCGGTTTCTGACATTCGCGAGGTGCTCAAAGTGCAGCACGTCTTCGCTGATGCTAAGAAGGGATTACTCGCATCCGATCATGTAATGCAGCAGGTGTTCAAAACCTCGGATCCGCTGGAGGTCGCCAACATTATCATTAAAGAAGGAGAGATTCAATTAACAGAAGAGTATCGCAGAAAAATCAAAGAGGAGAAGAAAAAAAGGATTCTGGGAATCATTCAGCGCAACGGGGTTGATCCGAAATCAAATACTCCCCATCCGCTCACGCGGCTCGAAAACGCCTTTGAGGAGGCGAAAGTGCACCTGGATGACTTCAAGAACGCGGAGAGCCAGGTCGAGGACGTGCTGAAGCAGATTCGGCATCTCCTGCCCATCAAATTTGTCATGAAGGAGATCGCGGTCAAGATTCCGGCGCAGTACGCGACAAAAAGCTACGGACTTGTGAAAGGATATGGGCGGATTGTCCGGGAGGATTGGCTCACGGATGGCTCATGGGCGGTCGTGATCGAGATGCCCGGAGGCATCGAACTTGAGTTTTATGACAAGCTCAACTCATTTACTCACGGTAACAACGAAACAAAAATACTGAACGTTAGGTGAAACTATGGAAGGGATACAAGTGCAGGACAGGGCAATCATAACGCCCGGTGAAGTCATCGCGACAGGGATGGATTATATTCCCAGCATGGGAACATATCGCGACAAGGAAAGGATCATCGCGAACAAGCTCGGCATGGTCCACATTGAAGGCAGGGCTATCAAAGTCATACCGCTCTCGGGAAGATACATGCCGAAAGTGGGAGACATGATCATCGGTCAGGTGATAGACATCTCCATGTCTGGTTGGAGAATCGAGCTGAATTGCGCATACTCCGCAATGATTTCGCTGAAAGACGCAACGAGCGATTTCATCGAGCGCGGAGCAGACCTCACCCAATACTATAACCTCGGAGATTACATGATTGCGGAAATCGTCAACGTGACAAGCCAGAAGCTCGTGGATCTCTCGACCCGAGGCCCGGGAATGCGCAAGCTCCAGGGAGGGAGAATTATCACGGTGAATCCGAACAAAGTTCCAAGAGTGATTGGCAAGCAAGGAAGCATGGTAGGCCTAATCAAAGACGCGACGGGGTGCAGGATTACCGTTGGTCAGAACGGTATCATTCACATTCAGGGCACACCAAAGCAGGAAATGCTCGCTGCGGAGACGATCCATAAAGTTGAGCAGGAAAGCCATTTCTCAGGACTCACGGACAAAATCAAAGCATATCTTGAGCAGCGAGTGAAAGAGATGCAGCTTGATCCTACACCGCTCATCATCGATGAGCCTCCAAGAGAGCGCCCGATGCAGCAACGACGTGGACCTCCCCGCTTTTCAAGGGGAAGAAGGTGATTGTGATGGCATTCGAAAGAGCATCTGGACGAAAAGTCAATGAACCTCGCGCGATGGAAGCGAAAGCCGGCGTGATCAAAAACGCTGACGGCTCAGCGATGTTCAAAATGGGGGATACGATCGCATATGCGGCGGTATACGGCCCAAGGGACTTATACCCCAAGTTCATGCAGAATCCAAAGAAAGGGATTTTGCGCTGCAATTACAACATGATGCCGTTTTCAGGCTCAGGAGAGCGTGTGCGCCCCGGGCAGAACAGGCGCGCGAAAGAGATTTCGATGGTGACTGAAAAAGCGCTTCTGCCCGTGCTGGAGCTTGAGGATTTCCCGAATGCAGTTGTGGACGTCTACGTCGAGCTTCCCCAGACGGACGCGGGGAGCAGATGCGCGGGAATCTGCGCTGCGGCGATTGCGCTTGCAGACGCCGGATTAGTCATGAAAGACATGATCGCGGCCGTGAGCGTCGGAAATCTTGACGGCAATATCGTCGTTGACCTTGACAAGGATGAAGAGGACTTTGAAGGCCCTGTCGCAGACATTCCTGTGGCGATCATCCCAAGCACGGGTCAAATCACGTTGCTCCAGATGGATGGCGAAATCACTCCAGAAAAGCTCGTGAAGGCTCTTGAGCTTGCTCAGGAAACATGTATGAGAATCAACGAAGTCCAGCGCAAAGCGCTGAAAGACAAGTACGCAGGTGAGTAACATGATCATTCCAGAAGCACGAGAGCATTTATTGCGGGCATTGCGGGAGGGATTGCGCTTTGACGGCCGAGCCGCACATGCGTACAGGCCCATTGAGATCACGCGGAATATAACAAAAAACGCTGAAGGATCAGCCAGAGTTAAGATTGGAGACACGGAAGTCATAGCTGGCGTTAAGTTTGAAGTCGGCACTCCGTTCCCGGACAAGCCCACTGAGGGAAGCATTATGGTCAACACGGAGTTAATCCCATTTTCCAGCCCTGAGTTCGAGTCTGGACCTCCGGGAATTGAAAGTATTGAGCTTGCTCGCGTTGTGGACAGAGGAATACGCGAGAGCAAAGCGATAGACTTCAAAAAACTCTGCATTAAGGAAGGCGAGCAGGCATGGATCGCGCTGATTGATATTGTGCCGCTCAACGCGTCTGGCAATCTCTTTGATGCGTTCGCTCTCGCGGCGCTTGTCGCCCTGCGCGAGACAAAATTTCCAGCGCTTGTCGATGGGAAAATCGATTATCATCAGAGCTCAGGAAAACCTCTGGGCGTTGAGAAAAAACCTATCGCGGTTACCGTGCATAAAATCGGCGATATATTGCTGATTGATCCAACACGGGAGGAAGAGCACTTATGCGAGGCTCGGCTTACGGTCACGTCCATGGAGAATGATGTGCTGTGCGCGCTGCAGAAAGGCGGAGACGGACCCCTTACGGTTGATGAGATCACCGCAATGGTCACTCTCGCAATCGAGAAGGCCAGAGAGCTCAGAAAGCTGATTTGACAAAGTTTATAAATGCTATAGGAACTCTTCGCACTATGGAAAAAGAAATCAAGCTTACAAAGTATGAGAAGGCGCGGATGCTCGGAGCGCGCTCCATGCAGATTGCGATGGGAGCTCCGTTTCTGGTTGAGCTTGACGACGCCGCATTGCAGAAGATCAATTACAATCCGATCGAAATCGCGAAGCTTGAGTACAGCAAGGGCGTGATTCCCTTAACGGTAAAGCGGCCCATGCCTGTACGAAAGAAAAAATAAGAATTCTTTACGAACGGCCTGATGCATTTCGGGCGCTGTGATTATTTCGCCGCGCCGCAAAAGCTCAGGAATGGAATGTTAATAATGCCGGTTCCAATAACGTACATGAGCACTGCCCCGATGATCAACGCAACAAGTGCTATTTGAACGGGATGCAATGAGACAAACGCTCGCTTTCCAAACATATAATCACCTCTTCTGCCTGGCTGCTGTTTTTGAATATTTAAAGGTTTCTATCTCGCCTGCGATCGCTAAGGGATTGCCGGATCGCCAAAGCCCTCGCAGGGATCGCTGTTGAAAACATCCTGGGGCCCTTTCGACTCGCACCACACGCCATCCAGAGCGTCCACACAGCACGTGGACAACCAGCCGCAGGTATCCTCATATTCGCATGCGCCATTATTACACGCTTGAGACGTACACCATACATCAAGACTTCCAAAGATATCTTGGCAGTCAGCATCTGTTTGACAGGAAGATGCACGAACGACAGGTTGCCTCGTTTTTCCCGTCGTAGAGATATTGCACGCGACTAAAACCAAAGCTAACACGGTGAGAATTGCCATAACACGCGTTTTTGTGATCATAGGGGTTCCCAGGTTTATGGATATTTAAACTTTTCTCCGGGCGGCACGTAGTCTGCTCAGTCGCTTCTTATCCCTTCCGTAAAATATCCAGCCCAGCATGACAAGCCCTATGCTGAACACTCCTATCGCGTTCGCTATCGTGACAGGAAAATTACTGATTTCAAGGCCGTACAAAACCCACACAATAGCCCCGATAAACAGAAGTGAGTAGGTTATTATGGAGATATCCTCTGCACTCTTTCTCTTGAATATTTTGTACGCCTGCGGAAGATTAGCAACACCGCTCAGAGTTCCGAAGATTGTTGCGAGCACGGAGAGAAACGTCATAGGGAGTCACGGAGCATCTGCATGATTAGCGTGCACATTAGCGCACCAACGCCACGAGTTTATTATATTCAGCCTTGCCGTACGTTTTTTTATAAGCTGATGCCGCACGCTTGAGAGCCCCTGCGTTGAACTTAACATTCTTGCGCTGCAACTCATTCTTCATGTTCAGGATGCACTGCACAAACTGCGTGACATTGTGCGGTTTTGGAGTTTCGTACATGCGCTCAAAGTCGATGAGCACAGGGCCTTTCGTGCTGATGATCACGTGCTTGAATGGATGGTGCATCTCTTCCTTGTTAAGCTTCAATTGATCTAACGTGTACATTTGCCGTAACACGGCTTTAAGGATATTCAGTACCTGCTGTTTAGACGCGGTTTCAAAAAAGTCATGCATGAACGGGCCCGTAACGAACTCATAGATGAGCTGGCCGTGCTCAAACGCGACGAATTCAGGACCGATTCCGTATTGGTTTAACAGCGGGAGAAACTGCGCCTCATTCGCAATCCTGTTCAATGCATGGCTGCTCGGGTTTTTTACCTTAATCGCAACCTTTTTCCTTCCCAGCAATGCCGTATAGATTACTCCGCGCTTACCCTTCGCAAAATACGCCCGGTTTGTGAGCTTCATACGAACTGCTTCCTGATACGTTCCTTGATTTTAAAGAATGTACTTACTTGCACAAGGAGAAACATGATGAGGACTACACTGGTACTCGGCCAGAGCACCGTTTGCTGAAAGGCATCAGCGAAGACAAAGAAGAGGAGGAATGCTAAGAGGAGCCCAACGAGATAGTCAATGCCCCGGTGCCTCCGCTCAATCTCCGCCCATGCGCGCAGCAGGATGATCGCGAGGATGGGAATATTCACCGCGAACATTAAGAAAAACGGGAAGAACGCCCATACTGTGTAAATGATTACGAGAATGATAATCGCGAAAATGATGAAGAGGGGTTCCATGCGATTTTGCCTGGAAACGGTATATTTAAATGTTGCTGATTTTATAGAGATACAACGACTCAAAATCAAAGCCCTCCTTGTCAATAATTGAGAACGCATATTTTAGCTTTTTAAGCTCTTTTTCAATGACTTTTGGCTGCGAGAACTCGGAGCAGAGGAGTAGTATGTTGCCCTCTTTCTTGAGGAATGGCTTTGCCTGCTTTAAGAATTTGATAATTATCTCATATCCTTTCTTGCCGCCGTCTAAAGAGGGATCAGGGTCATTTGGATCTGAGGGCAGATATGGAGCGTTGAACATGATAAGATCAAACTGGGTTTTTGGGATGTTCTTGAAGAGGTCGCTTTTTATGACCGTAATTCCATTAAGATGTTTTTTGCAATGGTTAAGGGCGACATCCTGGATATCAACGGCATAGACCTTATCCGTGAATTTTCGCGCTTCAACCGCCAAAATCCCAGTACCTGCACCCATGTCGAGGACAGATCCTTTGGCGTAAGCTTTGATATGTTTCTTGATGAGTTCAGAGTCTTCTCTTGGTTCGTAAAGCATTGGGCCTGCAGCGATTCGTTACTATAAAAATGAGAGGGTTTTTTAAATGAAAAAGGACTTGTAATGCCCATGCACACGATACTTGTCGCACCGTCCGAGCCCGATTCAGTTGAGGGGCTCGTCATGATGCTCGCCCAGGCGCACCATGTCATATGCGTGGATGACTCTCTGGACATTGTGGAGGCTTTCAATAGAAGGCATGTTGATATGATGATCCTCGAGCTCTGCGGCGCATACAGAGACATCGCGGCCGATATTTTGTATTTTAGCGACCTAGCGAACGCCGCAACCCCCATTGTTGGCTTAATAGAGCAGGATCCCGAGTTCATGCATGGGCCCGTACACATTGATCTTTTTAAGAGTGAGTTTGGATTAGATCATGTTTTCACAGAGCCATATGATTTTGGAAAGATATACGAGACTGTTGCAAAACGTGTGCGAGCCGCTACTGAACAGCGCGGCAATACTCCTTCACTCTTTCCAGAATTGACTTGAGATAATACTTCTCGATTTTGTCCTCAACGATTTCCAAAAGCGTGAGGTTTTCCGTCATGCGGTATTTGTTCTGAATTGTCTCTATAAGCAAAAGGTCTTTCAGGCGCTTCAGTTGCCTCCTGATGTTTGAGCCTGCGATACCGTGCAATGGGATATTATGCTTCTTTCTGCTCTCAATCACCTTTTTTTCGACGTCTGACGCGGTGACCGCTTTTTTCTCCTTGAGGATAACATACAGAACATCCACGATGACATCCCTTGAGTCGCCCGGCTGCAGCAGGCCAAGGGAGAGGCAGATTTTCTTGACGAGGTCACGGCCGTCTATATTCGCGGGCTTCTCGTACTTTCTCAGGGTAATTTCAGCCAGAGGAGTGTCCTTTGCGTGGTGCATGCGCCAATTTATAGGAACACAGTTTAAATAGTTTGCTGATTTCCACCAGTCTATGACGCTTAAGATGTTGCGCAGGAAAATTGATGCGCTTGATAAAGGGATATGTGAAGCACTCGCGCAGCGCATGCGCCTCATGCCCCTTGTTGCGCGGGAAAAACGCAAGAAAAAGCTTCCTATCAAGGATGTGAAGAGAGAGAACGAAGCGATCAAAGAACGCGTTTGGTGGAGCAGCAAGCGCGGTTTGAAGGATTCAAGATTCGTCACTCGGCTGTTTACTCATATCATGGCAAAGTCGAGGAAGGAGCAGGCTAAATCTTTGACAAGGAAACGATAATCTGCTTTCCCTTCACGTCCAACTCAGCGACGTGCGCATGCTTTTTAATATCCTTGCCGAGCTCAAGCTTTTTCACGCCGCATTTGTCAAGAATAAGCGCCTTGAACGGTTTGATCATTTGCTCCATCTCCTCATCTACCTGGATTCCTAGGTCTATCTCGTCGCGCTTTTCCAATCCGGCCTTCTTTCTCGTCTCCTGAACACGGCGCATGATCTCGCGGGCAAAGCCTTCCGCATCCAATTCCTTCGTTCGGGTTTTGGAAAGGTACACAACACCGAAACGCGATTCTGCTTCCTGAAGATCGGGAGGAATAACCCGCTCTATGAGTACATGCTCGGGCAGGATGTCAACGGGTTTCTTGTCAATTTTCAGCGTATATTTATGCTCCTTCGCGAGGTGCTGGACAATGCTCTCACCAGACTCCTGCGCGAGGTTTGCTATGATTTTTGGAGCCTGCTCTTTGAACGCGATTCCTAACGGGCCATAGTTTGCCTTCACAATGACTTTAATGCGTTCGAACGACGTGGAAACCTTGACTTCCTTCACATTGAGCTGCGTGAGAAGGATGTCTTTTAACTCACTCACGGCATGGCTTACTAAGGGATGATCGCTCTGGATGAGCATCTCCTGAATAGGCCATCTCACGCCTAGTTGCATTTTTTCCCGGGCAAATAATCCTGCCTGCATGAGGACATTGAGGATTTCAACCTTTTTCTCCAAATCTTCATTAATGAGCGCAGCATCTGGCATCGGCCAGGAATACAATGAGATGCTTTCCTCCTTAATGTCAAACGCGGCTTTGAACTCCTGATAGATTTTTTCCGTAATAAACGGGGCGATTGGCGTGAACATTTTCAAAACTTCCATAAGCACGTGATAGAGCGTGTTAAGTATTGTTTTTTTCTCCGTGTCCGTGCCCGTGGCCATTTTCTCCCTGACCATTTGCACATACGTTCTGCTGAGATCGAGGAAGAGTCCTTCGATGAGCAACGGAATCTCATTTAATAGATATCCTTCGAATTTTTCCGTCACCACCACAAGCGTTGAATTAAGCTTCGAGAGGATGAATTGCTCCTCCACGCCATGTCTCACCGTTTTGATATGCGCGGGATTCGCGCCAAGCTGCTTCGCGAGATCCATAACAAGATTATGAAGATTCCAGAGGATATCGAGATTCTTCTGCTTGAGCTTGACGTCCTCAAAGTTGTAATTCAAGTCCGTTCCGGGATTTGCGCCGCCAATCGTGTAATATCTTAACGTGTCTGCGCCGTATTGGTTTACGACTTCTTCTGGTAAAATGTAATTCCCCGCGCTCTTTGACATTTTTCTTCCCTGAGCGTCATCTACAAAGCCATGCATGTAGACTGCTTTGAATGAGGGTTTGTCAAACGCGATCATGGAAGCGACCATGAGGAGGTTAAACCACCCGCGAATTTGGTCTTTGCCCTCAAGAATAAAATCTGCCGGGAATAGTTCTTTGAAGAGATCATCACGATCAGGATAGTCTAGGCAGTTCCATGAGGACGTTCCCGCGTCTACCCAGACGTCTAAGACATCAGGGACACGTTTCATTTCCGACCCACATGCGCACGGAACAATGATGTCATCAATCCAGGGTTTGTGCATATTCTTGACTTTTGTTTTTGAGGCTTCCTCAAGCTCTTGCTTGCTTCCGAACACGCGTTTTTCCTTGCATGACTCGCATATCCACACAGGCAACGCTGTTCCCCAAAACCGCTGTTTTGAAACGGAGTTATCCCTGAGGTTTTGCAGCCAGGAATTAAACGCGTTGAATGCCGCCTCAGGCACCCAATGAATACTCTGGTTTGCCTCAACCATTTTTTCTTTCATGTCTTCGACTTTGAAAAACCATTGTTCCGTTGCCCTGTAGACAACCGGATTATGGCAGCGCCAGCAGTGTGCATACTCATGATCGACTTTTGTCGTTGCGATTAATGAGCCTGAATTGTCGAGCTCTTCAACGAAGTTCTTATCATCTTTCTTCGCGATCCATCCTGAGTATTTGCCCATGGATTCCTTGAATGCTCCCGCTTCGTCCAACTCATTAAACGGCGGCAACTTGTTCCTGTACCCTATTTCGTAATCCTCAGGACCACAGCCAGGAGCACAATGGACTAATCCCGTGCCTGCGCTGGCGTCAACGTATTCCTCTGAGAGCAGTATGGTGTGAAGCTTTGGATTATCCTGTATTGAGGCGAAAAAAGGGATGCTGTCATTCAGGGGGTGGATGTATTTCATGCCCTCTAATTTCTCGCCTTTGAACGTCTCGAGGATTGTGAACTGTTTTCCAACGACACCGCTGATAAAGACGCCAACTAACGGAGCCGCGATGATCCAGACTTCATTGTCAACTTGCGCTTTTACATATTCCATCTCTGGATTGACCATGACGGCTAAGTTGAATGGGATTGTCCAGGGTGTGGTTGTCCAGATGATGAGGAATTCATTCTGTTTGCCTATCACGGGGAATTTTAAGAAGATGGAGTCATCCTGGACTTCTTTGTATTCCAGCTCATGCTTTGCCAACGCGGTTTGACATGACGCGCACCATGGCATTGTTCTGAAGCCCAAGTAGAGTCTATTCTTTTCATGCGCTTTCTTGACTAACCACCATTCGCCGTTCATGAACTCTTCGGTTATGGACTGATACGCGTTGTCAAAATCCATCCATACGCCCAACCTTTGAAAGTCCTGGTTCATTAGTTTCAGATTGTGCTTGGACAGCTCTTCGCATTCCCTGACAAACTTCTCCATGCCGTATGACTCCACATCTTCCTTATACTTGAGCTTGAGTTTTTCCTGGACTTTGTTCTCAATGGGCAAGCCGTGCATGTCATATCCTGCCCGATCCCAGACCTTCTGGCCCTTCATCCTCCTGTATCTTAAGACGGAGTCTTTCAACGCCTTATTCCAGGCAGTCCCTATATGCACTCTTCCCGAAGTGTATGGAGGGCCATCTAAGAAGTAGAACTTCTCTCCCTTGGCCTTCTCTTTAGCTTTTTCATAGATTTTATGCTTATGCCAATAGGATAAGACTTCCTCCTCGACTTCTTTGAAGTTGTAGCGCATGGGAACTCTGTTTTTT
>Ga0209542_10017083_pt1 | contig 11948 bp, 13 predicted proteins | sample RifCSPhighO2_01_FD_184028 | JGI IMG/M metagenome (GOLD analysis project Ga0209542, IMG submission 184028) | Soil microbial communities from Rifle, Colorado - Rifle CSP2_plank highO2_0.1 (SPAdes) (version 2) | ecosystem: Environmental > Terrestrial > Deep subsurface > Rock core/Sediment ...
TTGTGATACTATTGATCCATTAAACGTTAATCGCACTGAGGGGACTCTCGGTATGATTCTTAGGTGAGGCAATGCGAAAGTTTTAGTTTGACATTTTGAAGTCTAGATGTAGCCTTTTTCTAGATACCAAGGAGAATTGTATGAGTCCATTACTTGAACTTTACACAATGCTTGAGAAAAATACCTCAGTGAGGAATCAGATACTTAAAAATATTCTCGTGGGAAGAATGGGTGTCGCTTCCACCCATGAGGGAAAAATGAGAATCTGGGCACACATTAAAGGTATTTTAAAACAACGATATCAAAGGTTAGGCGACCATCTTTGGGCAAGCGCAAGCGAGAATGACCGAAAAGCTGCTTCAAAAATTGCTACAAGGATGATCACCAAGGATATGGATAAATTGAAACGGGTTTTCTTCCGTGAAGCCCCCATCAATATCCTTAACGACAACCATCAATATTGAAACCGCCCATCCCGGGCGGTTTTTTTGATATAATACGCATATGATCATTGCCCATCACGAAAATGATACCTATATTTTGAACTTTGAGCGTGGAGAGGAGCTTCTCTCTTCCCTACGCGAGTTTTTGGAGAAAGAAAATATCAATGCCGGATATTTCACCGGTCTTGGCGCCGCGGGGTCGCTTGATGTTGCATACTATAATCTTGAAACAAAAAAGTTTGACCGACACCCCATACACGAAGATGTTGAAATTCTTTCTCTTGTCGGGAATATTGCGATACTTAAAGAGGAAAAAATTATTCACGTGCACGGCACATTTGGCAGAAAAGATCTTTCGACATTCGGTGGACACCTCTTCTCTCTTGTCGTATCAGGCGCGTGCGAGATTCACCTCACAAAACTTTTTGGCGCAATGACGCGCGAATTTGATGAAACAACGGGGCTCAATCTTCTGTGCTCCATTACAACATCTTAAAATATATGACTCCTCAAAAAATCATATCGGTTATTGAAATGTACGAGGAACGACTCCAAAAGGCGGGAGTTCCAAAGTTTCCTATGGACCCAAAAAGAACATTCGAATCGCTCACTAAGGACGAAATGCTTGCACACGCTCATTTCCTTTGCGATGGGGTCAAGCTGTTTGCCATAGACCCGGAAAGACAACGCAAGGCAGGAAGCCATTTGACCTCAGTGCAATTGTGTCTCAGCTTTGCAGGTTGGTACACACTGGAAGAACTTATGAACCATAATCGTCCTGACAATACAGAAGCACCATAAACAATTTGACTCCTGCTGAAGCGATTGCTATATTCGCTCCAGAACGTTCATTTCCAACAAGGAGACGTCAATATGACATTCCGCTTCAAGCCCCCAGTAGACCCAGAAAATCCTCTCGACAAAAATGATCTTCCGCCGGAAGGATGGCAGCTCGTCGACACAAGAGATTATGCAAAGGCGCTTCACGGATTCCCTCCGCAACTTTTTACCGAGTGCGTGGAATGGGAAAAAAGAGAGTTTGAAAGAATCGCACAACAAGAAACGGTATCTGCAAGCGTGAATAATTCCTTATAATATTTTTTTCCACAAAAAAACCGCCCACATTTTGAGGGCGGTTTTTTTTTAATTTGGAAGTGGAAAATTTAACTTACCTCCATGCGCGGACAATTCCAGCTTTTATTTTGAGTGCCGCGCCGAGCGTGAGTAGCATAAATCCGCAGGAAATGATCCAACCAACGAGTGGAACAGTAGTCAAGAGCACGTAGAGCACCGCTCCGAAAAAAATGGTCCTCCATGAAACTTCGTATGTATTTTTCTTGAACATCCATTTGTCTACAATACTCCCCAAAACTATAGGTGTTGCAATTGAGGCAAAGACAAGAATTCCGACAAAACTTATGAAGCCCAAGATTCCAAGTGGAATTCCAATGAGTGTCGCAAGAAGTATGACCGAAGCAATGGGAAGCGCAACAAGCGTAAGAAAGCCGCGACCAATCTCAACAAAAGGACGCGCTACTGCCGTCTGTACCAATTCATGCGCGTAACGGCGGAAAAAGAGTCCCAAAAGAAGCGAGCACACAAGAATCGCAAAGAATTTCCCCAGAACAAAAACTGAAATCACGGTCCCGGCAACTTTTTTATAATCCCCGCGATGAGTTTCCCACGGCTCATATTTAGTTTCACCCCGCACCACCGCACCCTCTTCCATTACCGCCGCCTTTGGCGCGCGATAGGTGAGATTACCGGAAATGACCGCTGATTTACCAAAAGTAAGTTTGTCACCCTTAAATTCTACATTCCCTGTCACCGGTGCATTTAAAAACACTTCCCCACCGCCTATCGCGATGTTTCCTTTGACTGGAGCATCGATGCGCACGACTCCCCCGCCGATAAGCAGATCTCCGTCAATGCCGTCTCCGGTTATTTGCAACTGCCCGCCGCCCATCACCAGATCACCGCCGATTTTCGCGCTGATAATGAGATTACCACCACCAATGCGAACATCATCTCCCACGGTTCCCAAAAGTGTAACGTTCCCGCCGCCGGCCATAACATCACCTGAAACATTTCCATTAAGCAAAACACTCCCGCCTACCGCAATAAGATCTCCCGTGATAGTGCCAGAACTTTGAACGCTTGCACCTGCAATATATACATCGCCTAAAATGCGCTCGCCTTGTGAGATGCTTGGTTGTTCTCCCACACGAAGTTCCAACGCAAAAAGCGTCGCCGGAATAACAAGCATCGCTACTAACAGAGTCGTGCGTATTGTTGACTTCATATTTTTGTAATTAGATGATTAAATTCCTTATATTATACATCGTTTTGAGCAATTTTGCAACAAGCTCAGTCGCCATAGTTGCTCTCGTGAGAATTGATTGTGTTATGATACCCTTATTCTTATGCAAAAATCTGGGTATACCCCAACTAAAACCGGCTCTTCATTTCTTGTGGGATTTTTCCTTGCTTCACGCAACATCAGGCGGGGCAACCCTTGGACGAACGTACTTATTGTCTTCATTATGGTGTTCACGTTTCTCAATCTGGTCGTAGTAAGTGGCATTTTGGTAGGACTCGTGGAAGGAGTTTCGCAATCAATTGGAGACCATTTTATGGGTGACATCATCATCTCAAATCTCAAGCAGCGAGAATATATTGAACAGAGCGGATTTGTCATCGGAATTATTTCTGCTCAATCCGATGTACTTGGATATACTCCGCGGTATATATCCGGTGGAACCATTGAGCCGGAATTAAAAAAATTGCGAAAGCCTTCCGAACTTCCGGAAAAGGTGAGCGCATTGTTTGCGGGAATAAATCCCGAGCAAGAAAATGCTGTAGCAAGTCTTTCCGACCTCCTCGTGGAGGGCTCCTATCTTGAGCCGGATGATTACGACCAGGTTATGGTGGGAGCGCTGCTTCTTAAGGAATATGCGGGGTTTGAATCGGAGGCATTTCCCGTGCTCTCCGATGTAAGCGTGGGATCAAAAATTCGCATAACCGTTAATGGAAATGTACGCGATGTTGTTGTAAAAGGAATTCTTCGCAGTAAGGTGGACGAGATTGATCGTCGAGTATTTTTCGTAGACTCACAGCTCCGCGGTCTTATTGGACGATTTGATTATAATGTTGATGAGATAGCGATACGCCTTAAAGAAGACGCCGACCCGGTGAAAGTGAAAGAAGCTATCCTCGCGGGCGGTGCGGGAGAATACGCAAAAGTACAAACACTCCAGGATGCGGAACCTAAATTTGTGAAGGATATAAAGAACACATTTGCTATCCTGGGTGCCATTATAAGCTCTATTGGCTTAGTGGTAGCCTCAATCACGATTTTCATTGTTATTTTCATCAACGCAATCACGCGAAGGAAATTTATTGGGATTCTGAAAGGCATTGGGGTTCATAGCAAAGCAATAGAATTTGCGTATATCATCCAATCAATGTTCTATGCGCTTATGGGAACCGTCATCGGAAGCGCATTAGTGTTTCTTGTCCTTAAACCATATATCGACGTTCATCCAATCAATTTTCCATTCAGCGACGGAATACTGGTAGCAACACCGGAAGGAACTCTTGTGCGCATCGGCATACTTTTTCTCGCAACACTTCTCGCGGGCTATATACCGGCCCGGATGGTCGTGAAGCAAAATACATTAGACGCGATTTTAGGAAGATAATTATGATCAAAGTTAGAGACATAGAAAAAACTTACGAAAGCGGTTCGCTTAAGCAAACCGTGCTTAAGAATGTAAATCTCGAAATTAATGAGGGAGAGTTTTTAGCCATCATGGGACCATCTGGGGCTGGAAAAAGCACCCTTCTCTATCAATTGGGGCTCCTCGATCATCCTACGAATGGTGAGATCATTATTGACGGCATAAATACAGAAAAACTTTCACACGACGAACGCACGAATTTTAGACTCCACAAGCTTGGGTTTGTGTTTCAGGATTACGCGCTCCTGCCGGAACTTACCGCCACTGAAAATGTTTCCATCACCCTTTTTATGCAAGGCGTTCCAAGAACGCAGTCGGATGAAATGTCGGCGGAAGCCCTTACGAGCGTCGGGCTTGGTAGCCGTCTTCACCATCTTCCCTCTCAATTATCCGGCGGAGAGCAACAACGTGTTTCTATCGCGCGCGCCATTGCGCATAATCCAAAAATTTTATTTGCGGACGAACCGACCGCAAACCTTGATTCCGAGCGCTCACTTGAAATCATGAATATTTTTTTGAAACTCAACAAAGCAGGACAAACGATCATCATGGTGACTCACGAACCAGAATTCGCTCAGTTCACGCAACGAACGGTAAATCTTCGAGACGGAAGCATTGTTTCCGACATAAAGAATGCCACGCGATAAGGTGTGAGGTTTCTTGGTAAAGAAAAACCGCCCACAAAATATCGGGACGGTTTTATAAATGAGAATATTATTGGATACTTGGGGGAGTTGTCGAGACGTTTCCCGTACTTCCAGTTTGCAATGAATTGGTGTTTAGCTCGCCGACTGCGTCTTTCGCCTTATCAACAAAATCAGCACCATCGGTCTTAATAAGCTCCTTCAAATCATTCATGAAATCATTTCTGGACTTCTCAAGAGAGTTGTCCATTTTTCTTCCAAGCATATTGCTTAGAATCGTATAATGAAGATACACCATTCCTTCGTCAATGATCGGCTTACTGGTAAAATAACTGCTTTTCGATGGCATCATCACATTTTGAAATTCAAAATTCCAAAGAACTCCGCCAGCAGTAAATTCGACTGTTAAAAATCGACCATCTTCCGCGCCCTTTGCGTTTCCATACAGCCCAAAATCCCAAATAAAGTTTCCTGACCGAGCGTAATACCAACCATATACTCTTTTGTCGGCAGTACGCGCGGTCATAATTGGTTTACTTGGAATAAGCTTTCGCACATCGGATATGGTCATCGTCTGCCTTCCATTACGTAAGTCTGCCGATGTTTTGTCTTCAAACTCTTCCCAGTTTTCAATGGTAAAGAACTTTCTTCCTCGTTCACCGTCGGTATTCGTCACACATCCCCCTACACTAAAGAGGGTTACTACGAGAAAAAGTACCGCTACCACAGCGTGGTTTGACTTAGTCACGTATCACCTCCGATAGTTTTGAGGGATTCTAGAAATAAGTATAGGGGAACTTAAAAATGAGTCAATTGGGTGGACAAATACATATCCTTGCATGAGTAATACCCCTGCGATATAATTAAGGTGAAATATTAACAGCTTACCAATAGCTATGACAGAAAATAATCAAAATCAAAACCCCGCAGGCGCGCCAACACCGGAACACAAGGAAAAGAATACCGGGATGGCAATTGTGGCGTATTTACTTTTCTTTGTTCCATTATTGACAGACGCGAAAAACGATCCATTTGTGAGATATCACGTGAATCAGGGATTTATACTTTTTCTTGCAAGCGTTGTCGCAATGATACTCTCTACATTCCCCCCCATTATGTGGGTGAGTTGGATTCTCCACCTTGGAATACTTGTTCTCTTCATCATGGGCATTATGAATGTGCTTGGAGGAAAACAAGTTCCCCTTCCTTTAATCGGACAATTCGCGAGTCACATAAAAATTTAATCCCTCACCAGCCAACAAAAAACCCCGCTTCATGGGGTTTTTTGTTGGCTGGTGAGTCCGATTTACATCGATGCTCCCAATGAAGAAGTGCTGCACGCTCGGCAGTTCTGCTTGTGTGTCACCACTTCGTACACCGCAGAGAGTCCGACAAGGACATATACTACGGTGACAAGCACGCCATTTAAGATGCTTCCAAGAAGGACGGTGACAAGATTCCAGTCAAAGAGTCCCACGAGGAGCCAATTCAAACCTCCCACAACAAGAAGAATGAATGCGACCATATGCAAATATTTCATGGTAGTACTTCGGTCGTTATTTTTAAAATCGACCACTTTGTATGTATTCACTTATAATTATATACCCCCCGCCGTTACAAGTACAAGCAAGCCATCTAAAGAAAATCTTTAGCATGGGTGCTATCGCGGGGGGCTTGCAAAATAAGCGTTTTTCCTGCATTCTCAAGTGATCTTTATGGACTTCCCTATTCGGATAAACAAATACCTTGCGCAAAAAGGATTTTCAACGCGCACCGGCGCGGATGAGCTCATTAAGGGCGGTTTGGTGCGTATCAACGGGAAGAAGGCTGTTTTGGGAGACCGTGTACTTCTGGGTGATCGTGTAGAGGTTGCGCGCAATGAAAAGGTTACAAAAAAACTTTCATACATCCTCTATTACAAACCCCGTGGAGTTGTTACCCATTCACCGCGAGAAGGAGAACGCTCCATCAATGATATCACTCGCCTGCCAGAAATGTTCCCTGTTGGAAGACTTGATAAAGATTCCGAAGGACTCATTATTCTCACCAACGACGGCCGCGTAACAGAACGCCTACTTCATCCACGCTTTTCACACGAAAAAGCATACATAGTCACTGTACGAGAAAAAATTCCATCCTATGTAAAAAAAGTGTTATTGGGAGGCGTGCGGGATGGAAAAGAAATGCTCACTGCGAAAAAAGTAACGATCCTTGATCCGCACACGCTTGAAATTGTGTTAACGGAAGGGAAAAAACATCAAATCCGTCGCATGCTTGCCAAAGCTCGACTCACGGTGGAATCACTTGTGCGCATCCGCATTATGGGTATGGGGATTGGCACACTCAAATCGGGTGAGTCGCTTGCACTTACCGGAAACACGCTTCAGAAATTTCTCAAAGAAATCGGGCTCACTACGTAAACATTTTCTTTTAAAATCATGCGCTCTTATCGCATGATTTTTGACTCCAAATTACATTGCTTACATCGTCGGGATTGAGAACCAAAAGATGCTTCCCTTATCCCTTCCTGAAGAATCCACGCCCACGCTTCCTCGATGCTGTTCCACAATATCCTTGGCAATCGCAAGGCCAAGTCCCGCGCGATCGGCATCCGACGCAACTGCCCCTTTGGTGCGGAAAAATTTCGTATAGACATACGGAAGTTCCTCGCGTGAAAGACCTATGCCATTATCGCGAACAGCAACTTTTATATTCTTCCGCTCCAATGTGACAAACACTTCAATTCTTCCATTCGGGTGCGTATAGAGAATCGCGTTCTCAAGGAATGCACCGAGCGCTTCCTGAATACGATCACGATCCACATTTACCTTAGGAAGGTCGGGTGCGACAGAAATGAGGACTTCAATATTCTTCTTTCGCGCGCCGATAGCATACATGCCGATAACTTGTCGCGCAATGATACCCAAATCCTCTTCATGGGGAAAATAACTATAGAAGAGCGATGACTCCCCCGCTTCAGCCGCAGTGAGAAGATGATTGGTAATGTTCGTCAATTCAGTGGCGGTTTTTTCAGCATCTGAAAGAAGCGAACGCCCCCCTTCCGACTTCACCTCATCTTTAAGACCGGCAATCATCCACCCCAATCTTGAAAGCGGCGTGCGGAGACGATGCGCCGCAACCGTGATGAAATCATATTTAAGCGTATCGGTCTTCTTTACTCGCTGATAAAAAACCAAACCGATGGTGAATAAAACAAGCGCAGAAAGAAATGGTACCACAAAACCGCCCACGTTGAATCCATCAATAAGAGTTTCATCTATTTTTCGTATCACCCAAACGATGATGGTAAGAAGTACGATTGCCGCAAGCGCGGTCAACCCTTTCTTTAAAGATTTTTTATCAAAAAAAGATTTCGGTTGAGAAACCGATTTTTTTATATTTTCTTCGGCTTTTGCCGGAGTCATTGATCCTTCCATTGATAAAGTTTACCACGTAACATACTTTGTGAATAGGAGAATCCGTGGAATTTCACACCTTTGAAGATTTTTTTACGTCTGATTATTTTTTTTCTTGCTTATGAGCCAAAGAATGAGGAGGATAATTAAGATAAGTATGAGAAACCACCACCATCCGCCAATATCACCAAATGACGCTTGCGCGAGTTGCCCCTCGCCTATTCCACCGCTATTTTCCGATCCATTGTTTGTTGATGTTCCTGTTATCACCACAGTGCCTCCAATCGTAGTGGTCGCGGCACCACCCCCAGAAGAATCCTCTCCTTCCCCGGTTAACAAACCGAACGTGTTTCCACTCACGAATATTGAACTCCCGTTTGAAGTTCCGTTATTTTCGCCATCTTCTCCTTGTGGCGATACGGCTTCCACAGTGGCGACAAAACTTCTTTCATAACCAACTGTCGGAGGCGATGCGGTTGAAATCACGCGGTAGTAATACACGACATCCTGAACAAGTCCGGTGAGAGTCACCATGTGATGAGTAACGCCGTTCGTTCCCGCCGGTGTATCAAATTCTGCGGTTGAAAATTCATACCCGTAGTTGGGTGGAGAGTTGTAATCAAATACTCCCGACGTGGTGCCGTAAATTACGCGGCTCGTGGCAGGATAATTCGTATCCCAGGTGATGACCGCTGCCGCAGTGTCCTCTGCTGTTCCGGTAATGACCGCTTCGTTATAGATAGTTAGACCATCCGATGCGTAGGGACCATTTCCTCCACCTCCGCCGCCGCCCTCTCCTCCGATGCTTGTGGTGACAATGGTGACGGGTTGTTCACCAGGACCGTCAACAGTACCGCCGCTAAATCCAACAAGGAGATCAAATCCAAGTGTTTTTTCTTGAAATTCGTCTCCGGAAGGTCCTAGGAATTGAGCGGTAAAGAAATATTGCGCCTGCCCCCCATTACCGGGAACATTTGAAAGCAGAACTTCACCAGCAGAGAATAATCCCGCAAGTGTTCCCGAGTACACGGTCGTTGCGCCTTCTTTGATAAGAATCGAAAATGCGCTTCCAAAATTATCCGGATCGGAGACGTTTATCGCATCCACAATAATATCTTCCGCGCCGGAAGTATTATTGGTCACTTTGACCCATCGCGTGACGGAATCCCCAGGGAGAAAATTGAGTTCTTGAAATAACGGTTGCGATTGAAATTCAACAATGAGATTTCCGGGAGGAGGTGTTTGTGCAAATGTGGCAACTGGTAAAAATACCGCAAGTGATGTCGCCATGATAATTCCCTTTTTAATTGTATGCAGCGTATTCATCATAATATTATTCTGTTACTACGGGTTCTGCGGCAGGTATTGGCTCCGGTGCCAAGGCAGGTGCTTCTACTGATGGCTCGGAAGTTTCTGGCGCTAATACAACTTCCCCTACACCTGTTTCTGATTCAGAAATTACAGATTCTGCCCCTGTTCCCTCACCCCCGTCACCCTCCTCAACTGAAATCGGTGCAACGGTCTCCTCTTCTTCCCTTCGAAGAAGATCGAAATCCATAACTTCGTCTGTATTTTCTTCCGTAACATTTTCAGTTTGGACCTGAACCTCATCAACTGTTGATACTGTTTCAATGATCTCTCCTGCTGTTCCTCCGTCCGACACCCCAATCGTTTCTTCCAAAATCGGCTCTTCAGTAGATTCGTCTACAATCTCGATCGGCGATGCTTCGCTTGATGTTTCTTGGGTCGGCGCAGTATCCGCAGTATCGCCAGTTTCCGAAGACACAACTTCAAGAATATTTTCTTCAACCGCCTCGGATGTTTCCGTTTCTTCCGCCACTTCCGTTGCAATAGAAGTTTGGAGCGCATCGCTCACCGCCTCCGCAAGTACTTCGGCGTCAACAGTTGTCTCACCCACGGTTTCAGCATCAAGAAGTTCTTCCTCTTCTTCCGCAAGCGCCGCCGCAATTTCTTCGGGGGTGAATGTGGGCGGAATAGGATCCCAAATTTTTGATGAAGTCATCATATCGTTCAACATTGGGTTCTCCGGTCCCGTCACTACTATTTTTATCCAAATATGTCCCGTAAATCCTGTTGGTACGGTGAAATCATAATGCCCGTCGTTGAGGGTTCCCAATACAATCGGTTCAATAGTATCCGAAGGAGTGATGGTTTCAGTCTCATCGATATCTTTAATGAGATAGAGATCAATATTAAGTGCAGAATCAGGACCATTAGGATTGGTTGCGGTCCACTGGACGTCATATGTTGATGACCAATACCAACTTAGAGAACTATACGGTCCTGGGTAGATAAGGTTAACTACGGGAATTCCCAATTCCACCCAGTCACTTGGTTGATCAGTGTCGTATCCCGAAGGATTGCGTGCAAGTGTGTTTCCTTCTGCTACATCAATCGCGCCCGGATCCCAAATATCGCTGTTGTAATTGTTCCATCCAGTGTCAGGGTCTGGTCCATAGTTCATCTGGTCCATGATGACGCCGTCAGGACGTTTCAAAAGAAGCATCTCGTTATCATTGTTCAACCCGTTGCCAATACTTCCATCGGGAAGAACCGCAACGGGCATGGTCGACGGGAAATTCCAAAACATCGCAGTCGTACTGGATGCGGTTATAAGTCCGTATCCGAGTGAAGGAATCGGATCAATGGTGGGAATCGTATCGCATGAAGTGTTGTCGCAAATACTCCAACCGGAAATATCAAGCGCGCTGTCGGTTTGGTTGTACACCTCCACCCATTCATTCGTTTTCTCCGCTCCGCGTGAGAAACTCAATGTGGATGGCCCTGAATAAACACAGTACGGAGCATTGAGATTTTCTTCTTCATAAAATGAGTAGATTCGTTCCGCGACGTACGCGGCTTTTGTTAATTTCGAGCTTGTTGAACTTGGATTCGCAATGACAGCTTCAATCGCGGCAAGCGCTTCGGCAATAGTTGAGAGCGATGTGAGTCCCAAACTATCAAATGCACTGTTTCCATCATCTGCTCCGGAGATAATGGCGTTCGGATCAAGTTTGCCCGAAACCACGTTCATTTCATCGGCAAGAAGTTGCGCTTCTGCACGGCATAGTTTTCCCGCCTTGGTATTGCTTGCGGGACAATTTGGAATCCAAAGAGCAGCGCACATACCGGGACCGGTAATTCCGGAGAAAACACTCGCATAGGTGGTACTCAGCGTATTCACCTCGTCGTTCCAATCGGCAGAGCCCGTTCCGGCATTACATCCTTCATTATTGGCCCAATATCCTATCGAACGCGCAGGACATTCATTCGGCGGAGGGTCATCATTTCCGTCTTCTACATCGTAATAAATTTTATTTAATCTGAAACCTTTTGATGCTATTCTGTTGTTCTCCGTTTCTGTGTCGTTGTACCCCATCTCGTTAAATCCTGGAAGATTGTGCCGTTCTTGCCATCCATTGAAATCAAAATCGAATGTGCAAACTTTATTGTATGAATTTATACTGGTTGTAATATCAAATTGCCAATCGTCGAGCGTGGTGGTGGCAGGTGAAAGGAAGTCGGCTAGTGCGCCAGAATAATTTTCCGCTCCCTCCAAAAATGAAGCTAGCGAAAGCGTGGCGCAAAAATCCAGGTCAATCCCGAAATTGGTCGAAGATGCGTGATACCAAAACGGATTCGAATTTGCCTCGGGAATGACCTTGATTATACGGGTTGTCGTGG
>Ga0209542_10017086_pt1 | contig 11945 bp, 21 predicted proteins | sample RifCSPhighO2_01_FD_184028 | JGI IMG/M metagenome (GOLD analysis project Ga0209542, IMG submission 184028) | Soil microbial communities from Rifle, Colorado - Rifle CSP2_plank highO2_0.1 (SPAdes) (version 2) | ecosystem: Environmental > Terrestrial > Deep subsurface > Rock core/Sediment ...
TCGATTTTTTTCTTAGAATTTATAGAATAAGAATATTACGATGCGGCGTAATTTATAGACCTGCTTTCATCTGCGGATTTCGCTTCGCTCAATCCGCGAGGTTTCAGCAGGTCACGCCGCTCCTAAAACTTTTTCAACGCTTCAATACCAGTCTTCGTAATCATTATTTCAAAATACGGTTTATTATTCCTTTCATGACTGGTCTTTTTCTCAATTGTAATGATGTTGAAAATCTCTAATTCCTTGCAGTGATTCCGTATTGTTTCCCAATTGCTATTAACCTTTCTTTCCAGCTCAGCAAAAGTATGAGGTTTTCCATCCTTCAAAACATATAGTATTCCCTTCTTTATCTTCAAAGAATTTCTGCCCGACATACCACAGCAACGCAGTAAGTTTAAATATAAGGAGATTCCACACTGGCGTGGTATGATACAAAAAGAAATAATATGTCATCCAGTTACTTTTGGTGGAAGTACCGAAAAAGGAAAACCGTATGATAATTTTAAAAGTGGTATAAGAAATTCTTTTAAGCCTTCAGAAAAAATACCTTTTAAAGATGTAGACGTAAATATATCACTTTATTTGTATTCTGAAAGATTAAAAAGAGGTAATGATTTAGACAATTTCCTGAAACCAATTATCGATGCCTTAGAAGGAAAAGCTTTTTCGAAAGAATCCCAAGTAAAGTCCATATCTATAAAACGTGTAATAGTATCAGCAAAAGATGAAGAAAAATTAAGTTTGAAAATAAGTATTTAAAAATTAATCAGAATTATTTCAGAAACGAGAAATATACCTTATAGCACAGATAAAAAAGATAATTTTTATTATTTTTGTAATTTATGATAAACTCTACTGATAACTGCTGCTATTCTATCATCACTTATTTGTTCTAATGAATTACCTAAAATCATTTCTGTTATATCTACTTCCTCATCCGTTAAACTTATTTCTTTACTTATTTTTAAACACCTCCACATTATTCAACTATTTATTATTGAAAATACCACTGGTAATTCAAAAAAAATGTTCAAAATAATAATAATTATAAAATAACTAGTATTTCAATTTTTTGTTTTTATCGTCGGAAAACCATAAAATTAAATAACGGGGTTGATACATACTACGTCTTTGTGGTAAGCTTTAAATATAAGGAAATTATAACATATTAATGATTAGTTACAAACTAGAAATCAAGGGACTTCCGCCAAAGAAAGATATCAGCTTATCTATGTGGAACGATAAGAAGAAACCTAATCAGATTCAAAGATTGATTGAATTGCGAAAAGAAGCTAAGAAGAAGATTAAAGGGATAATAAAAAAGAATATTGTTTTGGATTTGAGAGTTTACATTCCTAAACGTAAAAATCAGATAAGCGAAGGAGATTTAGACAATTACATTTCAGGAATTTGTGATGGTTTAATGCTTGCTAGTAAAAGTATTCCTGATATTAGTAAAGAATTTGAAAACTATGAGGGTATCCACCCACGAATTCACACATTTATAAAAGATGATTGTGAAATTGTTCAAATCACAGCCAGAAAGATTGCATTAGATAATATTGAAGAACATTATCAACTGATAATCCAAGGAGAAGAGGAAGAGCTGACATAAATTTAATCATATATTTTAAATCAGAATAAAATTGATATAATTTAAAATTTTAAAAAACTTAATTTTTGGAGGTGGGAATAATGATATCAAAAAAGAAGTATTTTGATGATTTTTTTGAAACTGTTAAAAAACATGATAATCCGATAGCTATGGTTAAGAGGTGGAAGAGATGCGTAAGGGATTTAGAAAAAGGAGCAGAACTAATCCCTTCTTATTACAAGGTAAAGGGTAAGTATAGAAGAGTCACTAGAAAAGAAGAGATTAGTATGTTTAGAGATTGGATAAAAGAATTTCAGTACAGAATTATTAATAAAAAAATTTAATCGATTACTTTTTATCTATACCATCAAATATTTTGGTTATTTCAAGTCCACGTATTGTTTTTTCTTTTGAAGATAAGTATCCACTATCACCAACTTCGAAAATTGCTTTAGTGGCTTGTGTTAAAATCACATCTTGAATTTTCTTATCTTCTGTTGATTTAACAAAAGATTGAAAAGTTTTTAAGGAATTTTCACGATGTTTGTTAACGGTGTATAAATGCATATTTGCATTATAATTTTTTACTACATGATACAAAATATAAGAGAAGAAAGATATAAGAAGTAATTTTGCTAAGAAGAGTTGTATCGAAAGATTAAAATCAAGATTATTTTTTGTAGCCAAAACTAACTGGGTGAATAATAAGGACATAAAATAGCCTACACCAATAGCCACTAAAATACTTACTATTAACCATATATTTGCTGATTTTTTATACCTATTTGCTTCTTGTTCGAAAACTTCGGCAAATTTACTAACACCAGCAGACGCAGATGCCGATTGAATCGCTTTTAGTGTTTCTTCACTATTCTCCTTTATTTTATTAATCTCATCAAAAAGTTTTTTTGATTCATTTGCTATTTGATTTAAATTTCTTGTCTTGAGTTGTTTGGAAAGGTTATGAATTTTCAAATCTAGAAATAATTGGTCATATAACACACCATAAGTATTTTTAATATTATTTGCTAAGTTATTTCTCTCGTTTAGTGGATTACTTAAACTTTGAGGTTCAAACGTCTTGATTCTCTTAACAGTAGTATTTAACTCTTTTAAGTTATTGAGAATGTTATTTCTTCTGTTTTCTGGTACCAACAACCAGAATTCCAAATTACTTTTTAATATTTCTATATTGGAATAAATCTCAACCAACATAGAATAAATATCTTCAAACTTATAATCTCCCTGTTCTCTTTTTAGTTGTTCAACTTTTATACTTAAAATATCATTCAATATATTCTGTAATTCTTGCGTATTATCAGCCATTACAGGAGAGAATTATTTTCTATATTTAAACTTTTCATAAGAAAAAACATCCTAACTTAAAGCATATATAACACATGCAACATCCGCATAATCTGGTACAACCACAACAGTATTAAAAAATAAGCACCCTGCATCAATAAGTTTGTTGATATCCGTATTTTTGGTAGGTATAATTATATCAACTGAACATTCAACCTTTATATTATTGCACACATTCTTAATTTGTTGGTCATTGTTATTTGTTTCATTCTTAGGAATAAGAAATCTTAAGTGCCTAATGTTACCATTTGATTCCTTTATGACTTCAAGAAAGTCCATTGAATGCACTAATTGATTTGAATTTATTCCATTTTGATTTAAGAAATTCTCTATATTTTCATTTCCAACTATTACAAAACTCAAAATATTAGAGGTAGAAGCTGTATAAACAGCTGTCACACAAGTTTTCTGAGCACAAATTTTCTGTTCTGCTTGTGCTTCAAATCCTGTCAATCCAACTCTACTCTTTGTAATTTTTGGTTTGCCTACTCTTAGAAAATCGTCAATTTCGCTACATCCTGAAATAAATACCACTAAGACAACTAAAGACAATAATTTAATTTTTGTGTAAGCTATATATTCCCCCATAGCCAATAGCTAAAATCTAATCTTTATTATTTTTTCCCTTTGTAATAATAATACTGATAAATGCTATCCCAAAGATTATAATTAAAAGTAATATCAATATAAATTTAGCATCAGTGGTTTTGATTTCGGTTCTGGAATATAAAAAAATAATAATCAATGCTACAATGATTGTAAAGCCAAAACCAAATATTTTATCACTAGTTTTCAAACTATTATAAAACTTCATCCATATCTTAGGATTTATCCATAATACATAATCTTGAATTTTATGAGGTTCTTCAGCGGGTGGGGGCTGTTTAATCTCCTTTGACTCCATACCAAAATGCACCAATACCTAGAGCAAATAAGATAACAGATAAAACTAGGTTTGGTACTGCACTTATAAAATTTGTATTTAATTTTATCACAACCAACCCAAAAACAACTGAAGCTCCTCCTACAAATCCCAAGCCCACTCTAGTTATAAACTTCATAGAACTATTATTTTTTGTATTTCTATTTAAACTTTCCTTGTTTTTATTTATCATCGAGCCTTTACAAACAAAGAATTCAAAATTAAGAAATCTAAAATTTATTCTACACTTTGCTTATCCGTTGCTTTCTTCATTGACCAATAATGCCTATTTCTAAACTCCTGTAAGTCAATATATCCCTGTTGATGCAAAGTTCTGCAATACTTTTCAGCAGTTTCCCAACTCATCCTAGTTCGTTCAGCTATCTCCTTAGTAGTCAATTTTCTTGGTGCATCTCTTAAGACGAGGAATATAGCGATTTCAAACGGTCTTAATTCTGTTTCTGCATCATCCATTTTTATCAACATAAATTTTAATTATATTTTTTTCCTTGTCGTCATAAACTACTCTTGCTTCAATCTTATTTCCTTTTTTACCTTTCCTTAACTCCCAATCAAAACAATTAGTTATCTTGGTTGGCAATCTTAAAATAAATTGTTTTCCGTCATTACTAATTTTTATTAATTTATCTACACGGAAACCAGACTCTCTTAACTCATTATTTTCACCAACTTTTACCATTTTTTGAAATTATATAAATATCACTTATATTTAAATCTTTTGATTTTTTTAGTATTTTTTAATATATAATCAATCGACTGATTATGGAAATTACCAAAAGATTTATATACCTCCCTTAATTATTTAATAAAACACCAAAATAAATCAATTGATTTTAAAAATCTTAATTCATCTTAAGATGAACGGAGAGGAGGCGCTGAAATGAGTGAACGAAAACCACAAAGACAGAAAAACCGTTGGGGAGTTAAAACAGCTCTGATTTTAGAAGAGCTGGATGAAAAATATGGAATCTTGGATTCAGAAGATTTAGAGGTAGCTGCATGAGAGAAAAAAATTTGTTGCTGGAAATTGAAAAATGTACTAGCCACAAAACTGCTACAATAAACTTGAAGCCAAACGACAAGTTTGCCAAGTATCTAAGGGAAGTATTGGAGTGTGAAAAAAGAAAATGAAAGCGTTAGTGTTTGATATTTCATCCGAAGGACTCGAACCTGTACAGCACCGCATAGTTGGAATAACAATAAAGACTGAATTAGAGGAGAAAATATTCACAGACAGAGAAGAAACTAAAGTGCTAGTTGATTTTTGGAAATATCTTAATGATAATAATTTTGAAATGATAATCGGTTTTAATTCAAATGGGTTTGACGTTCCTTTCCTACTCGTCAGAAGCGTCAAGTATGGTTTAAAGATGGCAAATGTTAAGGATAAGTTTATGGATTTAAGAAAAATGATTTTTGGAGACGAACATAGAAAAGGAAAGTTGCAAGATTTCCAAAATCTATTAGGGATTGAAAAATTAAAAAGCGGATTTGCAAAGTCACATATGTCCTTGTTATGGGATGAAAAAGCAAGGCATATTGAAAATTTGAATGACTTATTGCTTCAAGACGTCAGAATAACATGGGAGTTATATTTGAAAATGAAAGAGGTTGGTATGATTGGTTGAGTGTATTTATTGTGAAAGCTTGGACGTTATAAAATGGGGATTTAACTATGTTAAAGACGAGAAAATCCAGAAATATAAATGCCTAACTTGCAAGAGGTATTTCAGCTTTCCAGACAGGTTTCCAAAACATCATGAAAGTGCTGAAATAGTTAGCTATAGTATTGATTTGTATCTCAAAGGTTTAAGTTATCATGTTATTGCAAGACAAATACTAGAACAATTTGGCTTACCAATTGACCATGTTACCATATACTACTGGATTCAACGATACACAGACTTGATGAAAAAATACCTTGATACACTTAACCCAGATTTATCGGTTGTATGGCAAATGGACGAAACAATGATAGATTTCAAAGGAAGGGACGCTTGGTGCTGGGATTGTATAGACACAAAAACAAGATTTATGATTGATATGTACTTGTCTCCATCAGTTGACCATTATCAAGGTTCAAAATTTTTTGAAAGAATAAAGAAGTCAGTTAAAACAATTCCGGAAGTAATCACCACAGACAGCCATAAAGCTTATCTAACACCATTAAAGCAACATTTTCCAAACGCCATTCACTTAAAGATAAAGCACATTAGCATAAGACCTAACAACTCCTTTATTGAAAGATTTCATGGCACTATAAAGAACAGAACCAAGACTATGAGGGGATTTAATGAGTATAAATCCTGCCAAAACTGGCTAACCCTCTTCCAAATCTATTATAACTTCCTAAGACCTCATATGGCTCTTGGAGACAAGAAACACCCTAAAACACCTGCTCAGGACGCTGGGATTAATATTCACCTCCCCAAACGGTGGGTTTCTTTGATTAAATTGGCAAGCTTTTTTGCCACCAAATATAATTGAAAAGATATGATTGAATATGTATTTTAAAATATAGAAATAGTTCAGATTAAACAATAGATTAAAATCCTGTAGTATGTTTCTTCCGCCAAAATGCCACTCTATTTCATCGGTTTGGGGCTTAATAACGAAAAAGATATAAGCATTAACGGCCTTGAAGCTGTTAATAAGTGTGATTTGGCTTATTTAGAGAATTATACTTCTGTTCTGAGTTGCTCAAAAGGCTCATTGGAAAAGTTTTATAATAAAAAAATAATTTTGGCAAATAGGAATATGGTGGAATCTGATGGCAATGAAATCATAAAAAATTCAAAAACAAAAAATGTTGCTTTTCTTGTTGCCGGCGATCCATTAGTTGCGACAACGCATATCGACTTATTTTTAAGAGCCAAAAAAGAAGGGGTTAAGTGCCATATTATTCATAACGCTTCTGTAATCAATGCTGTAGGGATTACCGGGCTTCAATTGTATAAATTCGGAAAGACTACAAGCATACCATTTGAGAATGAGAATGTTGAAACTCCGTATGATGTTTTGAAAGGGAATCTGAGTTTAGGATTGCATACTTTATTTTTGCTTGATTTGAACCCCGAAGATGAAAAGTTCATGTCTGTGAATGATGCAATAAGATATTTGCTCAAGGTTGAGCTTAAAAGGAATGAAAAGGTGTTTTCTGAGAAATCACTATGCGTCGGGTGCGCAAGGGTCGGAAGCGAAAATCAGGCTATAAAATCAGGAAGTGCGAGAGATTTGTTAAAATTTGATTTCGGAAAGCAGGTTCATTGTTTGATAGTTCCGGGAAAGCTGCATTTTATGGAGGAAGAAGCTTTGGGGATTTATAGGTAGGATTTAACTGCTGCATAATTTCTGTATAAGCTCAAAAGCCCTGGTTAGCTTATCCTCTTCAATAAGGAGTATGTGCTCATTTGATGATATCAATGCGTCAATTATGCTTATTTCATTCTCTGCAAGCTCGTTGTAGATTATTGAAAAGACTCCCGGAGTTTTCTTCAGTATCCTTGGGTATTCAATCTCCACCATCCCCACTTTCCTGTTTTCTTCAAGGATTACTTCTTTTGGGAACGCTGATTTTATCTTTTCAAAATTTTTCTGGTCAAAAACCAGCGTCAGGGCCTCGGAGCCTTCCAAAACTCTGATAACATCATGCCCCTGGAAGTCCATCAGCTTATCAGGCCTTCCGAGCTTTGTCTTCACGAAGTCTGTTCTTTTCAGCAGTAATGATGACATTTTTGTCTTTATGGAGACTTTTGCCTGCCTTATCACGCTATGCACAGAATGCGTTTCCTCTTTTTTTGAGATGTCCGTGCTGTATCTCCTTATAGCGCTGATTACCGCATCAAGAGAAGTGTCAAGTCTTTGTGATGAGAGTATGTATTTTGCCAGCTTCCTTATGTTTATTATCTTTCTTCCGAGATCTTTCTTTAGGGAAAGGTCTGTTTCGATGAACTTCCAGACAAACTCGTTTATGTTCTTCTTCATGCTGCTGACAGAAATATATGTCAATTTATAAAGATTTTTGCTGGATTTGTCATTTTTTAACTTATTCCGGCATATGTGTCAAAAGGGATTTAAATCAACTATTTTGACATTTGGTAAGGTGTAAAAATGACAAACGAAGGATATGTACTGATAGCAACGCAAAAACCGTTCAAACGTGAAGTAAGAGATGGTATGGTCGAACTTCTTAAACAAAGTGGCTTGGAAGCCAGAGTTCTGGAGAGACATGATGCCAGGCAGCTTCAAGAAAACCTTTCTGGTGCCGTTGCTTTGATTGTACGAAGTGATAAAGTAGACCAAGGATTGATTGATACTGCCAATGGCTTAAAGGTAGTAGTGAGGGCAGGCAGCGATCCTGAAAAAATAGATTATAAGTATGCTGAATCAAAGGGAATAATTGTAGAAAATACTCCCGGCATGAATTCAAATGCTGTAGCGGAACTGGCTTTAGGAATGATGATTAGCCTTTCTAGAAATTTGCATTATGGACTTGCAAAAATGTATGATGTTAGTAGTCAGCAAGAGTTCAATGGACTGGCTGAAAGTTTTATGGGAACTGAATTAAAGGGCAAGAAACTAGGAGTTCATGGATTTGGGAATATTGGAAAAATAGTTGCAAGAAAAGCAAGCGCAATGGGCATGACCGTATTAGTTCAGGATGTTGAGTCTCCAACTAGTGCCGTATTAAGTGAGTGTGGCGCCAGATTCACCAGAGATCCAAAAGCAGTTTATGATGGGATGGATTATGTTTCTGTGCATGTGCCTATCACACCAGACACCATTAGAATGGTAAATTATGAATTAATGGGCATGGTGAGTCCACGAGGAATACTGGTGAACACGGCAAGGCCGGCATTATTTAACATGGAAGACCTTGCAAGAATATTAAAAGAAAGAAATGCATTTAAAGTTGGAGTTGACGTAGACAGCATTGATCATCTTAAAATATTAAGGGATATTTCGCTCCAGAATCCTTACAGGATGTTGTTGACTCCTAAGACAGGCGCACAGACTGAAGAGGCCAACGATCTGGTTGGCATTGCTGCGGCTCGACAAGTAATTGACTTATTGATTAGAGGGGTAGCGGTTAATAGTGTCAATAGCCCACTCCCTGCTGAAATGAGAGATTATGCAACACTTGCGCAAGCTTTAGGAAGTTTTAGCAGTAGTTTTGTTGAGTCTCCAAATAAGTTGGAAGTTGTTTCTTATGGCGGACTTGAACAATACGCCAGACATTTTTCGCACTATGTAATTAATGGGCATATTAACCATGTCCGGGGCGCTAGAACTTCTTTGAGCGATGCCATAGCAGAAGCAAGTTCACGAGGAATCAGATTAGACCAAGTCAATCCAGATCCACGAAGAGTTGACGGCAATTCCATAGAGGTTAGATTCTATAATGAAAAAGGTGAGAGCAGTTACGTTGTTGGAAGGATTGACAGGGGAAAAGGAGAACTGACACAAATTGGGGAGTTCAGCACCTCAATACCAATAGTCCCACTACAATGTGTCGTTGCACAGTATTATGAAAGGAAAGGCATGGCAGACGAAATTGGGCGTGCACTTACAAATGGGGGGTACAATAAAGTCAACGGCGGTTTTAGGCCAAATGAAAGAGGAGATAAAGCCATGGCCTTTTTCCAGGTTTCTCCCAATGGAGATGTAATAAAGCCTGTGGAGGGGATTGTTAGAGATGACATAGCAAGAATACCCGGAATAATAAGGGCAGTTTACATTGACATGAGACAGTAATTTTTCTTGATGATAAATTAAATCATTAAATTTAAATAGGATTCTTCAGTCTTTCTAATTGTTTTGCAGCCCCGTGGAATAGATAAATTTGTATTAAACAATCACTGGACATGGGCGCCTAAAATATATAAACCCGTTCTACTTCTGAAAACTAAAAAAGAGAATACGCAAAACTGCCAAATTATGATTTTTGCTTAACAGCGATAAATCAATTACGCAGTTTGGCTTAACATTCTCTTTTCTTAAGATTCCAAAGTCTTTGGAAAATAAAAAACTTTGGAGTTTGATTGAAATGGCAGAAATAACAAAAAATAATAGAGAATTAGCTGAATTCTTAGGCATAATGCTTGGAGATGGTAATCTTAATAAATCTAGCAATTGTATTACAATTGTGGGGAGTTTAGAAGAATTGGATTATTATAACCACATTGTAATTCCGCTTATAGAATCATTATTTGAAGTCAAGCCAAAATTAAGATTCCGAAACGATAGAAATGCAGTATATATTGATTTTAATTCTAAACAAGTTATGAATTATCTTTCAAAAGAGATTGGATTGGTCAGAGGAAACAAGAAATTTGCCCATGTTCCTGAAATAGTGAAGAATAGGTTGGAAAATGTTCCACATTTTTTAAGAGGCCTATTTGATACCGATGGTTGCCTAAAATTTTCAAAACAGGCAAGCGAAAGAAATTATTATCCGAGGATTCAATTCTGTTTTAGTGATGCCCCATTTGTTCATGAAGTTAAGGATTTATTAGAAAAAGTCGGATTTAATTTGGGAATGTGGAAAGACTCAAGATTTAGCGGATTGATTTTTTATCAAATTTCTGGCAAGGATAATTTAGAAAGATGGATGAAGATTATAGGTTCAAACAATTCTGTACAAAAAACTAAGTACAAGGTATGGAAACGGTATGGATTTTACACTCCTAAGTCATCTCTTAAATCCAGAATAGAGGCATTAAATTTAAATAAGGCACTTTAATCTTTCTGAATGCTTCGGCAGATTCGCAATTTATAGCCCCGTGGAAGAATTAACGTAACGTTATTCTGCGGAGTGTAGCGGTCAATCATTCAGCCCTTTGGAGGCTGAGACGGCAGTTCGAGTCTGCCCGGGGCTATTTTTCAACAAAATTTATAAAGATGGGGATAGAATACATTTTTTAGGGGGTGTCTGACATGGCAATATGGACTTATATCTTGATTGTTCTGGTTTTGCTGATAATTTTCAGTTTTATAAGGATAATCAACCAGTATGAGAAGGGAATTGTGTTTACATTGGGAAAATTCACGGGGATAAGGAACCCTGGATTCAATCTGGTTGTTCCCATCATTCAAAGGATGGTTGTTGTGGACATGAGGATAAGGTCAATAGACATAGAAAAGCAGCAGGTCATGACAAAAGACAATGTTCCTGTCAATGTCAACGGAGTTGTTTTCTTTAAAGTGGATAAAGTAGATGATGCAGTCATCAAAGTCCAGGATTATGAATACGCTATTGCGCAGTATTCCCAGACTGCCCTGAGGGATGTGGTGGGAGGCATGACGCTGGATACCATATTAGTGGAAAGGCAGAAGATAGGTGACGAAATAAGGAAGATAGTTGACAAGGAAACCGACCAGTGGGGCCTTGATGTTCAGGTCATTAAGCTGCAGGACATTGAAGTTCCTGATGACTTAAAGAGGATAATGTCGAGGCAGGCTGCTGCTGAAAGGGAGAAAAGGGCAGTTGTCATCAAAAGCGAGGGCGATCGTGATGCTGCAAAGAACCTTGCAGCTGCTGCACATGTGATGGCAAAATCACATGGAGCAATGCAACTTCGAACACTGCAGACACTTGACGGGCTTGGACCAACTGCATCAAATACTGTTGTGATGGCTTTGCCTGTTGAAGTCATGGAGATGCTCCAGAAGTTTACGAAGAAGTAGGGTAATATTTATTGGAAAGGTGACGTGGATTTAGAGGCAGAAATTAAATGGGATAAACTGATTATTGAAAAGGATGATTAATGAAAAAGAAAAAACCAAAATTAACATATGCTTTTTTTGGCATCATATTTAATGATGTTAGTGGGGTTTGTGATATTCATATATGCGACAAAAAGAATAGTAGATTATCAAGAAAGACTTAAACTTATGGCACAAATGGGCACAATAGCTATTACATTTGGAATTGCTATATTTGTTTATCTTCTGGAAAAAAGATATGAAAAATCACTTGATTAATTTTTTTTGATGAATTATATCCAGCAGACTTAACAGCTCACGAAAATCTTCTGAGATGCG
>Ga0209542_10017088_pt1 | contig 11944 bp, 9 predicted proteins | sample RifCSPhighO2_01_FD_184028 | JGI IMG/M metagenome (GOLD analysis project Ga0209542, IMG submission 184028) | Soil microbial communities from Rifle, Colorado - Rifle CSP2_plank highO2_0.1 (SPAdes) (version 2) | ecosystem: Environmental > Terrestrial > Deep subsurface > Rock core/Sediment ...
TTTAGTTCGGGATCATTCTGGAGAGAAGATGCTCATTGTAAAAGGAGCTCCAGAAATTATTTTTAAAAAAACCAGTAAGGAGGGTTCCTTTCATATTCATCAAGAAGTGCGCCAAGCCGTTGAGCAGGAGGGCATTAACGGTAAGCGTGTTTTAGCCATTGGCTTTAGAAAGGTTGATGACAATACATTTTCTAAGGGATACGATCAATCACAGGAAAAAGATCTAATGTTCTTAGGTTATTTTGTATTTGAGGATCCTTTAAAGCCTACCACCATAGAGGCGATTAGGCTTTCTAAAAAACTAGGAGTGCAAATTAAAATTATTACTGGGGATTCAAAAGAAGTTTCAGAATATGTTGCTAAAAAGATTAACTTAATGACAGCAGATCAAGTAGCAATACTGGGGGAAGAGCTTGAAGCTATGAATGAAGTTGATTTTGATCAAGCTTGCTTAGATCATGTAGTTTTTGCCAGGATTTCTCCGGAAATAAAATATAATATTATTAAATCCCTGCAGAAAAAATATGAGGTTGGATTTTTAGGTGAGGGGATTAATGATGCACCAGCTTTAAAAATAGCTAATGTGGCTATTACGGTTCCCAGTGCATCAGATATTTCTCGTGAAGTATCGGATGTCGTTATGCTTAAAAAAGATTTGTGTGTTCTGGTTGACGGTATAAAAGAAGGCAGACATATTTTTGCTAATATTAATAAGTACATAAAGTTTACCTTAGCAAGTAATTTCGGTAATTTTTATTCAATAGCGATTATTTCTTTATTTACGAGTTATTTACCCATGTTACCAGTGCAAATTTTATTGGGTAACCTATTATCTGATTTTCCATTAATCTCTATTGCTACTGATTCTGTTGATCCCGAGGAATTAAAGAAACCCAAGCTCTACCAATTGCATCACTTATTACCCTTTATTACTATTATGGCATTGATTAGCACGGTATTTGATATAATATTCTTCCTGATTTTTAGGGGTCATCATCCTTCTCAGATTCAAACTCTTTGGTTTGTTGCAAGCATGCTTACGGAATTTGGTTTGGTATATATTATACGAACTAATCATCTCTTCTGGAAAGCAAAAAGACCCAGTTTTGCATTATTATTCTTTACCATTATTGCTTTTCTTATTTGTATCGCCTTGCCATTCTTAGGCATTGGACAAGAATTATTCCATTTTGTTCAACCGTCAATCGTCAGTATCTTTGTCGTAGTGGGGTTAGTTATTCTTTACCTTATTGCTTCTGAAATCGTAAAACTAGAATATTTTCACCGGGTTAGATTTCCTCATAATCAATTACAAAAAGCCAAGGGGTAATCATTTTTTAGTTTCTATGTTAACATTACGATAATGGATATCTCAATATTATTTTATATTCTTATTCTTGTTGGCGTTGGTGCTATTATTTTTTTATTACTTAAAAAGAAAACAGAACCCAAGAAAGATGATAGTTCACTGTTAATGCTCCAGCAGCAAATCAGCCAAATTGCTTCGGCAGTAGATATTAAGTTATCTGAATCAAACAAGAATGTTCAAGACCAATTTCGTCATTCTGCTGATATCATTAAAAATGTTACTGAGCAACTGACTAAGTTAGATGCTACGAATAAACAGGTAGTGGGATTCGCTGATCAGCTTCAGAAACTTCAGAACACCCTTACGAATCCCAAGCACAGAGGAAATCTTGGAGAATATTTTTTGGACTCCATTCTAAAAGATGTTTTTCAGCCAAACCAATATCAACTCCAGTATGAATTTAAGAATGGAGATAAAGTTGACGCTGCCATATTTTTTGGAGAAAAGATTATCCCAGTGGATTCTAAATTTTCTTTAGAGAATTATACTCGGGTAATTGAAGAAACTGACCCTACTCAAAGAACCGTGCTAGAGAACGAATTTAAAAATGATTTAAAGAAGAGGATAGACGAAACCGCAAAGTATATTCGTCCTGATGAAAATACCATGGATTTTGCACTTATGTTTATTCCAGCAGAAGGTATTTTTTATGATCTTTTGGTAAATAAGGTGGGGGCCGTAAAAGTTAATACAAGAAGTTTACTGGAATATGCAGCTCGGGACAAGAAAGTCCATATAGTGTCACCGACAACTCTCTATGTTACACTTCAGTCTATTTGGCAAGGGATGCGCGCATATACTATTCAAGAACGAACAAAAGATATTCTAAAAAATGTAGGTATGCTGCAAAAGCACATTATTGCTTACGAAGATTATATGCGGAAAATTGGCAATAATTTAAGCACTACGGTGAATTCATATAATACAGCATACAAAGAATTGGGTAAAATAGATAAAGATGTAGTTAAGTTGATAGACGGAGATTTAAAGATAGAAATTGATAAAATAGAGGCTCCGCATGTTGACGAATAGGGTTATTTTTGATAATGTAGACGAGATGAAAACCAAGCACAGACCTCATAAATTCGGTTATGCTCAGTGTTAAGAAATTACTATGTTAGCTGTAATAAAAACTGGGGGGAAACAGTACTTAGTTTCACCTGGTGATAAAATTAAAGTGGAAAAATTGGATATTGAACCAGGAAAAGAAGTAATCTTTTCCGAAGTTTTATTATGCGACAAAAGCAATAAGATTGAAATTGGTAATCCATTACTAAAAGATGCCAAGGTTATTGGTAAGGTTATTAGCCAAGGAAAGGGTCCAAAACTTATTATTTTTAAATATAAATCTAAAAAGAGATATAAAAGAAAAATTGGTCATCGTCAGCAATTCACCGAAGTTGAAATTGTTGGCATTACCCACTAAAAAGTCGCTTTTCTAAAGCGACTTTTTAGTGGGTAATAAGGAGCACGGAATCCGAACAAAATCAATTGAGTACTTATATATTATTTATATTCAAGAATTGAGGAGCGAAACGATGTTTTCGTGCATCGTTGAGCTCCGAAAACGCAGAAGATAAGCAATATATAAGTACCCATAGGGAAATTTAAAAATGGCTAATTTCTTCGTTATGCCTTCTCGGTGTAGCGCAATGGCCTACGCCTTGTCGGCAAGCCTTGAAATTATCTCATTTTTAAATTTCTCAATCTGATTTTGTTCGGATTTCGTGCTCCTGGAGTTCCTTCACAATAATCATATAGAAAGGAAGTGTTTTTCATGATGCATTTTGATGGTTTCCCGCATGTACTGAAGTCTCAGCAGTTTAGCAGGCAATGGCTTGAGGAAGAATTTTTTCCGCTAACTGATATCATGCAAAGAGTTGTTGCCAATAGGGGATGCCAGGATTTAGAAGGTTACAGAATGGTTACTTTTTTCTACCAACCAAGTACCAGGACAAGAGTTTCGTTTGAGCTTGCGATGGATTATTTAGGCGGTAAAGTAGCTTTTTCTACCGAAAATGCCAGGGAATATTCTTCGGGTGCTAAAGGTGAAAACTTAACAGATACTTTGCGAACACTCGATAGCTATAAACCCGATGTGATTGTCATTCGCTATGACTATGATATCAGTGATGAGCTAAATGGATACCTTCCCAAAACACCCATTCTTAATGCGGGCGATCGAGGTCCTGGTCAGCATCCAACTCAAGCATTGCTTGATATTAGAACTATTCAACAATGTATGGGTCGTATTAACGGCTTGAGAGTGGTAATGGGTGGTGACTTGCAGAATGGTCGTACGGCGCGATCATTATCATATCTTTTAGGTAAGTTTGAAGATATTGCTATTACCTTTGTGTCACCTCATCATCTGCAAATGGGGTCAGATATTAAAGACTATCTTCGTAAGCATCATGTTAAATTCTCTGAAACAACTGATTTACGCCAAGCAGTAAAATCTGCGGATGTTATTTATCAGACTCGTATTCAGACAGAATGTGGAGCTGATCTTGATTATGCCGATCATGCCTTAGGATATTTCAAGATTGATGGGGATGTGATGGAGAATATATCAAAGCATGCCATTATTATGCATCCATTGCCAAAAAGAGGAGAAATTGCTGAGTTTGTTGACCAAGATCCTCGGGCAGTCTATTTTACCCACCAAATTGAAAGTGGTCTTTATACTCGCATGGCATTGTTGAAAATGATTCTTGGCAAGTATTAATCTTTCTGGAGGAATGCCATGAAACACAAACTCGCCTGTATTGTTTGCGAAGATTTTCAGTGGTCACAAGAAGATCCGCGTTACAAGCAAGATTGTCCTGTTATTTATGCTCTTAGAATGCCGAGCGAAACGGAGAAGCAATTTAAGGAAAAGTTAGATAAAGCTTTAGCGACTCTTTTGTATGGGACTTTATATAGATATGTTTCTTTTAGCGTTTATTCAATGCCTGAATTTATGGAGGAAATGGAGGTTGTTGATATTATTGATTACCCTGGTGCGCCAACGGTAAAGCTAAAGATTAATTTTACTTGTGAACGTCTCTTTTACTTGCCTCGCGATCCAGATACTGGTGAATTTATCAACATTGCTAATCAAACCCAATGTTTGAGTATTTTAAGGCATCCTGCTGAAAGATAAAACTAGTATTTTTAAATGGCTCTACCAAAAGGTTTTGAGCCATCTTTTTTTATGATATTATAACTGATTATGAAAAATTTTTATCAACAACAGCAATGGTTATTGCAAGAAAAGTATAATGGAAAGCTAACGCCAGTGGCAAAAAGAGACATTGCACGGCTCAAAGCAGGGGAGCCGGTGGATTACATTATTGGCTTTGTTGAATTTTTGGGATGCAGAATTGATTTGTCAAAAAAACCATTAATTCCAAGATTAGAAACAGAGTTTTGGGTAGAGCAAGTTATTGAGACAATGAAGCCCTTCGCTGCGGCTCAGGGTAAAACTTTTACTTCGGTAAAAGTTTTAGATATGTTTGCGGGGTCTGGTGTTATTGGCATATCTATTGCAAGACAAATGCTAAACACACAGGTAACGTTTGCTGATTCAGAGAAAAATTGTATTAGTCAGATACAGATAAATTGTAAGCTTAATCATATTAATAAGAAAAGATATAACATAATCCAATCTGATGTATTTTCAAATATAAAAGGCAAGTATGATGTTATTGTTGCGAATCCGCCATATATTCCTAATAGAAAAAAGCACAAAGTTCAAATATCGGTTTTAGATTATGAACCAGAGGTAGCTTTGTTTGGGGGCAAGAACGGCCTTTTTTATATTGAGGAATTTTTGGTCCAAGCTCAAAAATTCCTCAATCCTGGCGGTCAAATTTTTATGGAATTTGATTCTCCTCAAAAAAACCAGATAGGAAATCTTCTTAAAAAATATCATTATAAGAAATTTAGTTTTCATAAAGATCAATTTGGTAAGTTTCGGTACGTGGTGATACAATAAAGATAATGAATCGCATAAATCTTTCTCCTAATTCCTTAAATTTATATCTTGAATGCCAGCATTGTTTTTGGCTTGATAAAAAAATGGGGATTAAGCGACCGCCACCATACCCTTACGCACTAAATTCAGCGGTGGATACTTTATTAAAAGAAGAGTTTGATTTATATCGTCAAAGAGATGAGGTCCATCCGATGATTTCAGAAAACAAGATACCAGCGCGACTTTTTAAAAATCAAATGCTTTTGAATCAATGGCGTGATAATTTTCAGGGAATACGATACTACGATAACGATCTTAAGGCTACTCTCTTTGGGGCGGTTGACGATATTTTAGAATTTCAAGGAGGAAGTTTGGCAGCGTTAGATTATAAATCAACAGGTAGTAAAGTTGCTCATGTATACGACAGGTTTCAGCTGCAGTTAGATGCTTATACATTTTTACTTGAAAAAAATGGATACAAGACGCCACGTAAAGGATATTTAGCTTTTTACATTGTTGATAAAGATAAGGGTTTTATTGATAGGTTACCATTTCGCAAAGAAATGCATGAAATTGAAACAAATCCGCTTGATATTTATGAAATTTTTAAAGATGCTGTTGAAGTGTTGCATCATGATACTCCTCCAGTGCATAGTCCAGATTGTGCCTTTGGAAAATATGTGTCTAATGCCAAAACATTTATTGCATAATATAACTGTGATATAATAATTATATGAATAATAAAATCAATAAAAAATATCGCACATCTCCCGGGATATCAATGATCATTGTTATTTTAATAGTATCGGTACTGCTACTAGCTGCTATTGGTTATTTTTCATTTAAACTCATTCAGTCTAAAAAATCTCAAGCTGGAGAAAATCAAAATACCACAACGGAGACTACGTCACCTAAGCCTGTCTATGAAACCCAGATTGGAGATATAAAGTTTAAAGTAGTTTCAGCGATTAATTTAGGTAACACGATTAAAGCTACCCAAGGATGGCAGCAGGATGTAACTACGACGGAAAAGTTTATTCAAGTAAGTGTTGGGGCACAGAATAAAGGTAAAATCGCTACCAAACAGGGTTCTTGGGGTTTCGGGAATATTATTGATTCTGAAGAGAGACAGTTTGTTGATGTTAGTGATGGGGTTTATTATTTCTTGCCTCAACCAAATTTATGTGGAGCTTCATTGCAACCAGAATTTGACCAGACACTCTGCGTTAGAATTTATGAAGTTTCTAAAAAATCAAAGGATCTAAAAATAGAAGTTATAAATACGATAACAGGTCAGGCAGATGTATTAGATTTAAATGTTCAATAATCTACATAAATGATTGATATAAAAAAAGAAAAAACATCAGAAGAGAAAAAACCTGATCAATTAAAAGCGGGAGATGTTTTAATAGAAACCGAAAAAGAATCAAGGGAAATTACCGAAGTAAAAGAGCAGCTTTCTGCACAAGAAATACAAGCTGCTAAGGAAGCAATAGAAAATATGGATTTGGATGAAAAATTAAAACACCAGACACAATCTAGTGCTCAAGATATTAAATCTTTAAAGGAAGAAGAAAAAATCAAAAAACTATTGGAGTTAGTTAGGACAAAAGGCGTTGTGTATGCAATTCATACTGCTAAAAAGATGAATGATGCTTACGTGCTAGATATCTTGCATGATCAGTTGGCAAAAGAAGGACTCTATAAAAAGTTAACGCAATAGACTTACTTATGTCGTTGATGTTATTGATACTATTAGTGCTCGTATTGGCTTTATTCTTTCTTTTGATATTTTTAGTTCTAGTCTTTTTATCTGAAAACTCAGATAAAAAATTAATGTTTGGCGGTTTAGACTCAGTGTTATTTTTGGTGTTAATGCCAAAAAATGAATCACCCAAAGAAAGTGATGCTCAAAAAGACGAAAAGGTGATTATTTCTCAAATGGAGCAAGTTCTTGCTAATTTTTTGTACCTCAAAAAACCAAAAATGTTTCAAAAGCCCTTATCAATTGCCCTAGAAATTGCTTCACAAGTTGGTGGTTCAGATATCTCTTTCTATGTGTCGGTGCCAAAATATCTAGAAACGGTTTTTGAAAAATATGTTCAAGGAGTGTATTCAAAGGCAATCATAGAAAAAGTCCCCCAAGATTACACGGTTTTTGAACCTCAAGGAGAAGCCGTGGGGTCTTACATGAAGTTAAAAAATAATTTTTTACTTCCTCTTAGTACTTACTCAAAACTTGAAAAAGACCCTCTTTCAACTATAACCAATACCCTAAGTAAAATTTCGGCTGACGAAGGGGCTGCTCTCCAGCTTATTATTAGGCCACTTACTTCATTTAATATTAAGAAAAAAGGAGAAAAAGCGTTATCGTTAATACGGTCTGGTACGAATACGAGAAAAGCCATATCGCAGGCTTTAGAAAATCAATTACAAGGTTTTTTCAGAGAAATTGTAAAGAGCCCAAAGAAAAAAGAAGATTCTTTTAAAGAAAAAGAACAGGGTTTTGATCAGACTATTTACGATGGTATTCAAAGTAAAATTCAAAAACAGCCGTTTGAGACTAATATACGACTGGTGGCCGCAGCCCCAACAAAAGAACGAGCTGAAGATATTTTAAATCATATAATTTCTGCTTTTAGTCAATTTTCTATTTCTGCTCATAATAGTTTAGAGCCTACTAGTCTCAAAGGTAATAACTTACGAAAATTTATCTATGAGTTTAGTTTTAGGTTATTTAATGAATCAGAAAAAAATATTTTAAATATTGAAGAATTAGCTTCTATCTATCACTTTCCAACACATCTCACTCAGACACCTTATATTAAAGGTTCAAAATCATTGGTAGTAGCTCCTCCAGCTGATTTACCGGAAACAGGAATTAATTTATTGGGAAAAGTTCGTTTTCGTAGCGAAGAAAAGAAGGTATATTTTGCTTCCCGTGACGATAGGCGCAGGCATTTTTATGTTATTGGGCAGACTGGTACGGGAAAATCTACCTTGTTGCGAGAAATGATTCGTCAAGACATTGAGAATGGGGAAGGGGTAGCAGTTATTGATCCTCATGGTGAACTTGTTGAAGGAACTTTGGCAAATATTCCTAAAAACAGACTTGATGATGTAATTGTATTTGAGCCGTTTAATTTAGAGCGTCCCATGGGTTTAAATATGCTTGAGTATGATACTCCAGAGCAAAAAGATTTTGCAGTACAAGAAATGATTGCTATTTTTTATAAACTATTTCCACCAGAAATTATTGGACCAATGTTTGAGCATTACATGAGAAATGCTATGCTGGCTTTGATGGCAGATAAAGATAACCCGGGTACTTTGGTGGAGATTCCTAAAATGTTTACCGATCCAGTTTTTTTACAAGAAAGATTACTAAAGGTTACCGATCCAGTTGTGCGACAATTTTGGACAAAAGAGTGGGCTGCTACCACAGGAAATACCAGGAGCGACATGTTGGGGTATGTGGTAAGCAAAGTTGGCAGATTTATTGAAAATGAAATGATGAGAAATATTATTGGTCAGAGCAGATCCAGTTTTGATTTAGCCAAAATTATGGACGAAAAGAAAATATTTTTGGCCAACTTATCAAAAGGGCAAACTGGAGAGGTTAACAGTTCTTTACTTGGTTTAATTTTAGTTTCAAAGATGCAGATGGCAGCTATGAAGCGTGCGAGAATAAAAGAAGAAGAACGAAAAGATTTTTATTTATATATTGATGAATTCCAGAATTTTACAACCGATTCCATTGCCACGATTCTATCAGAAGCTAGAAAATATAAATTAAATTTGATTATGGCTCATCAATATATTCAGCAACTTGATGAGCAAATCAGAGATGCGGTTTTGGGTAATGTGGGTAGTATGGGGGCATTTAGGATTGGAGCAGAAGATGCTGACTTTTTAGAAAAGCAATTTGAGCCTGGCTTTTCACGGTTTGATTTAGTTAATTTAGATAACTTTAATTTGGTAATAAAAATGATGTTGCGCAATATAACATCTACTCCATTTAAAATGGAAATTTATCCTCCTCAAAAAGGTAAGCCAGAAATTATTGATTCCATTAAAAAAATATCAAATTTAAAGTACGGTAAACCAAAAGCGATTGTTGAGCAAGATATTATGAAAAGATCCTTTGTTCAAACTCCACCAATCCCATCGGTAACTGGCCCTCTTATTAAAAAGTAAAAAAAGAGTAGCGTAAAAACTCGTGTCTTTTTAAAAGCTTTTAAAAAGACACGAGTTTTTTTTATTTCCTTACAGGAAACCCAGTGTAAATCAAGTGAAGTTTTAAGAGGATATTATTAATGTTAGTTATCCACATACTTGATGTATTATTTTTATGTTAAAATTAAGAAATTAAAATCTTTTGCTGTGCAACAATATCCTCATATTCCATTCATTTCTCCTAAAAAAAGTATTTTTTTAATAACTGTTTTTAGCGTTTTATTATGTGGAGCATTTTTTGCAGAAGCTGAACCAATAACTCCTGTTATTTTATCCATTACTCCATCTGCAGTTTATGTGGGTAATCCTGGCATTGTTCTCACTGTGGATGGTGATAATTTTGGTGTTGGAGGCGAATCAACAGTATATTTCAATGGGAATGCAAAAACAACATATTTCCAAAGTACGCAACAGGTAACTGCTGATATTCCAGCCTCAGATCTTTCAGTTGTTGGTACTTATGATGTATATGTTAGTAATGCGGCCAATCCTAATGAGTCACCCGCTTCTGTTTCAAACCACGTAACATTTAGGGTATTAAATTCTCCTCCGCCTCCTCCACCACCACTACCACCAAACTGTAATACTGGTGTTTCGTGTGCCGGTTCATGCTCTGCTCAAGCGAATACATGTTATAGCGGTAATGGATCTCAGAATAGCTGTGTCTATACGGCTCATTCGACAGGTAACAGTTGTACTCAGGTCTCTGCTCCTAACCAGCCTTGCACACTTAATAATTGTTCTGGAGGTTTTGTTTGCTCTGGTGGTGCTTGTGTTTTACCAAGTTGTAATACTAACCCCTCTTGTTCTGGTGCATGCTCTGCCCCAACCAATACGTGTTCTAGTGGTAATGGATCTCAAAGTAATTGTATGTATACTGGTTATACGGGAGGCGGTAGTTGTCTTAATACCACTGCTCCTAACCAACCCTGCACTACCAATAACTGTTCCTCGGGTCTTATTTGTTCTAGTGGTGCTTGTATTCCACCTCCTGGGCAAATTACTATTGCTAAATACGCCGTTGGCGGAAGTGGAACATTTAATTTCACAGGCAATATTGGAATAACTTCTCTTACGGTTTCCTCACCATCAACAACATTTAGTCAGACAGTAAGTGTCCCCCCGGGAAGTAATTACAATATTTCTGAAATAGTTCCTGCTGGTTGGACTCAAACGTCAGCTACCTGTGATAATGGGACGCCTTCAGCCATTACAGTGGTGAGTAACCAGAACACTACATGCCTATTTACGAATACAAAGAGCGGCTCACTAACCATTGTAAAAAATACTACGGGTGGCAATGATACGTTTAGTTTTACCGTTAGCGGTAATGGTTATGGTCCTGCAACCCATACTTTTACTACTGTTGGAGGAACTAGTACATATACTGTAGACAATATTCAGCCCGGGTCCGGTTATACTATTGCTGAGACTGATAACCCAATATGGAATCTTACAAATTCAAGTTGTACAAAATCAAATGGAACTTCGGCTGGTCCTATCAGTGGCTTTACAATTGAAACTGGTAGTACTACTACATGCACCTTTAATAACACTATCAAGCCTGGGCAAATTACTATTGTAAAAAATACTGTTGGTGGCAGTGGAACATTTACCTTTACTGGTAATGTTGGGGTAACCTCGCTTACTGTTCCATCGGGATCAACTACAACTAGTCAGCAAGTTGATAATTTACCATCCTATAACACATATACTATTTCCGAGGATTCAATTGCAGGATGGACTCAAACAAGCGCAACCTGTACCAACGGAACGCCTTCAGCAATTGTGGTCACTCCAAATCAAACTACCACGTGTACATTTACCAACACCAAGAAAGGCCATATTATCGTTGTTAAAGATGCATCTCCCAACGATACTCAAGATTTCAGCTTTACTAATAACTTTGCAAATGGTAATCCGTCCTCGTTCAGTCTTGATGATGATTCAGATGTTACTCTTCCGAATTCTCGAGATTTTGAAGTTCTCCCAGGAACTTATAATCTTTCAGAATCTATACCAACTGCCTGGTTTCAAACATCTGCTACCTGTTCTGACAGTAGTCCGATAAATGCTATTGCGGTTGCTGCAGGAGAAACGGTGATTTGTATATTCAAAAATGCTCAGGCAGGATTTATTCGTGTGACGAAGAACACGACAGGAGGGGATGGCACATTTCCTTTAACGATTAGTGGTAATGGTCTTGGTCCTGTAACCTCATCTGTTACTACAAACTCGGGAAGCGGAGATTATTATTCAAGTTATATGCCACCAGGAACTTATACTATTACAGAAACACTTCCCACAGGTTGGATGCAAAACTCAACTACCTGTGGCTCTGTTACTGTTACTTCCAACGGCACTGCTCCTTGCTCAATGTC
>Ga0209542_10017089_pt1 | contig 11944 bp, 13 predicted proteins | sample RifCSPhighO2_01_FD_184028 | JGI IMG/M metagenome (GOLD analysis project Ga0209542, IMG submission 184028) | Soil microbial communities from Rifle, Colorado - Rifle CSP2_plank highO2_0.1 (SPAdes) (version 2) | ecosystem: Environmental > Terrestrial > Deep subsurface > Rock core/Sediment ...
TCTGTTTTAGAACAAGCTCTTGCCGAGCAAACGCTTTTTCACGATTACCTGTTAGCGGAGAGTAATAAGATGGGGCAGGTAAAATTCCGGCGAGGAGAGCTGATTCGCCGAGCGTAAGATCAGCTGAGGTTTTGCCAAAGTACGTTTTTGCGGCATCTTCAATGCCAAACGCTCCTTCGCCAAAATATGCGGTATTGAGATATATTTCCAAAATATCCTCCTTGCTATATCGTCTTTCTAGTTCGAGCGCAAGAAAGATCTCCTGATATTTGCGCAAGAAGCTTTTCTCCTGTGTCAGAAGCGTATTTTTTACCACTTGTTGGGTGAGCGTTGAGCCACCTTGGCGAAGTGTTTCTTGTTGAATATCGGTCAAAAGTGCCCGCGCGATGCCTCGAAGAGAAAACCCCGGGTGATTGTAAAATTCTTTGTCTTCAACCGAAATCACCGCTTCTTTTATGAATCTAGGAATTTGCGAGATGGGGACAGTTGTTTTTTTCCGCGCTTGGTAGAAGGAGAAAAATGGTTTGTCGTTTCTATCGAGGAGTAAAACTCCCTCAGATTTATGGGCGATAATACTTTCTTTGCTTGAGAGATCACGGACAAAATACAGATATGTTGCTAGGGGGATAATAATAAGAAGCAGGACACCGCCTACGGCAAGGGAGGGAAAAATCGGCTTTGCCGTCAGCCATAACTCATGGAATATTTGCTTTATCATTTTGGGATCTTTCTTAATTGCAATGAATATATGTTTGAGTTTGAGAAATCGTTGTTTTACAGAGCGGATCATTGTACTATTTTTGTCTACTTAAGTAAAATATACCATATCCTGTTACACATTTTCCTCAATATTCTTACATAATATTTACAGTAATACTTTACATTGATATTTTAGGACCAATATTTGTTGAGCTGTAATAATAATTGTGGGGGAAAATAACATGTATAATCAAGCGAGCATGGCAAAAGCTCAGATAAACAAATCAGTACTCATCATTGATGATGAGAATAGCATTTTGGAAGCGCTGGCATTTATGCTAAATGATGCCGGGTATAGCGTTGAGACATCAACCAACGGTGAGAGGCTCCATAATCTGCGTTCGGAAATGCCGGATCTTATTTTACTGGATATGTTTCTTTCCGGTGAGAATGGTCGGGATTTGGTAAAGATGCTAAAGAGCCGTAAGGTAACAAAGCATATTCCTATCATCATGATTTCCGCTCACCCCTCTGTGGCAACGACGGTAAGGGAGTATGGTGCAGATGATTTTTTAGCAAAACCCTTTGACATTGATGAATTATTAGCTAAAATAAAACATCACATCACGAAGATCTGACGTATGCAGGCAACACTAAAGGAAAGAGAAGAGATTGCTCAAGGAACACTTCTTGCCACCTTTGACGTATCAGGAAACGAAATACAATATGTCCCCGGACAATTTATTATTGTGAAGATTCCAAATCTTCTCTACCCTGACGACAGATATGGTAGGCGGAACTTCTCAATAGTTAATTCTCCCAATGTAAAAGGGATTATCCAAATAGCAACACGAATTCGTGATAGTGGTTTTAAGAAAACACTTGCTGAGATGCAGCTTGGAAGCAATGTCGAATTGGGGCCAATAGCCGGTCATTTTTTATTGCCCGAAGTTTCCGATCAACCGCTCGTTTTTATTGCCGGGGGAATTGGCATCACGCCGTTTATGTGTATGCTTTCGTATATTAAAGAAATGAAACTACCATATGATATTACTCTTCTTTATTCAAATAAAAATAAGGAATCTACCGCATTTTTTAACCAATTGGAATCTCTATCGGAGAGCATTCCAGGCTTAAAACTTATTTTCTCAATGACACAAGACCCAAGCTGGCAAGGAGAGAAGGGGCGAATTGATCAAGCCTTCATAAAAAAATATGTTCCTGATTTACAAAAACCTCTTTTTTACGTTGTCGGCCCGCCGGCGATGAGTGATGCAGTCTACCAAACACTCATTGATTTACAAATCCCGCCTGATAATATTAAAAGGGAGAGATTTACTGGATACTAGCAAGAAATGCCAAATGTCCAATATCAAATGCCAAATGTCAAACGAAAACCTACGTCATTGGACATTGGATATTCTGCTGAAAGGTGGTGAATTGCTTTGTGTTACAACTGTGGGTGCGGGTTGCCGGATGATGACATGGGACAGGGAAATGCTGGTTCGGATCCAAATGGCAAATCCATCACCAATAAAACATTTGAAGAAGCGGCCAAGTCACAAGGGATGAATGCTGAGGACGCAAAAAGAGAAACATTAAAGCTCCTGAAAGAGGAGTTAGGCGAGAAATAAACGTCTGCTATAATGGTGTCTTACAGACTCGCTTATGATTCAGAGCAGATTGCAATACTTTCTTGCTGACTTTCAAGGGTATATCCTCGTCATTATTCTTGCTTTTATTATTTTTATCGTTGGAACGTTTCTTATTTTTCGCTCAAACTCCCCACATTTACGAAAAAGAATTTCTATAAGTTTCCTTTTCACATTCTTTTTTCTTGTTTTGCTTTTTTGTTTGTTTGAGGGATATTTCCGCTATATCTATGACGAACCAGACGGGCTTGGGTTTTTGCGGACAAATGGCAGATGGTACGAACGGCATGTTGTATATAACGCAGACTTTTTTCGCGACAGGAATTTTAGCACAGAAAAAAAACTCTCTGTATTTCGAATTGGCGTACTCGGAGATTCTATAACATTTGGCGCTGGTATAGATAATCCTGAAGACCGTTTTAGCAATAAACTTGAAAAAAAGTTTCAAGATGCAGGTTATACCGTTGAGGTATACAATCTCGGACTGCCTGGCCACGATACCCATAACGAATTAGCGAAATATCCTGACCTTAAAAAATTCCAATTTGATATGATCGTCTGGCAATATTTTCTTAATGACGCGCAGCCTCGGAGAAGTAAAGGTGGGATGATGCTTGCAAATAAGCGTGGCCAGACAGACCTCCCAAGAATACTTTCCAACAATTCATATTTTTTTGATTATGTCTATTGGCGTCTTGCTGTCCGGTACGATAAAACATTTATTGAGCTTAGTACGTCAGACATAGAATCGTATAAAGACAAGGATAATTTGGATCAACACAAAGAAGATGTAGGTACGCTTAGTAAGGAAATGAAGGAGGGTAATAGGAAGATATTGGTTATTATTTTTCCGTATCTGCAGCTTATGCCAAATTATTCGCTTTCTGATATTCATTCATTGGTGAAGAGAATGTTTCATGAGCAAGGAATCGAGACCATTGACTTGGTTGAGTATTTGAAAGGAAAGAAGAAAGACGACTTGGTCGTTGGTAAATATGACAATCACCCAAATGAATACGTGCATACTCTTGCAGCAGAAAAGCTGTACAAGAAAATACTGCCCACAGTAAAAGAGCATAGAAAAAATAATGAAGACAATTAAACTGATTTGGAAAAAATGGTTAAAGATTGCCAGCAACATCGGTAATTTTCAAGCAAGAGTTTTTTTTAGCTTATTTTATCTCCTGCTTCTTCTGCCTGTTGGAATAATATTTCTATTCTTTACAGACTTTTTAGATATCAAAAAAAAGAACAAGAAAACAAATTTCCATCGATGGGAACACCCGAAAGAAGATCTAAAGCAGGCAAGAATGCAGTATTAATGGGTAAGATTTTGAGTTTTGACTTTTAAGTTTTGAGTTTCGCTTATGTATATTTTAGGTATCTCCTGTTTCTATCACGAGTCAGCGGCATGTCTTCTCAAAGACGGGAAAGTTATTGCCGCGTCTGAAGAAGAGCGGTTCAGCAGGAAAAAACACGATGCGGGTTTTCCAAAACTTGCCATTGATTTTTGTCTCAAGAAGGCGGAGATAGGCATAAGTAATCTTGACTACGTGGTTTTTTATGAAAAGCCTTATTGGAAATTCCAGCGGATTTTGTTGTCAACACTAGCTTCATATCCTCAGGCGGTATCACTTTTCTCAAAAGCCATGGTGACGTGGTTGACGGAGAAATTGTGGGTCCGTTCAACCATTGCCGGGGAATTAGATATTGACTCAAAAAAGATTTTATTTGTGCCGCATCATATATCACACTCTTCAGCCAGCTTCTATCCCTCAGGGTTTGAAAAAGCCGCAATTCTTACACTTGATGGAGTTGGGGAGTGGACCAGCGGTACATATGGAATCGGTGATGGAACCGATATCACTATTCATGCAGAGATGCGTTTTCCGCATAGTCTTGGTTTGCTCTATTCAGTTTTCACCGCGTTTTTGGGGTTTGAAGTCAATGATGGAGAGTATAAAGTCATGGGTATGGCGCCTTATGGCAAGCCTAAGTATCTTTCAAAAGTAAAAAAACTGGTAACACAGTTTCCGGATGGGACATTTGCTCTAGACATGTCGTATTTCTCTTTCCATAAATCAGCGGATATGGCATATAATGACAAATTTGTTAGATTATTCGGAAAAACTCGGCCACGCGACTTGCATTTTTTCACGAGATGGTCAGGGTATCCGTCGTATTTTGGAGAGAAACCGGATAACTATAAGCAATTGTGTGAAGAAAATCAGCATTATGCAGATATTGCAGCATCAATTCAGGCATTCACTGAAGAAATTATCATAAAACTTTCAGAGACGGTGCACAAGAAGACAAAATTGGAAAATCTGTGTATTGGTGGAGGCGTTGGGTTAAATAGTGTCGCGAATGGCGCACTTCTTAGAAAAGGACCATTCAAACGAGTTTTTATCCAACCGGCAGCAGGAGACGATGGCGGCGCAATGGGTGCTGCGTTTTACGTATACCACGCGATACTTGGGAAACCGAGAAACTATACGCAAACCACTAGCTACTTTGGCATTGATTTTTCAGATGGTGAGATAGAAACGTTTTTAAAGAAAAAGAAAATACCATTTAAGAAGCTTTCCGAGTCGCACGTGGTGCAGTTTTTGGCAGACAAAATCAGTGATGGAAAGGTCATCGGTTTTTTTCATGGCAGAGCGGAGTGGGGACCGCGCGCGCTGGGAAGTAGGTCTATTATTGCCGACCCAAGGCATGAGGAAATGAAAGAAGTCGTGAATACAAAGATCAAGTTTCGCGAGCCGTATAGACCATTTGCGCCGGTAGTACTTGCAGAAAAAGCGTCAGATTATTTTGACGTTGGAAAGCTTGATCATAAATATCTGACTAATTTCATGCTTGCTGTTTTTCCAGTTAAAAAACACATGAGAAAAATTGTTCCTGCGATAACGCATGTCGATGGATCAGCTCGCCCACAGATTATAACAAAGGGGCAAAATTCGAGATATTATAATATTGTGAAAGCCTTTGGCAGAAAAACAGGCGTTTATGTTCTTATGAATACGTCTTTTAATCTCAAAGGAGAACCGATTGTGAATACGCCTGAGAATGCATTCAATACATTTAAAGCCTCAGGACTTGATTATTTAGCACTTGATAAAAATGACATTAGAGTTTAGCATTAAGAAGATTCTCTTTACAAAAACAGAGAAAACTTGTAAGATAAATTCGCTTTCATGAAAATCCTAAAGCAGACTGTTGCTCGAGTATCAGAATCAAGTGAGTTTTTAACTTTTCTCTGGAAATCAAAGCTTTGGTTTCTCATTCCCTTTGTTATTTTATTACTCCTTTTTAGCTTCATCCTAGTTTTTGCTCAGGCAACCGGTGTTGCCCCGTTCATTTACACGCTGATTTAATACCTCATAATAGGAACGATGCTAAAGGATACCGGATTTCAGGAATACATTTTAGAGCAATTGGAGGGTGTTCCCGGCATTACCAGCCGTTTTATGTTTGGTGGTCACGCCCTCTACAAAGACGGGCTTATCTTTGGAATGATCATCGATGGAAAGCTTTACTTCAAAGTCGATGAGGTGAGCCTAAATGATTACAAAAAACAGGGGATGCAGCCCTTTACGTACACATATAAAAGCGGTAAGACTGTTACTATGCCTTATTATGAAGTATCGCAAGAGATTATTGATGACAGGCATGATTTGAGAAACTGGTTACAAAAATCTCTCTTTGCCTCCATGCGCGGGAAGAAAAAAAGGGACAAAAGGGAGTAAAGCCAGTAAACTTAGTATTCGCTTCCTAATGTTTTTCAAATTCGCTATACTTAAGCTGTGGCGACAGAAGATTTACTTGAGCAGGCAAGATTACGTTATGTTTCAGACGATATCCCAGGGTTTTCAAGAAAAGTAGTCGGGGAAAAATTTCACTACTTTGACAGGATAGGCAAAAAGATAGCAGACCAGAACGTTATTGACAGGATCAATAAGCTAGCGATTCCACCTGCATATACCAATGTCTGGATTTGCCCGTTTGCCAACGGCCATTTGCAAGCAACAGGATACGATAAAAGGAAAAGAAAACAATACCGCTATCATCCTTTGTGGACAAAGATAAGCCAGCAAGAAAAATTTAGTCACCTCATCGAATTTGCTGAGGAGCTGCCAAAAATAAGAGGACAAATTAGAAAAGATATTGCGCTTCCCGGCATGCCGCGTGAGAAAGTGACTGCAGCTGTTGTTTGGCTCCTGGAAAATACACTCATCCGAATAGGCAATGAAGAATATGAAAAAGAGAATAAGTCGTATGGTTTAACAACGCTAAAACATCGGCACGCTAGTGTTGTGGACAACAGCAAGATTACTTTTCAATTCAAGGGTAAAAGTGGTGTCTATCATTTTGTAAGGATTAAGAGCAAGCGTGTTGCCCGAATTATCAGACGGTGTAAAGAATTACCGGGTCAAGATTTATTTCAGTATTCTGATGACAATAAAGAACTCCAGACTATTACGTCCGATAATGTGAATGATTATTTGCAAAATATAATTGGTGAGGAAATAACTGCCAAGGATTTTCGGACGTGGGGCGGGACCCTCATGGCAGCGTCAGTTTTTGCTAAAGCTGGGATAAGCGTCGATGAGGAAGCAGCAAAGAAAAATATTCTTGAGACGATTAAACGAGTCGCATCGCATTTGGGAAATAAGCCAAATACGTGTAAAAAATATTATATTCATCCAAGCGTTATTGATGCGTACACCAATGGCCATACCATATCAAATCTGACAAAGACGTTAAAGATAAAAAATTATAAAAAAATTGATGGACTCGATGATGATGAAAATAGCGTTCTACGCATGCTTCGCGTTATGGGAGAAAAAAAGATTTCAAAAATGGCCTAAATTAAAGGTGTGTATAATTAAGCTATGGATGACATTAAGAAAAAACCGGATGTATATTGGAAGCAGAAGCTGACGCCTGAGCAGTATCATGTTACTCGTGAAGGGGGAACAGAAGCGCCTTTTACAGGAAAATACTATGACAATCACAAAACCGGCATGTATACGTGCGCTAACTGCGGACAGGAGCTTTTTTCATCGGAAACAAAATTTGATTCCGGTTCCGGCTGGCCGAGTTTTGATAATCCTCTCAACAAAGAGCATATCGAGCTTCGAGAAGATACAAGTCATAGCATGGTACGGACTGAAGTTTTGTGTAAAAACTGCGGCGCGCATCTTGGCCACCTCTTCAACGACGGCCCAAGAAACCTGCCTGACGGCAGACAGGCAACAGGACAGAGATACTGTATCAACTCCTGCAGCCTCAATTTTAATAAAGCTACCTGAGGTTTGAAGCTATTTAACACCGGGTGTTGGAAGGTGAATTGAGATTTACACGCTCCAGTTATCTTTGCGTTTGTGTTACCTCATCGTAACACGCTTCATAAATCGACTTTGGAACCTCATATTTTTCCATGTCCGAGCAAAACGGGATATCCTGACCGCGCGAGATAATCTGCCATTCCCCGTCAATGTTTTTTGCTATCCACATAAAGCCAGTGTATGTGTAATTGGCGCTTCCGACTGCAAAGACTTCATCGATTTTCTTCACTCGGTATGAAACAATCTGATCTTTGTTATCGGCAAACAGGCTTGAAAATTCTTCTTGGAGTAAGCGCTGATCCTCGTCTATCTTTCCACAGAAGAAGTTGCCAAAAGGATCAGTAAGCTCGTCAATCTGTATCAAGCATTTCATCGCATTTTTTTCGTACCCAAAAAAATGCGTAGAGGGATTATCACCGACTGCCCGAGTGTTGAGTGTATTCTTCGTAAAGCCAAGGGACGTAAAATATGCATCTGTAGTTTCGATCAGGGGTTTTAGATTAGCAAGTGTTATCTGTTCAAGGTCATCGTCTTTGAGTTCCAGGGCTTTGTATTTACCAATGCCATTGATATCAATTGTTCCAGAAAAAAAATTATATCCGGTCATTGGCAATGTCTCGCCATCTTCGATCCAGTCGGCGTATCCATACTCCCTAAGTTCTGCCTTAAGATCAAGGTCTTCTGCCAGTCCCTCAAGAATTGTTTGGTCTGAGGCTATTTCTGTAGACGATGATCTCTGCCCGGACAAAAAATAATACCCGGCACCAGCCAGTATTACTATGATAAAAAACAGCAATAGCTTTAGCATCTTTCCACAAGTATGTATTTTGCCTCAACTCTTGTCAAGCTACTTCACCATTCGCTACTATAGAGGTATGGATGAAGCAAGGCCACCCGAAGGCGCAGAAGAATCATTACCTATTGCTTCTCAGCGCCAGCGCTACCGGAACAATCTCATAGATCAGCATTTATGTACTCTTATCATCGTGTTGCTTCTTGTTCTACTGCTTGCTGTCTTCCCGCAGCTTATAGATCAAGCCACAGGTATTGTTGTTGGACTACTCATTTATTTGTTGTATTTTGTCTTTTTTGAGACATTCTTTCAAAAAACACCAGCAAAATTTTTCACAAAAACTAGAGTAGTTACCACAACTGGTGGAATACCGACAGGCGGTATTATTTTGCTGAGAACATTGTGTCGTTTCATACCGTTTGATGTTTTTAGCTTTCTTTCTCTCTACCCTCGTGGGTGGCATGATAAATTTTCAGGAACTGTGGTGATTGATGAGACGGGAAAGATAAGAAAAAATGAAGGATTTTTCAAAGCTACGCTCATGCTGACTGTCGATTACATCGTTATCACTGCTGTATTTTTCCTTGTACTACTTTTCTTGATTTTTGCATATATACGACCTGTTCTAGGTAAATCATTACTAAAAGACCTGTCTCCAGTTACCGGTTACGGATTATCAGAGCGCGCTCCTCTCCAGTAACTTTGTTATAATCTTCTTGCTTCAACTCATTTAACTTCGTTAACGTTTACTAAACGATCTTTTCAGCAAATTCTTACGCAAGAGTTTCATTCCGAGTAAAAATTTCGTATACTATACTTTTGTTTCAATCTATGGTTGATGAACTACAGAATCAAGAAGAAAGCTCGCCACAAAACCACGTCTTTTTCCCTCATAATCGAAAAAAACTGTGGTTGGTTGTTGGGATTGGGCTTGTTATTATCAGCATTTCACTTATTCTCTATTTTGTAAGAAGTGGCAAGATGGAGGATGCCTCCATATCCGCATCGATACCGGGTGCTGCAACCCCGACTCCATTTCCCTTTATGGAATTGACTATCCCTTATTTGCGAAATAGAGGATACAAGAGTAACTTGGGGGATCTTGAATTTGTTTCTGAAAACGGAAGCTACAAGAGTTATCTCACAAGCTATGATTCAGACGGCTTTTTAGTCAATGGGTTACTCACTATTCCGACAGGGGAGCAACCGCCCAAAGGTTGGTCTGCAATTGTCTTTATCCATGGGTATATTCCACCGACTCTGTACCAAACCCAGGGGCAGTACGCTGACTACGTCGATTATCTGGCACGAAATGGCTTCGTTGTTTTTAAGATAGATCTTCGCGGTCATGCGCAGTCGGAAGGAGAGCCGGGTGGAGGGTACTATGGCGCAGACTATATTATAGATGTACTGAACGCTCGCGCGGCACTACAAGCTTCAGATTGGCTTGTGGGGGCATAGCATGGCGGGGAATGTTGTTCTTCGCAGCATGGCAGCGATGCCTGATATTCCGGCGAGCGTGATTTGGGCCGGGGCTGTTTATACATATGAGGACCAACGCAAATACGGCATTGATGACAATAGTTATCGCCCTCCGTCAAATCAGCCACAAAGAATACGAAGACGACAAGAATTATTTGCCAAATATGGCAGTCCGAGCGCTCAGAGCGAGTTCTGGCAACAAGTCGCGCCGACGAATTATCTGGACGATTTGAAAGGCGCTTTGCAAATTAATCATGCTGTAGATGATCCTGTTGTCAATATCGGATATAGCCGGGATTTGATGAGTTTATTGGATAGAACACAAGTTCCTCATGAGTTGCATGAATACCCCTCCGGCGGCCACAATCTCGAAGGCAGCACGTTCAATCAGGCAATGCAAGACACGGTTTTGTTTTTCCAAAAACATTTAAAGAAATAGTTGTGAATACGTTTCTTTGTACTTCTTCTGCACAGACCAGAGATTTAAAAATTCTCCTCTTGAGAATAAAACTGAAGCATAGGATAATAGGAGTGTTATGTACGATAGCAAGAAGCTATACGCATCATTAAAAGAATTGCATGTCATTGATGAGATGCAGCTTGATGAGGCTTTCAAGAAAGCTCAGCTGCAACAATTGTCGTTAGGTGACGTTCTTCTCGATGAAAATCTCATCTCTGATGAGGATTTGGGCAAAATGACCGCCGAAACCCTCAATGTTCCATTTATTCACCTCGCAAATATAGAGATTCCCAAAGAGATTCTCACCATTGTGCCTGAGGTCATTGCAAAGGAGCAAAAAGTCATTGCCTTTAAAAAAGACAATCGCGGGTTACATGTTGGCATGGTAGATCCGACCAATGCCGCGATTGTTGATTTTCTCCAAAAGAAGCTTGGTATGCCAGTGGTCGTGTATTTAACGACCGAGCGTGATATGGCAAAAACGCAATCACTCTATCTCAAAGACATTACTAAGGCATTTGAAGATATTATCCAAGAGAGCGTGGAGGAAGCAAATAAAAAAAAAGAAAATGAATTTGATCCACCAATTATAAAAATTGTTGAGACCATTCTTTCTTATGCGGCGCAAAATAACGCGTCAGATATACATATTGAGCCAGAGGAAAATAAAGTGCTTGTTCGTTTTCGTATTGATGGCGTACTCCATGATATTGTCGAGTTTTCCTTACAAATCTACGCATTAATCGTGACGCGTATAAAAGTTATGGCAATGCTTCGAACAGATGAACACCAAGTTCCTCAGGATGGAAAGATAAATTTTTCGCAAAATAACCAGGCATTTGATATACGTGTGTCTATAGTTCCACTGCATCGTGGAGAAAAAATCGTTATGCGGCTGCTTGCGTCGCACGCGAGACAGATTTCTTTGCTGAATCTTGGTTTTTCGCAAGATGATTTGCGAAAAGTAAAAAATGCATATGAAAAACCATATGGTATGATTCTTTCAACAGGACCCACAGGATCAGGAAAAACCACTACCATGTATGCGATTTTAAAATTACTAAACAGCCAAGAGATTAATATCATGACAATTGAGGACCCGATTGAGTATGACATCGAGGGAGTCAATCAAATACAAGTAAATCCTAAAGCCGACCTCACGTTTGCGACAGGACTGCGAAGTATTTTGCGTCAGGATCCAAATATTATACTCGTTGGAGAAATCCGAGATGAAGAAACTGCAGGCATTGCAGTCAATGCAGCAATGACCGGACACCTTGTCCTATCGACACTCCATACTAATGATGCGGCAACAGCAATCCCAAGATTATTTGATATGGGGATCGAGCCATTTTTAGTGGGATCAACAGTCAATGTCGTTATCGCGCAACGGCTCATTCGACAAATTCATACGGTCTGTCGCGTCAGCGAGGATATTACGCGCGAATCACTTACGAAATATCTTGATAAGGCACTGATCGAGCATGTTTTTGGCGCGCAACCGACG
>Ga0209542_10017090_pt1 | contig 11943 bp, 11 predicted proteins | sample RifCSPhighO2_01_FD_184028 | JGI IMG/M metagenome (GOLD analysis project Ga0209542, IMG submission 184028) | Soil microbial communities from Rifle, Colorado - Rifle CSP2_plank highO2_0.1 (SPAdes) (version 2) | ecosystem: Environmental > Terrestrial > Deep subsurface > Rock core/Sediment ...
TCCTTCCTCCCCCCAAAGAGAAGTCCCGCGTGCGCGTTTTAGCGCACAGGCGGGATACCTAGACATCTAGGCGCGAGTAGCCCTAGCGGAAATGTCCGAGGCGAATGCCGAGGATGGTACCCCTTTAGAATCATGGTACGCGAAATGATAGAATGAACGAGGCACAATGTTTGGAGTCTTGAATTCTGCTTGCTTCTTCCTTAGAAGAAGCCCCCACACCAGAAAATCCTTTTCCATTCAAAAAGAAAATCCCGCGCGCAAATCGGAAACAAGCAAAGAGATTTTCTGGTGTGGGGAACGCCGAGGCTTTGCGAGGTGTTGGCGGAATTCGTTAGCGTTGGCACTGAATCGGAGCGTACGAGTTAGTTTAGAGCTACCATGCACGCGAAGCGTGCGAATCATTCTTTGCCCTCGAAAAAAGTTCGCGCAAAGGTTATGATAAGACCATAAAATAGTGCGTCTCGTGAATATATTTTGTGAGGTGGGAGAAAGCCATGATATGACTTTCGTGGGAGACTTGAAGCCCGATTGAGCGTTCGCCACAGGCGAATCTAATCGGGGTACTGAATCGGTAAGATTCAAGTCTCCCCCCATCTATATGAAAAAATCCGCCAATCACCAATCCACTATGTGCTATCTCGTGGCGGTCGCCACAAGATAGCACATATTGACTTCTGGCGGGGTGTATGCTAACATCACCGACAGATTTGGACTTTGACGTGCAGTAAATAGGCCCGTCAGCTGAAAGTTCCGAGAAACGCAGAAAACAAAACCCTAAAGCCATACGGCTCGGGTAAAACAGAAAGGTCAGTTATGAAAAAGTGGCAAAAGCGACTCGCATTTTGGGCAAGTTTGCTGGCCGTCGTATTGCTTATATTTAATGTCTTTTGGGGAGTGATATTTATCCTCCTTGTTGGGACACCAATTGGGCTTTACTACGTCCTCCGCTGGCTCCTTGCCGAACTGGCATACCGAAACATCCTCGTCACCTTCCGCACGGAAGGTGAAATAAAAGCCATCATGAAAGGTGACAAATGCCACCATTATGTGATGGCGGTACAAAACCACCGTATCGACCCCGTCGATGCCGATATCTTCAAGGGGTCAAATGAACAATACACAAAGGAACTTCTGAAGACGGCAGTACTAAAACGTGCTGAAGATCCTGGTTTCATTGACAACAAACTCGACGAAATCGTGCCAAAGAAGGGTGAAAAGATGCCCGACTTTAAAAAACGAGTACTCGGTAAATACAAACAAGACCCTGCATCATCGACAGAAAAACCAGACACCGATCCCGCGAAGTCCCAATGGTGGGTTCTAAAGCCTTCTTTCGTCGAAAAACTCAACAAGGCAAACGACCCTTCAATGTTTGAAGAATGGTTCGGTGTCGCAGGGGTTGGCTTCCCACCTTTCAAAACCTTCGTCTATCAATTCCGGTGGATAAAGTACGGGCAGGAAAAGGCGGCGGATGGTAAACCGTCAGAGAAAGTCGGAATGCATGCGCGGGATGAATCCGTAGATTCTCTCTATTTTCGATATCCTCAATACGGTATTCGTGCTGATAACTTCCCAACAGGAGCTGGTTCATTATCTGAATTGGCCGAGGAGCATGAGGAAAAGGACCAGCCGAAACAAAGAAAGAAGGAGGAAAAACCGGAGGAATCGGAGGAACCTGACAAAAAAGAAAGTGTGAGTATCCAAGTCAAACTGGAACTCGTGATGGAGACGATAACACAAAATCCACAAAAAACACTCTTTCGGACAGCCGGTCTGTCATCTGCAGGTGATTGGTTGAATGCGCTCACACGGGAAGTCCTGGATCAAGTACGTTCGTGGGTCGGCACTGTAGACTATGACTATCTCACCACACAAAAGGAAGGGGTACAAAAAAACCTGGATAGTATTCGTGATCTCATTAACAACTTCGACACGAAAACCAGAAAGAGGAAAGATTCAGGTCGTAACGGAAGTGCGGTGCTTGAGTACGGCCAAGAAATATTCTCCATCAGGTTGGTGAAGGTCATACCGACGAACGAGAAGATTCAGCAAGCCGTGGAGTTGATCTTTGCCGCTGAGCAAGATATTCGGCTTGCAAGAAAACAAAAACAAGCTCAGGTAATCCGCGCTCAAGGCAAACGTGCTGAGATCGCAGGGCCTCTTTTGGGTCAGGCGGACGGCTTTGAGAAAATAGCCGGGGTTCTCGGGCGTGAGGGTATGGTTCGAACAAGAGTTGCGGAGGAAGTTGGGAAACTCCGTGGTACCTATGCTCCGGGGAAAGGTGCAGGACTACTCCTCAATGTGGACACCGAGGGAGGTGGCGAATCTCCCGCACCAGCTGACACAAAAGAAAGCACGTCATAGCTTCTTACGAAGCACACACCGGCACAGCTAACTAGCTGGGCCGGTTTTTTCATGTCCGCAAAAAAGACTTGACTATACCACCAACGTATGGTAGTGTCGTTCTAGATTTGGACTTTGACGTGCAGCAAATAGTCCGTCAGCTGAAAGTTCCGAAATATAAAAGACACATCAACAACAACCGAAAGGAAAACAATGAAAGCATGGCTATTCTACTTACTACTTGGCATAGGAATCACTCTGCCGAGCACTTTGGTAATTCTGTGGGCAATCTACTCCCCCGATACCTTTAAAACATCTTGGGAAAAAGTCTGGTGTCAATCAGTTCGTTTCTTCGAGACTGCAAAAAAATGGTCTTTCTGGAAGAAACCAACAAAAAAGAAAAAGAACAAATCGGAGACGAAAAGAGGAAAAACTGAGAACCGATGGATATGGGGCAAATACGTGTTATCAGCTGGGGTGTTCATCACAGTTGTTATTCTGTCGTTTACGATAAAGCAGATATTGGGAATAAAACCCCACATAGCCAATGACAGCGCATGGGGCATTCCAGTAATTGTCCTGCTTGTCTTCGCCCTCACTACTCTGGCAATAGCCGCCTCCGTTGCTTTTAAACTCAAGAAAAGCAGAGAGGGAAAGAAAAAGCCAAAAGGTGATACTCCCGAGGCGGAAGGTGGCGAATCTGCAGGCAGTAAAAGCTGGTATCTTCGTCCCACAACCTACATCACGCTCGCCGGACTCGTTATAGCGGGACTCGTAGCGTGGAAGTGGTCGGGGGAACTATCAGCGACACATGCATGGGTAGCACTCGGCGCCGTGTGTGTCATCGCGCTCATCTGGTACGCGCTTACGCGCAGAGAGAAAACGGTTGAGACTGCCGCAGTGGCAGACGACTCATCAACCGATTCGATTACACCAAAGAAACTGTTTACGATGATTGGTGTCATCATGTTTGCGGTTGGCTGGTACACCTACATCGGAAACAAAGCCGGTCGCAACATCTGGATAGACGTACACGCGACACTTCCGTGGTTCATCGGATTCGTGGTCGTCGGAGCGATAGGTTTCGGCTTCGTGAAAGGGTTTTGGCCAAAAGCTGGGTGCCTCTTCTTAGTCGCCCTCGGCATGGCCATCGCCTCTACCGAAGTTGAAAAGAAGGTACGCTCGGAGATGTCTGTGGTACAGCGGGAGCAACAGCGCGTTCAGCAAACACAGCAAGAGGCATATAGGCAACAAGCCGCGATAATGCCCCCGAGCGCAAAACGCTGGCACCTTCGGCTTCAGCAGTGGGACAAGCAACTAAACGCTCTGCCGGGCTTCACGGACTACGAGGCGCAGGTCAAGTGCCTTGATAGCGACGCGGTTGAGTTCTCGTCTATGTTTATCTGCCACAAGTGCCGAGTCTGGCACACCACCACCTTTTCGTGGAAACGCGAGGGCGAGTGGGGTACCTGGACACAACAGTGTGGCAAGGGCAATAGTTCGGGGAGATTCAAACTGCAGAAGACGGGCGTGGATACCTACCAAGGTCAGTGGACCATTGACGGGTTTTACACCGAGTACCAATTGACCCTTGAGGGAAAAATAGCGCCGTCGTTTGCGCTCTAATCCTCATCTGGGGGAGTCTGACTCCCCCAAACCTTTGCGCAGGCCAAAGGCCTGCGCAAACTCAAAGCGGAACGCACCAGTGCGTTCCGCTTTTTTCTTTACACAGGAGACTTCACACACTAACACACGGAGGATGTCATGTTCCATCTCTTTTTGTCTTTTCCTCTTTTCTTTTTTCCTTTTCTCCGCTCGAAAAACAAAACATAGAAAAAGTAGAAAACAACCCATACACTAATAATTTAGCTATAGCTAAATTATTAGTGTATGAGAAAACTGGTGGGTTGGACCAGGGGTTGAACGAAGCGTACGTGCGATAACTAAAGTTACACTAACCCAAACTCTTTTTTCATAACGGAGTCATTCTCAACCGTATCCGCAATGATGTAGAGCAAGTCCTTTCCTATCCGAAAATCGGCTTTTAAGAGCACAATAAGGTCCTCGCAATCGTAAGGGTACACCCACACACTATCTTGCAAACGCTTAAATCCTAAAGCGACAAGGGTGCGGCGCACTTTTTCACGCAGTGCTCTGCGTTTTTCTCTAATGTCAAAAATAAGTATTCTCCATTTTTTATCCCAACGGCGCGGGCGAACTTGTTGGCTGTTACCCATTCCTTGCCTCTGCATCAAGAGCTTTCCCCTCTCCGTTGTCCGCAAGAAACCCTCGCGGTATTCAATGAGGCCGCGTTCAAGAAGGCGTTTGCGGGCGGCATAAATGTTATTTTGTGTAGAGTGATATTTGTCTTTTTTTACATTCAGGGCACGCAAAACAACCGGCACTAATGCGCGCGGATTGAGCACTCCAACCGCCGCAACCGCAAGCGCGGTAAGTATGGCCCGAGTAATTTTTGTATTGCGGGTACGTGTCCGCATCTCTTGCTCCAATTTCCCCATGTTGTGTAGATTATACCATACACTAATAAATATGCTATAGCATATTTATTAGTGTATGGGGTTTGAGGGTATGAGGGAATATAAGGGGACGTGAATGTGAAGCGGAAACTCGTGGGAACTCTTGGTCGTGAGAGGGGGGTTATGAAGTAAAGTCTCTGGCAGAGTCTTTGAGTAATACCTCCGCACAGAGTTTTGAGGAGTTGAGTAGGTCAACTACCCCGTAGCAACAGTACGAGGGAATTGACTACTCCGCAACAGAGCCACAAAGAATTAAATGATTCAAAACCGCTCGCCCTGTTTAAGGGCGAGCGGTTTTTTCTTTTCTGCTCTTGTGCTTACTTCACTTAGGGCGCGCTACTTGAAGACGGTCTCAAGAGTCCGCTGAATCACATTCATTATCCCGTAGGTGCCGAATATGATGGAGAGACCGACGAGACCCCAGACAATATGTTGCCTTCCCGTAGCGCGTCCTTCCGGGTCATCCGCTTTCGCGATGAACTCCACGAGCCCCCAGAGAAACACCACCACCGCTACACCTATCAGAAGATAGATTAACGGATTGACAATGTTTTCAATGATGCGCGCGAGCACAGAGAAACGGATCTTTTAACTTAATTTGCCGTAGGAACAACCACGGGGACATCCACTGCCGAACTCCTGTCGAGGTAAATGGTGTTTATCAGGATGTTAATCAGGCCCCACACCGAGAGCATGAGAAAGATGCCAATGATTCCCCACAACAATTTCGTCCTTCCCGCCTTCCGTGCCTCTTCGTCGCCGGCGTTTAGCACCATCTGGAAAATGGCCCAGATGATGACAATCACAGCGATACCAACAAGGACTGGAAAGACTAGATTGATAACGCCATTTATTGCAGTTACCAGTGTCGGTATATCTGTGACTACATAAGGGTCAGAGCCAGCAATTTGTGCAAACGCAAACGCAGGCAAAAGCAACGCTGTACCCGCTAAAATATATTTCTTCATTGATAAAATTAACTAATTACTAATAAAGGGTGACGCACCCTTTGTTGCCGTCGCTCGCTCGGGAAAGAAAAAGAGAAGCTCTTTTTCTTTCCGCTCACTCGCTAGGCAATAAACCAACTTAACGACCTATGATTACTTATAACACTGTCCTATACGATACCAACATACTGCCTTCAAGACAAGGGCACTGTGGACAATTCGGGGCTAGTTTGGCACATTCCACAATTGGCCGCTTAGCCGAAACGAAGCCCTGTCTTCGGACATAAAGACCGTATTAAGAATAAGGGCTACAAGCCCCCATATAGAAAGCATTATAAACACCCCAATAACCCCCCAGAGTACCAGTTTACCGCCCTCTGCGAGCTTTTTCGGGTCGTCTCCCGCGTTAATGTAGCGGAAAATGCCAAAAATTATCAAAAACACTCCGATACTGATAACAGCGGGGATAATAGTGTTAAACACGCCAATGATTCTTCCAACCACCTCTTTAAAAGAAGCCGCGAATGCTACTGAAGGAAGTAAACTAACGAGTAGCAGGGAAAAAATACCAAGGACTGACCTTGCGGACAAGGACAGACCTTGGTATTTCTCTATGACTCTCCTTGCGGACAAGGAGTCTGCTTGTAACGCTTGCCCGCCTAATTTTTGCTTCAGCAAAATTTTGGCGGGTGAATAACGTGTAACTTGTAACCTGAAACCCGCAACCCTTGAAAACAAGGAGAGACCTTGATATTGATTTCTCCTCTTATTTCTCTTTTGTTGTGTGCTCATAATTAACCGCATTTAAACTAATCTAATACGGGAATATAGGACCCCGTTTTAACTAGCGCTTCCATAATCTGGTCAACGACGAGCCACGCGACAAGCACGATAACCAAACCGATGGTGACATTGAGAAAAATGCCGTGCGCTTTGGTGATTTGTCCCGGGTTGCCGCGGGCCGAGAGATAGAGCCAGCCCGCCCACGCAAAACAAATGGCCGCGATGGGAATAGTGATTGTAACCATAAAGTCCAACAGATTTTTTGCCAGTTGTACGAGCTGTACCCAACCGCAGGGGTTATCAAGTTTCTTCGTTGCATCATTCCACACATTACACTCTGGCACCAAAGGAGCTGCGAGAGAAATGATTGGCAGAGAGATAATCAGCAAGACGAAAATACCAAGGACAGACCTTGCGGACAAGGATAGACCTTGGTATTTAAAAATTTTTGATTTTGTACTTATCATTTTGGATACGCAAGTCGTAATTGTTGTCCAGCTTCCGAAACGGCGCCGGTGGAATCTAGGAAGCCCGCGAGCACGGACTCTATCATGTTTTTAAAAATATCTTCGGACGCCGAAACACCCGGCTCAAGCCATGCTTTTCCTATGAGCGCCGACTGGGTAAATGTCGCGCGAAACGGATTTTTTGCGTCAACGACCTGCACGTCTCTTCTGACCGGCGGTAAACCGCTTAGGACACTGATGTTTTTTATGGCTTCTTTATCCGTCAGCGCCACAATCGCCTGATACGACGCCAAGTTGTTCTTTGACGAGCGAAGAATGGCAAATCCGTATAATCTGCCGAACGTCCCTTGCGTAGAGCTGTTTCTGGTTTGAGGAACCATCGCAATATCAAAGTTGAGATTAGGACTCTTTCCTTTAAGCGTTTTGCTTTCGGAGGCAAAACCAAAATAAATCCCCAGACGATTTGAGAGAAACATGCTCTGCGAATCGGAAAGGGCGCGCGACCACGAATAGACACTTTTGCGGATATCGGAAAACTGTGTGTAAAACGATAGTACGCTGTCAGGGGGCGTGGGCGACTGCAAAAACGAAACTTCCACCGCGCTACGCGGGCCGTTCCAGTCGGCTATGCTGTTGCCGCTCTGAATAAAGAGCGTAGAAAGCACTTCCTTGGCATTTGTTATGTTGTCATACGCGCCAAGCGCGGCGCCGCTCTGCGCAATGTTCCCCGCCGTATCGCGCAGAGTAAGCTGGTTTGCAAGCGAAAAGAGCTCGTCCCAGAAACGCGGAGGGTTCGCTAGACCCGACTGCGAAAACAAGTCGCGATTCCAAAACATTACGAGCGGGTCAATAAGAAACGGGACGCCGAGCACGCCCTGCGCGTTTACAAACAACTCCCCTTCTTCTATAAACGCGTCCTTAAAGTCTCGGAGCGGGTATGTTTCGTATGGGGTCGGAGAAATCTTTTTGAGATTGGGAATCAGGGAATCTTGCCTTAACAATATGGCATCGGGTCCTTGACCTGTCGCGATGGCTTCCGCAAGATCGCTATCAAACGTCTTTTCGGATTTCTGCCTGTACGAAACATCAAGATTAAGCGATTTGAAGTTTATTCCTTCCATCACTTGCCTTATCAATCCCCCATCCAAAGTCCCCCAGATTGTTACTTTAGCTGTCTGTAAATTATTTTTATTGCCTTCGTTACTGTAAATCGCAACCACCACAAGGCCAATCATAAAAAACAGGCCAAACCCCATAAGCAGAACCAGCTGGAAAACGCTCATATTCTTCATCCTGTAGTGAAAAATGGCATTGCCAAAACCGTCAGGCCATTTTTGGTTACTATGTGTATTGTCTTCGACCTCATTTGTCTGTGTTGTTTGTGTATCATGTGTGTTATCACGATGCCATTTTCTACTACAGGATTCATCCTGTAGTGAAATTTTGACTTGTTAAACTTTTCGACATTTGTATAGGTAGTCTTTTATTCTGCGTTTTATTAATCTACCACCTTGTGTTGTTTTGAGATACTTCTCTCTTCGCTCTGCATCAGCTTTTTCCAGACACGCTTCGTAGTAAATAAGTTTCCATGGGGCATATCTTTTGGTAGAAAAGTTTAACTTTTGATTATGTTCTATCAGGCGATTCTTCAGGTTACCAGTAAATCCTACATAAAACTCATTTCTTACCACACTTTGCAAAAGATACACATAGAACATAATCGAGTCAAAATTCTACTACAGGATTATTTTACCATAACAATGCCGTAGTGGTGCGAGCCGGCGGAAATTTCACGAGAGAAATGCAAGCCCGCGCGCTCAAACAGCGCTTGCGCGTCCGCTTTGGCAACAACGTGCTTCGGGTCGGGACCGGAAATATCGCTACTGTCGCTCCAGTCTACTATTAAAGCTTCGCCTCCGGACTTTAAAATACGCGCCGCTTCACGCGCGAACTTTTCTTTGTCCTCTATCTGAAAAAGTGTGTTTGAGATAATGGCTTTATCCATCGTGCCGTCGCGCAAGCGCGTACCTCCGTGACTCTCAACGTCCCCCCACACCACTTCAAGGTTGTGCAGGTTTTCCCGCGTGGCATTATTCTTGACTCGGTCAAGGAGGTCTTTTTGAACTTCAACGGCGTACACTTTTCCTTTGTGGCCAACCAAACGCGCGGCGGCCAGAGCGTAAAAACCGGAGCCCGCGCCCAAATCGGCCACGTGCATACCGGGCTTTACATTAAGTTGGGATAAAATCGTCTCGGGGTTGGCAAACATAATGAAGAAGGGTATAGGGTTTAGGGGAGAGGGTTTAGTAAAAAGAAATCATCATCCCTTTACCCATCCATATTGTATCCTAAACTCCACTAAATAGCGTGTGAATAACGGAAAGAACCTAGAAAGGGGCATGCCTTCTCTTTTTAAACTATACCCTCCACCCTGTCCCCTTTACCCTCACAAACAGGTCACCGACGCGAGACTGTCCCCTTCGCGCAATTTCATAATGCGCACGCCTTGAGTCTGGCGTCCCAGCTGTGGGATTTCCTTTGCGTCAACCCGAATAACTTGGCTTTTCTTTGAAATGGCGACAATTTCCGTGTGGGTAGTGAGCACTTTGGACGCGATAAGCGAGCCGGTTTTTGCATTGACTTTCGCCGTTTTGATGCCGGAACCCCCGCGACGCTGGATTTTATATTCTTTAAGATTCGTGGTCTTTCCATATCCGTTTGCCATAACCACAAGGAACAGGGCGGTCGCGTCATCTTTTTTCACCACATCGGCTCCGATAACAGCATCGCTTTTTGAGAGGCGCACCGCGCGCACGCCGCCTGCCGCCCGCCCCATCGCGCGAATGTCCGATTCTTTGAAGCGAATGGACTGCCCTCGCGAGGTCGCGACCATAACTGTGTCTCCTTTTTCCACAAACGCCACCGATTGCAGGGAATCTTTTGGCGCGAGCTTGATGGCAATAATTCCCGAACGGCGGACGTCGTGAAAGCTCTTCGCGTCAACTTTTTTCGCGCTGCCTGCCGCCGTTATCATCATAATCGCGACATTCGCCTGCTTGATTGATTTCGGCATCGCGAGCACCGAGGTGACTTTCTCACTTTCAGACAGCGACAAATAATTCATAATGGATTTTCCTTTTGTCGCGCGGCGCCCTTCCGTGATTTCATACATTTTTATCTGATACGCCTTTCCCCTATCGGAAAAGAACAGGAGGTCGGAATGCGCCCGCGCGGTCAAAAACATTGACACCCTATCTTCTTCTTTGGTATCCAAATCAACCACACCGACGCCGCCGCGGCGCTGTTTCCGATACTCGTCGGGATTTGTGCGCTTCACATATCCGCCCGCGGTGAGCACCAACACACTCTCTTCGTCGGCAATGGTGTCTTCAAGCGAAAAAGCTTTCGCCTCGTGTTTCACCACTTTGGTCAGGCGGTCATCGCCGTATTTTGCGGCAAGTTCTTTGATTTCGGTTTTGATGATAGCGAGAATGCGCGCCGGCTTTGAAAGAATGTCTTTGAGTTCTTTGATGAGCGCCTGCACAGCTTTTAGCTCGTCTTCAACCTTCTTGCGCTCAAGCCCCGCGAGCTTTTGAAGCTTCATATCAAGAATGGCAAGCGCCTGACGCTCCGAAAACTTGAAGGTCTTCATAAGGCCGAGCTTGGCGTCCTCTACGTCCTTTGATTTCTTGATAAGTCTGATAATCTCGTCAATGTGGTCAAGCGCTTTTTTCAGACCGAGTAAAATATGCTCGCGGTCCTCGGCTTTTTTCAGGTCAAACTCGGTGCGACGGCGAACCACCTCTTTGCGGTGCTTAATGAAGTTTTCAAGAAGCGATTTAAGCGAGAGCGTCTGCGGCACGCCGTCAACGAGTGCCACCACATTGAAATGAAACGCTTCTTCAAGCTGGGTGTGTTTGTAGAGGTAATTGAGCACCGATTGCGGATGGCTCCCCGACTTCAGGTCAATGACGATGCGGATGTCTTTGGTTGACTCGTCGCGCAGAGCTCTGACGCCTTCAAGTTTTTTCTCGCGCACCAAATCGGCGACGGACATAATGAGGTCCGCTTTGTTGACGCGATACGGGAGCGAGGAGATGATGATTTGGAACGCGTTGCTCTTCGTTTCCACGATTTCCGCCTCGCCGCGCACCACCACGCCGCCTTTGCCGTGAGCATACGCGTGGCTCAAATCTTTCTGTCCGTAGACAATGCCTCCGGTCGGAAAGTCGGGACCTTTGATGAATTGCAACAGGTCTTCGGTCGTCGCGTCTTTGTTATCAATTAAATGGATGAGTGCTTCAGAAACTTCGCGTAAATTGTGCGGAGGAATGTTGGTCGCCATGCCAACCGCGATGCCGAGCGTGCCGTTTAAAAGCAGATTCGGGACCGCCGAAGGAAGCACGACGGGTTCTTTGAGACGGCCGTCATAATTGGGGCGCCATTCAACCGTTTCTTTCTCAAGGTCTTTGAGCACTTCTCCGGCAAGACGAGACATCTTTGCTTCCGTATATCTCATTGCCGCCGGAGAATCCCCGTCAATTGAGTTATGTACAAACACACCCACGGCCAGAGAAAAATTATGTGTGCCTTCAATGGTTACATCGTAGACATCCTCGGTATGATTTAATTTCTCTACTTTTTTAACTTTGTGATTGCCGCGAAGCTCCGCGAGTATTTTTGTTGTATCGCCGCTATAATATTTATGTAAACCTGTTTCCCATAAAGTAGCCGCCTTATACGCATATACTCTGGATCTCGCTATTTCATAGTTCTCTCTTGTAAGCGGCTTACCTTCAGAAAATAAGAGTTTGCAAACCGCGTCAAATTTTATTTTTCCGGTTTTGTTAGTCTGGTGGTTTTTAT
>Ga0209542_10017091_pt1 | contig 11942 bp, 3 predicted proteins | sample RifCSPhighO2_01_FD_184028 | JGI IMG/M metagenome (GOLD analysis project Ga0209542, IMG submission 184028) | Soil microbial communities from Rifle, Colorado - Rifle CSP2_plank highO2_0.1 (SPAdes) (version 2) | ecosystem: Environmental > Terrestrial > Deep subsurface > Rock core/Sediment ...
GAAAGCGACCTCTTCCCCGCTCTGTAAAAATCCTGCGATGGCCCGATATCCAAAAATCATGATAAATGCAAAGGTGATAGCTGCAACTATGAAAACAAAAACTTGGCCTATGCCTAAACCCTTTTTATTCCTAAAGTACATTTTAATCCCCTATGCTATTCAATTATTCTGTAAAGTTACTGTTAATATTAACTAATAATATTGTAGTTTTATTCCTTGCGCTTCTTACTAAGTTGCCTTAATTTTTCGAAAACATCCTTAGCTTCATTTTTATCTAAGACCTCATGGATAGGTTTTTCTTTAGTTTGCTCAGCAATTCTCTCCAGTTTTGCGAATACGCCTCTCTCTCCCAACCGCAAGCCAGGTTTAATTTCTTCTTTATGTTCAACATATTTCTTAGCTAGCATTCCCACCTTGGAGAGATGCTCGCCAGTAGTTCGAAGAATTGGTTCCAGGTGCGGAATTTGTGCCGAATCTCGACTAAATTCGCCAAAGATTGCCCTTCGGTTACGTTCTTTTCCCCGCTCTTCACGCTCTCTGCGTAAAGAAGCAAATTTATCCGCCCAGGAATCAACCATCTTTCGCGGCTGGAATATGGGAGCAGTCGGCCTGGTAGAAGGTTGGCTAGGGCGTGAAGATGAAGATCTTTGAACTCCTCTTGGTGCATATTTGTAAAAATAAACTAAATATCCTATTCCCCCTAACACTAAAAGTAACCCAAGCAGTAAGAAAATCCAAGCTAGGGCATTACTACTTCCATCACTTGTACGTATTTGAGGAATTTCTGTTTCCTCTGGATGAGCATCTTTAATACAGGGATCAAGCTCATTAGTATATTCTTCATAGCTGCTATAGTCGTCCTCATCATAATCCTCTAAAGTATCGCTTATGCCATCAGCATTGGAATCAGCGCTGGTGTAATCAAACTCACATAATTCTTGATTAAATGTTTTTTCCCATAAATCTGGTAAACCATCTTTATCATTATCTTTACTCCGTTCAGAGATAGGGATCTGCCCCCGGGCACAGCCGAATTCGTCTACTACTTTTCCCGCTTTTGTGCCACTGCACTGATCGCAGCTATCAAGAACTTTGTCTCCATCAAGATCAAGTAAAGTAATTTTTTCGGAACCAGTGTAATTATTTCCCGCACTGTCTTCAACCGAGTAACATAACCATCCAGAAGTATCAAACAATACTTTTTGTCCATTATAAGCAAGGGTTGGTCGACATAAGCTTGCTGAAGAAGCTTTTCCATAAACAATACTGCACCCGCTGGTATCTTCACATTCTAGTTCAACCGGTGTAGATGTACAACTTCCAGGGATAGAATCGTTGATGACTACATTTATACCCGGTGATCCAGTATCGTTTTGACAGGCCGGATAGCTGCTAGAAGTTGCCAAGAAGCCATCGCCCTGAGCAAATTTAGTTGCCACATTACCTGCCCCATCAATAGCTAGGACTTTCACGTTATATTTATGGCCTTCAGCTAGATTCGTAGTCGGAACCCGGATAGGCAATCCTGGTCCAACTGTAGCATTAAATACCAAGGAACCCGATGAAGAACTAAAGGATATACTTGATACGCCAGTCGAGCTGTTACTAATATTCTGATTCAAAGTTGAAACAAAACTTTTAGATTCTCCCAAATCATAGACTTCATAATAATATCCGCTTATGTTCTCTTCATTGGTAGAAACCAATACTTTCATTTCACTTGCCCCGCAACTAAAAGAGCCATCATTTACATTTTGGATGGAAGGAGGAGATAAGTCAACGGTAAATACTGCGCTTGCTTCACTGCTATGTTCGCCGATACTGCAACGTATCGGAATAATGTACTTCTTCTCCAGTAAAGTACCTAAAGCAGCGCTATGAATGTTAGTATTTGCACCTGAAGGGAAAGCAGTATATTCCAAACCGGACTTGTATTCACAAATTGCTCTTTTGGAAGTTTCTACTATTAAAGTTACATTCTTATACCCAATGTAACCGCTGGGTGTGATTGCAACAATGCCTCCTAAAGCAGCGTAATCGACGACAAAGGTGATTTCTTCAACTTCAGATAAATCTCCTGCCCCATTCTTACACTGGATGTTAAGGGAATATTCTTTCTTCGCTCCGAGGAAATTAATATTGAAAATTGCTTCATGGGTTAATGCTAATTCGTTTCTCTCTGCTCCAGAAAAAGAGAATTCCATCGTGCCATACTCGTTACTTCCGGAGCCTTCTGAATTGTCGCTATAACGGCAAACAGTTTTATCATCGGTTTCAACTGCTAGAGTGGTAGTTATCCCTTCCACTATAAGTTTAGGGTTTGCTGAGACGCTTTCTATAACTGGAGCCGTTGGATCGTATTCAAGATTTAATTTTTGTTCCGGGCCAATCTCGCCCTCGAGACTTTTACATTGTACATATAATGGTTTAATTCCGCCGCTATTAGAATATTCAGAGAAAACATCGGTAGGGAAATTTTCTATTAAGTACTTCCCCTCTGCATTCGGGTTGAGAATCTTGTACGAAGGCAGAGCATCATAATTAAACCCAGAAGTGAAATCAAACTTACACTGTGAAGTTGGTACTTTTGTATAAAATTGAAGAGGGAATACGCGCGTATTGCTGATCCCCCACTTTTCTTCCCCGTAGCGATACTCCAGAGGTTTTTCTAAAGTAACACCATAACCTTCGATCCTAATCTTGCCACAAATGGGCTGATAGACGGGGTTATTAGCGACGTCAGTTGAATAATAACAGATCTCGCTACTTTGATTTACAGAAAAAGTCGCTATGTATTCCTGGTAGGCCGGGCTATTAATTAACTCGCATCCTTCCCCTAAGCAGTAATAGGTTTTATCGCAATCAAATCCATCCTGCGGACATTCAAAATCAATTAATGCATAGCGTACAAAAAATTCTTCCCAGCCAAATCCTTTCGGTTTCGCGATGCGCGCCCCTTCTTTTAAGATTATGATCGTGTCTGGTGCGCTAAAATCAACGTTAAAGTGGAAGAAGTCTTCATAAGTTTGCTCGGTAAATAGTTCGATACATACTACTTTATACTCGCCCGCATACTCTTTTTCTATAAACCCAGGGACGGGATTTGTTTTATGTTTCTTGCCATTTTCATCGCTGATGAAATCAGCTACTTTTTGATTAGTTGCGGAAAGATATAAATCACAGCTAGCGCCAGCAATTGTTTCTACTTCAAAAGTAACGCTGCTAGAACCAGCTACACCATATAATTCCGGTTGAACAAAATTGATCCTTTCTTCGAGATCAAAAGTATAGATCTCCTGCTTTATGTTGGTATTACCTTGATTATCTTCGCAACTCACATTTAATCCAAACTTTAATCCCTGCAGGTCTTTAAAGATGGCTTCCTTTTTCTGAACAGCCTTTTCTACGGTTTTAGCCTGGGTGGCACCAGCAGGTACAAGCTGTTGTACTGTAAACAAACACTGCATAGGTTCGGCAGTTCCTTCCAAATAAACTGATAAAGTGGTCTTATCTCCCACTGTTTTAATTTCCTGATTGATTTCAAACTGTGGTGGAACATTATCAACATAGATAAAAGCAGTTTGAACATTTTCCTGATTAAAATATTTATCCTTAGAGTAATATTTTAAGACATACGTTTCTCCTGGGACTTCTTTTTGTAACGATGCAAGAACATTTACAGAAAGAGTTTCATCCTTTAACTTTCCAGGATAGGCTTTCTCTTGGAAGTTGGTACATAAGCTAGAACTGCCGGGAGCAGCACTGGTTAAACAAACCCCAACTTTACCTAGGGGACTTTCTTCATCTTTGGCCTGAAAAGTAATATTTGGAGTTGTCAAGGAGAGAATAGTTTGCCCGCTGGAAACAATTTTAGTGGTAGGAGCAGCATTATCTTTACGGCAAGCTAATCTTTCTCCAGCATTCGTAAATCTTGCGCAATCATCATCAATATCTCCATCACCATCTTTCATACAGGTCCCCGGCCCTCCAGAAATGCCGTCCCACACACAGCGCCCCCAGCTGCATTGATCTTTAGAAAGAGTAATTTCTTGACGATCATTCTTCTCTAGATTTTGTCCTCCGGTACATTCGCTTTCAAATTGGTAAGTATAACAATTCGTTTCTGCAGTTGGTTGATCACCACAGGAAGCGCAGTAGCTTAGGGGCTTATCTTTAGTTACAGAATTAGAGAAACAAGCACCTAAACTAGAACAAACTTGGTCGGTACAATAGTAATTTTCAAATAAGTTTCCTTGCTTGCCGCATAAGGAACATTGGTCATCTTCTTCGTAATCTTTTTCCACACAATAACCCGTTCCTGTTTCTGGAGTCACAGTAGTAGGGATATTCAAGCCAGAAAACAACTTACTATAATCGACCATTGGATTAGTTGCTGCGCTATCTACCCATTCGCATTCAGCGCCTAAACAATTATTGACTGCGCAAGCATCTTTACTTTTATAATCAAAACAACCCGTTACTGTATCGCATTGCTGACATTGGTTAACGATGGTGTCGCTGTAGTCATAATAACAATAATTAGCTGCTCCTTCTACCTCCGGTTCATCAGAGCCATAACATTGGTCGCGAGTATAGTATAATCCGAAAGGATCGGCGCCTTGGAATTGTACGCTGCAAATTCCTGCATCTTTACAAACTGCATTGTGCTGTCCTACTTCAGCACAGAACCAGACCTGTGTCTCTCCATCTTGTACTGAGCAATCCTGAGTTGCAATGAGCTTGTTTTCATTGTTGCAACTCAAAATACTTTTTCGCAAAGAAGCCTCGACTGAACAGAATAGATCCCAACCCGTAGTTTCTGAATACCGGTTCTCACATTCACTATCTCCCAGAGTTATAGAAGCAACTGCCGCTTTTTTGGAAAGTGTTCCCTTGTCGTACACCGCAAGAATTTCATATTTATACGTTTGTCCCCATTCAACCTTGGCATCCAGTTTTAGAGTTTCTGAAGGAGAGACTGTAAATTGATCCGTTTGAACTCCTTCATGATGCTTTTTAATAATGTAATTTAAAACTTCAGGGCAGGGTTTTTGCCATTGCAACATCACTTCTTCTTTTCCTTTGACATGCCCTGCAGAAAATTGAGGTACATCTTTAGGATTCGTTGAAGAGCATTCACCTACAAACTGATTTAAAGGCACATTCAAGCCGGCAGCTTTTCCTGATTCTACTGTGAATTTGATCGGGCCGCTGCTATAATCCGCATGAGTGGCTAAAAGCGTATGTTCGCCCGGAAGCAGAGAAATTTTATAATCGCCGGTTTTAGAGCCATCAGAAGAATATTGAGAATATCCCTTAAAGATATTATCGATGTAAATTTTTGCTCCAAACTGTTCTTCGCCAGTATCTGGTTTTTTGTTCTTGTTATTATCCAAATAGGTTTTTCCCTGAACACCTTGAAAGACCGTACTAGTAAGCTGGAAGTTATGGACACTTACGGCATTCTCGCTGACAATTACATCTTGTTGCTGTAGTTGGAAGCCTATTTTACTAGCCGTAAAAACATAATTGCCTTTAGGGATTCCTGTGACCGTAAATATTCCACTTGTATCCGTTACTTGCTGGCCGCTACTATGACCATTCCAGGAGATAGTCACACCTTGAATGATATTATCAGTTTGATCTTTTACCTCGCCCTTTACTGTTCCTACACCCTCTTGCTTAACTAACACGATCTCTTTTGTCAACTGTTGGCCTGGAAGCAATGAAATAGTCAGCGAAGTAGGAAGATAATTCAAAGCAGTTACTTTTACTAAATAGGTCCCGGGATTGAGTGTAGGAAAGGAATAGGTTCCTGCTGACGGCGTGGTGAACTTTATCCCTGTACCTTCAAGTGAAACATCAGCACTTTCCAATACTTGTCCAGATTGATCTTTTACTGTCCCACTTAACCCAGCCTTAGCCACCTCAACTCCACAGTAAAGCTGATTACATTGGGCGGTGGTCATTCCCAAACTATTGTCAAAAACATCATAGGTTGAGAATCCTAGTTTTTTGGCTTTATCTTCACATTGGAACTTATTAAGATTGAATTGACAGAATTTGTCCGCTACCTTACAGCATCCCTGAGAACACCACAAGGCATACTGGACAGCAGGCACCTCGCTACCCCCTAACTGCTCGCAATAGCCCCGTGAATGAAGCTGACAATCGACGTTACAGGTTATTTCTTCACATTGGAGAAATTCAGAACAATCCGATCCTGGAACAAAATGTTGATCCATGTTGCAATCTGAATTATCATCACAATCTGCTTGGGCTTCTACATCAAGAACTCCCTGAACACAATAGAGGTCTTCACTTCCCTTTGGGTAAATATAACAGCCTACTGTTTCAGCAGAGATTGAATAAGCAAAAACTAATAGAAATAAGACTAAAACTACCAGAAAAGTACCTCTTTTTTGTACTACCATTCTCCTCGTCCTATAAAAGTCTTCTCGTTTATAAATGTTGTCGGTAGCGTAAGGCTAAGAATTCACCGAATGAGCTTATTTCTTTTTCACCATTTCTTTTAACTTTTCTAAAGCCTTCTGAGATTCTTTTTTCCCCTCTAACCTAGCCAGTTTCTTGTTCAGAGCTGCACTTAAATGTTCCAGACTTTCAAACGCAGTTTTTTCTCTCTTGAACTTATGATTAAAAGTTAAATCGTGAAGTTTACTAAAAGTGTCCTTCCTTCCAGTTGCAGATGAGAACTCGCGTAATATCTCGTTGTGCTCTTGATGTTTTTTCTTATGTAAGTGTGTTGAATGCAATTTTTGCAGATTTTTCGATTTGGATTTCAGCATACCAAACACGATCCAGTTACTCTTCTCTTCGACGATATTTTCTGCCGGCAAGGTTAACTTAGCTCGGTTTGAATAACGCCAGATAATGTGGGCAGAGTAAACGAGCCCGGTAAGAAAGATTAACAATAACATCCACTCTAAAAGAAGCGAATCAGTAAGCAGTATCTCTTCTCCAGATTCAGAAGAAGAAAGTGATGATCTAGCAGTAACATTTTCTGTAAATTTTTCTACGGAAAGTGTTCCCTGACTACATTGCTGTCTGCAGTTAGTCTCATCCATAGGGAAGGCAAACAGAAATTTGACTACTTCCTTATTCTTTGCTTCTACCTCGCATCTCCATTTATTTTCTTGATAATCACAAAAGGAACCGCCAAAATAGGAGAACTGGCAGCATCCCGAAGAACACCATTCTTGTTCCTTCCCAGCGGGAACTTCTCCGCCGACACATTTTCCAGTAAACTCTTCCTGGCAAGAACTCTTACAAAGTATCTTCTGACATTGGGGAAAAGCATCTTTATTCGCACAACTTTCTCCTTCCATAAAAGCACTTAGAAAGACGCACTTTTCATCAAACTCGCATTCTTGCTTTGCTTTTTCTAAATTTGTATCTGTACAGTAAAATGAGCTTTCTGGATAGACAAAACAGCCCTCTTGGGCTGAAGCAGATGGCAGTAATAGAAGTATAATCAAGTAAAACGGTAATTTGTTCTTTGGAATTATATCAACCATTCTATATGTCATCCGCACAAACTCCAGCTTGGCAAACACCATTAAATTTTTCATCAAAATTACCATCGCAGACTTCTCCATCCTTGCCTTCACAGCCGCACTTAAATTTGAAATTTACATCATTTTCACTTTCCACCTGTAATTGCGTAGCAATAGCATTAATCTGTGCAGAAGTAAATACCTTTTGTTCTTCACCGCCAGTATACACTACCGCGCTTGAGCAGAAGTTTTCACACCCAAAAGTTCCAGAACACCAGCCTTTTACTCCATTTTCATTTACAATTCTAAACGCCAACCCTTCCTGGCATGAAGTAGGTATAGTCTCTCTGCATCCTTCATAATCGCCGCTACCGCACCATAACTTTTTGTTATACAATTCATTCTTAAAATTCCCGTCACAAATATTTCCTCGTTCTTCTTTACAAAAACGCTGCTGCTGTTCAAGGACATAGCCTTCTGTATTCTCTAATCCAGTATAAGGTGTTCCGTCATCATCACGGAGAACTTGGCCATAGCATCCTTCTTCAGGATTGATAAAACAGGGATCATCCTCATCGGTAGCTAAACGCCAGCCAGCAGGATGGTCAGCAATACCTACGCAGCAACTATGGGTTGCTTCAAAAGGATTTATTTCTTCTAATCCCTTGAAATCGTTAAAGTTAGTTGTTCCTTCTGGACTTAAACCATACTTATATTTATGATAATTTCCTGTGGGATTAAATGCCCAGGGAAATGCTGGATTTCTATGCGGCACACATTCTTTTACAACTACGGTTACTTCTGTAGATTCAGTTTTATCAAACAAAGCACAATATTGCCCTTGGTAAGAAAGGTTTAGTGTTCCAGCTTTACTCGCTTCCTTAAAATAGCCATCCTCTTTAGCGTCAAGCAATTTTTCCCAATTTAAAATGGTATTTTTATTTTTGTTATACACATCGAGTTTGCAATTATTTTTCCAAGGATAACCAATACATAGATCAATAGTATTCCCTCCAAAAATACTCCACCCCTCTTCAAAACTTTCTGTTCCCTCTATATTGGTGTAATTTATCGTTATTCCTTCGTTTACGACTTCAGTAACCTGGGATTTGCCTGGGAATTGTAAATTAAAAAATACCGGGTCTTCATTTGACACATAATACAATTCTCCGGAGAAAAATACTTCTGCATATTTCTTTAACTTCTTCTCTGTATTACTCCAAAAAGAATAATCCATATCTAGCAAAATCTTCAAATCCAGCGGCCTATCCACCAACACTCGAACATCCTGCCAATCTTTTGCGTCGTGCTCATCCTCAGCTGATACTGAAAGAGTGGAAAGTCCCTCCTGCACCGGTTTTGAGATTACTTCTTGTTTAGGAATATTTCCCACAAAATAATTAACTTTGTCCTCGTCCGCATCTTGAGCTGATAAATTAAAGCTAATGATGCCCAACTCTTCATCATCTTTAACCACTAAATAATCATAACCAGCAGTGGGACAAGCCATTCTGGAAACATAATCTAATGCTGGGGGCCTATTTTGTCGTGCAAAACGATAAGTATATAATTCTGGTTTATTCAGAATAGTATATGCCGGTGCTTGAAAAGTAAAAAGAGTATCTCCGCCTATTTCCTGGCGCTGTAATTCTATTCCCAATGATGCATATTGGTCCGAACGTAAAGCTAACTTACAGAGAAAAAAATTCTTGAAAGGAGAACAATCTCCTCCTTCTGCTTCACTTTCACTCCCGTAAGTAAAGAACGAACTTTCTAAAGTGGTCTTGTTATATCCAAAATCGACATATTGCCAATCCATACGGAGGGGAAAACTAACCGCTGCATCCAACAACTTCTTGAATTGAGTGGGATAAAAGAAATCGAACTGCGAAAGGTGGAAGAACTCCTCTTCTCCTAAGTGTAATTTCAGAGGATAATTAATTCTAACATCTATGCCTTCTTCAAAAATACCTAGTTCTAAATCTGCTTCTTGCGTTTCAATAGTTGCCTGGCCTGAAATCTCGTGCTTGGTAAATTCTCCGACACACCAAACCGTTCGATTTGCTAAATAGCGGCGTAAATCTCCTTCCAAGGTAGTTGAACGTAATTCTAACGAACCAAAACCAACTTTATCGTTTGGATAAGCGTATCGACAAAATTCTGGCGCAGTTGGATTTGTATCATTAAGGCAGGGATAAGCATTCTGGTATTTTGGATACTTTTCTGTGGTGATGGCATAAAATACTTGATGATCACCCACCGTAAGGCCGGTAACGCCTTCTTCGAAGTGCCTCGTCCCACCGACTTGGTCATCCCATAGCCTGCCCTGCTGTCCGAGCAGAATCAATCCCTTTTCCAACTCATCAGTTAAACAATCTTCGACAAAAATGCGCAGCGCTTCTTTCTTGAAAACTTTTGTGAGTGTTTTTTCTTGTGCTTCTTGTAATTGTCCTTTCTTGATTCCCGCGGTAAGGCTGTACACAAAGATGAATGCAATTAAGATCAGCAAGCCCAGAATCATAAAAATAGTAATTTGTCCCTTTTTACCACTAGAAGTACATCTACTAATACTCTTTTTGTACATGAGAAAAAGAAAGCATTAAACCTTAATAAAGTATTCTGCCTAAGAGAAAGTTGATTTATATTCATTCACTCGTAACTTTCCAGTCAATTGCGGCCAGAAGAAATCTGATCCGGCATCCAGAACAACCCGCTGCACAGAATCATTGATAGCGCAATGGATCTTAAACGCTCCAGATACTTCTTCCAGCAATTCCAGCTCTAACTCTGGAGGAGCTTTAATGTTCTTGACGTAATCACAAACCGGTGTTTCAAAGTTTTCGTACTCAGCAATCAATGTTTCTTTTACGTCAGGAAAGACTTCCTTCACCGCGCGGACTTTCTTATCATCCTTATCCAATAGGTAGGCATCTCTGAAAGTCTGAACATCAGCAATGAATTCTTTTTCTGGATTTACAGAACTGCCGCCAAATAATTTCTGAAAGAAGTTGACGATTTTATCCATAACTCCTGCTTCAAGAGACAAACCATCTTTAGCATAAATAACTGCATTCAATTTACTGGAATAATACAAATCGCCAGGAACATTAACATTGCTTAAATCACATTCCACAAATTCACCGTTTGGATCTTCCTGACATAAACCTTGCAATTCACTTTGAGGTATGCCTAACGAAAGGAGGAAAGAATCAGGGTCATCCAATGCTTTATTCAAAGTGGTGGCAAAAGCTGCTTTAAATTCCCCGCCATCTTTATATCGTAACACGCAGACATTGTTAATACACGTATTTTGATCATCAGCGATTAATCCCTTGCCTTTTGCATCGAGCGAGTAACAGGTATCAAGTGGCGGCAAGGGCTTTGTTGATGTTAAGGTTCCAGGCAATCCTGGTTTTGGTTGCTGTGCCTGCGGAAGGTCTCCAGCCAAATAATTTTCCACATTTTCGTAATCCAGCAATGTTTCTTTGTAAGGCGAACAATACAATACAAATTCACTATTTTCTGCCACTTCTAATAACTTTGTCGCCACAAATTTAGTCCTGCTAGTCCAGTTCCCTTGATTGCAGTAATTGTCAAATATGTACTCTGAATCCTTTATACATAAAGGATAATTTCCTTGGCCTTCGTAGAAATCCTGAGCAGTGTTGTCAAGGCTTCCATGCGGCTGCGGTAATACGAAACATTCGTTCTGCTCAGGACAGAAGCCCCAGCGCTGCTGATTCCAATCAAATTTAAATGCAGCTTGCTTCCATTGCCCATCAACGCAGCGGTAATCTCTGCCATCAGCAACGTGTTCTGCTATCGTCGATAACCTAGCCATTGGTTTTACACAAGCATATCCATTCCAACAATGATTATCTGGGCAGCAGGCTACTCCTGATCGAGCGTCAAAGTTCTCTAATATTTCCTGAGTCTGGTATGCATATTCAGCAGGACCTAGTTCATCAATTAACTGTAGCATAGGTTTCTCTACTTCACAGGCGCCAGAGAATTCTACAATGACATATGAAGCATCGCCAGTTGGAAACTGCGGCAACTCTGCCATTTCACTATTTCCATCATTGTCGACCAAGAAAACTTTGGCATTGCATTCTTGAGCTTGGCTTAAGTGCAAATTTACATTTTGAGAAACTGCTATTCGCTCTGAGCGTAATTTTTCATTATTTCCTAACACCACTTTATTTCCTTGTGGAAGACTTTCTTGAGTATACCCTTCTTCAGCTTTTACAAAAGAACCATCAGGCTTGATGATATCCCAATACGGGATCTGGTTGGCTGCTCCTAAAGTCACAAATTCAGCATTAGCAAGAAAGTTTCTTGCCGGCAAAACCGAAGTAGTATGATTCCTTTTATTAGCTGGAATTGGGATAGTCTTGCTCTCTAGTTGTAAGTTTAGCTGCTGGTAAT
>Ga0209542_10017092_pt1 | contig 11941 bp, 13 predicted proteins | sample RifCSPhighO2_01_FD_184028 | JGI IMG/M metagenome (GOLD analysis project Ga0209542, IMG submission 184028) | Soil microbial communities from Rifle, Colorado - Rifle CSP2_plank highO2_0.1 (SPAdes) (version 2) | ecosystem: Environmental > Terrestrial > Deep subsurface > Rock core/Sediment ...
CCCCTCCAACGTAGTAACCTCTGTACGTCCCACATTGTCGGGGATACTTATTTTATGCCGTGCCGCATCGTACACCGCAAGATACGCGTGGCCATGTGTGCCCTCCTGCACTCCTGTGCAGGGTCCGACGCCACCTCATGTGAAGCCCACGTTCGCAAAAAACAGGATACTGGCAACGGCGGAAAATCCAGAGATTAAAAGGGCTTTGAATCTCATAACTACCTCCTGTGTGAAGAGCCACGCCTCGGATCAGATCCTCGGCGTGGCATGATGCGGGTTAGGCGACCTTTTTATAGGTCACCTGACGATGTTGGTGGGCAACACTGTAGTAGCCCCCCATTTCGTTTTCGCAGAGAGCCACTTCGATCACGGCCATTCCGAATGGGGTTGTGACTCGGAGCCAGACGTCCCCATTTTTATCAACGACCACTTTCCCTACAAGGGAAGTGGTTTCCCCGTCCAAGGACGTGTGGGTCCCAAAAATGTTGCCGCGTGCGTCAACTGCGGTAATGACCATGACGCATGGCCGGCACGCATCAATGTTGACCACCCATGTGCCTACCATATCTTGGTAGCTGGTTTGGGCGTTTGCCGTCCCGATGGACAGCGCGACGATGGAGAGGGCAATGACACCAACGGCGAGCGCTAACTTTTTCATTTTCTTCCACCTTTTCGTGGGTTTAAAGGGCTACGACCCTCCTGTCTCACATGGCAGGCAGGGAACTCTATACATCCATATAATATAATAAATGCACATTTGTCAAGCTCCTGTAATCTGCGGGCAAATGGTGCAAATTGACACGGTGGTACAATATTCTAAAGAAATGCCTAGGCATTTCTTTAGAATGGTTGCTTTTTTCCTGGGTCACCGTATACTTATCCGGCGTGGCAAGCATGCCGCGTAACGTTGCCACTCCGTGGCGGAGTGGTATTTTATTTTTTTGTTGCGCTCATAGGAGGGATCGTGACAAAACGTCAGATTGCGATCGGCGGATTGATGTTCATCACTTCGCTTGGCACAGGAGCGGTGTATGCCGATACTGTGAACCGGTATCCATCGGTTCAAAGCCAAGAAGCGACGAAGGAGACGGTGCAAGCCGTCGACACGAACAAACCGGATTCGCCGAAAGCAAAAGAGGGGAGCACCATCGGCGGTCAGGCAGATGCTAAAGGCCCTGCTTCGGCCGTATCTCCAAAAGAGGCGGTAAGAATTTGCCCGATCACGGGTAAAATCCTCCGCTAGTCATGGTGTTCCGGCACACATTCACGCTGTGTGCACACCGCGTAGTACGGCGGCCTTGGGGGTAACCCTCAAGGCCGCTCTTTCATACCCCTAAATGTATAGTTACTGACTATACAGTTCATTGAGGATTTTGCGGGTGCGGGGGCCTGCGATGCCTTGGGGCGGGATCGGTGCGATCCCGTGCCGCTCCTGGAATATTTTGAGCGCATCGCGGGTGGCGTCGGAAAAATCTCCCGTGATGCGGTCGTCGTACACGTTTTCAAGAAAGAGAGCATTTTGCAGGGCGGCAACGTCTTTGCTGTTTTTAATGCCGTACGCAAGATCAATCCTCCATGTATATGTGAAATCTTCCGCCGACTCCGGCATGCGATAATCATAAATCTCATTGAGTGTGGCAAGTGTCATGCGTCCTACTGTGCCGGTTTGGGGCAGGAGATACTTTTTTTGAAATGCTTTGACTGCGGTTTTGGTGCACGGTCCGAAGTTGCCCGTGAGCAGGCAATCATGTGGATTAAATCCTGCGGCAGGGTACAGATTCTCATGGGAGAGTGCTATCTGGAGCGCCAAAACTTCCGCATTTTCCTTTGCGCCAAATGCGGGCACCGTATCCCAGCGGCGCGGCAAAAAAGACGAGCGTGCAAGAAATAAGTCGGCATTCGGATCAAAATAAAGCTTGATGCCGCGGTATGTCTGATAGGCGAGCTCTTTGAGGAGCGGCTGTCGGATCCGGGCATTGGCGGTGAAGGGGGATTCGGAGAGGTACCCGTACTCTACGAGGAGAGATGGGGTGCCGAGAGACGCGTATGGACCGACCGCGATGAGCTCCTGATCTTCAATGATGCCGTCTTTTTCAACGGGGTTGGTGCTTGGGTGGGTGGAGCGCGTAAGCTCCGTAAATACGGATTGCGCGATCGCGCGGCTGGTATCATAGTTCGGAAACTGTCGCTCCGGTATATAGAGGCTTACGCCCGAATATATGCTTTTCTGATTCCATGGGCGTCCGGGATAGTCGTTGAAATGGATATGGATCGCAAGATCAATATCGTGATCTATGATCCATTTGTTGATGCCGTAGAGCTTGAGCGCGTCTTCTTCCGGAGCATAGCTGTGGTCAACAATGACTTTTTGGGTAAATGCTCCCTGGTCTATGCGGTCTTGGAGGGCATCTCGCGCGCCATTGCGAAACGTGGCGATTTCGTCGCCTTTGTTTTCAAAATAATGCCTGAATTCCGGGAGATATCCGGCATCATCGCGCGTGATGGATGTCTTAAAATGAGGATCGCTTTTAAAAAACTCCGCCAGGCGCTTTGCAAGCTGGAGATTGAAATCCGCTTCTTTAAATCCCGCAAACCGCGCGCCTCCCATGGTCTCGTCATCATGTCCGGGAACAATGAGGATCTGGAGCGTCCGATCCGCATACTTTTTTTGCAGATCAGCCGGGGAAACGGCATACGCGATGTCCGCCGAAGCGGACATCGCGTATGCAAAGATGGAAGAGATACAGAGAAAGCGGAAGAATGCCGATATGCCTCCGGATGTTTTCATGCTTTAGGAAGAACGTGCCTCTTCGGGCTTTACTTGCCAGCCGCCGATGACGAGTCCTGCTGTGATGAGGACGATATTTTTGATGACGAATTCTCCCTGCACGGTAAGCAGGAGCGGGTTGCCCCCGAGGAAGAAAATATGCGGCGCCATGAGAGGCGCTCCAAACGTACCGAGCATCTGGATCCAGAGGAGAGCAAGCGTCGTACGGAGCGCTATTTTGAAGATCAGGCCGATGCCGATGATGATCTCCCAGACGCCAAGCACCATGAGAAATGATTGCGCCGGAAGAAACGAATACGTCTCTGCGATGAGGTCAGCGACCGGACTTACTCCGGCGACTTTGAGCGCGCCAAACCAGAGGAAGACGATACCGAGTGCTATTCGTAGCAGAGAAATGCTTCGCTGCTGCATGATGCTGATGAAAAAGCGGTCTAGCGTATTGAATTTTTCGTACATATGATTATCTGTGAAATGGTATTCTATAGACCTACTGCGTAATGATCTTTCTGCTACAATTATGCTTTTTCGGCTGCAAACAACTCACCGCTCGTCAATGAATACTCCGTATTCACCTCCTCGTGCTTCGTTGTTTTCGCTGCCAGACGCGAGAGCTTCCCGCGAAGCGGGAGCTCCCGTCTCCGAAAAATCATAATCTCGCTACGAAATTCATTACGCAGTAGGTCTCGTAAAAATCACTCGGTGACGGTGATCGTGCCTTTCATGCCCATCTGGCGATGACTGCCGACGGAGCAATAAAACTCAAATGTGCCCGTCTTGTCTGCCACAAATGTCACGGTGTCTTCCTCTCCGCCGTTGATTCGTTTGGTCGCAACGCCAAATTCGTCTATGACGAAATCATGGAGTCCGCCGGAGTTTTTCAGGGTGATCCTGACGGTATCGCCTTTTTTTACTTTGAGCGCTGACGGAGTAAAGGAATAATTTGCTCCGGTGATGATAAATTCTGTTACGACGGTACCCACCGCCTCGCCGGATGGATTTTCTGCGACTGGCGCTACAGCCGCCGGTGTTTCCGGTGTCATGTCAGCGGACGCATCGGTATCTGCAGGCTTCTCATCTATGTCTATGGCGGGCAAGGTGGGCAAAGACAGGGGTGCGTTTGTCATGACTGATGCACCCAGCAGGGCGACAATGATGGCTCCTATTGCTATCGCGGCGATGATGAAGATGATTTTTTTCATGGTGTACGGTGTTATTTGTTAGCATTCGTAATGCATCCATTAAAGCAGTACCTGCCGCGGCGGTCAAACTTGCATGTGTGTTTGACATTTTCTATAAAAGATGTATCGTGGCATGACTTGCCGGAGAACGATATCGTATACTCAATTTTGCGATGGGAGAGACAAGATGGCCGATCAGCGCAAAAAAGTTCTTGTCGTAGATGATAATCTTGGGATGCTGAAAATGCTCATGGTCAATGTGGCCAGATGGGGGTATCAGCCGGTGCCAGCGACGGGGCCCGAGGACGCGATGCGGATTTTTGAGTCGGATCCGGAGATCCAGCTCGTGATTTCGGATCATGAGATGTCACCCATGACCGGAATTCAGATGATCGCGTGTCTGCGACGGACAGATCGCAGGTTTGAGGCAATCATCTTTACCGGAGGGCATACGGAGCGGCTCGTGGCGACTGCCGCTGTCTTTAGCATCAGGAAGATCATCCCGAAACCGGATTACCAATGGCTCCATGAGGAGCTTATAGCGGCAGTCACCGATCTTGAGACAAATTCGTGATTTGAATGCAAACGGCGCAGTAGGACGGAGCCCCCTCGGGCTCCGTTTCAATTTTTAGAAAAGCGCGATATAATGCGGGTATGAGCGGATCCCAGACGGAGGAAATCAAGGCGCGGCTGGATATCGTGGAGTTTATCCAGTCGTATGTGCGTTTGGAGAAAGCAGGCATCAATTTTAAAGCTTGCTGTCCTTTTCATTCGGAAAAAACGCCGTCTTTTTTCGTCTCACCTTCGCGTCAGACTTGGCACTGCTTCGGCGGGTGCGGCGAGGGCGGAGATATTTTTAAATTTGTGATGAAGATAGAGGGTCTGGAGTTTCCGGAGGCACTGCGGCTTCTCGGCACGCGCGCGGGGGTTACGATCACGCGCGAGAATCCGCTCCTGCGCTCGGCGCGCAATCGTCTGTATGATGTATGTGAAGCCGCGGCTCATATCTATGAGCGGGCGTTGCTTACAACACCCGCTCCGAAGGAATATCTCAAAGCGCGGGGTATCAAGGAAGAAACCGTGCGCGCATTTCGCATCGGATATGTGCCGGATGAATGGGATTTTGTTTTGAGTGAGCTTGCTCGCAAGGGATTTACCGCCGAGGATGCGGAGCACGCGGGCTTGGCCATCAGGCGCGGACTTACGCAGACAGGCACGCAGACCAACGCAGACAAATTTCCACCGCGCGAGTCAGCGCGATGGTATGATAGATTTCGCTCCAGGATCATGTTTCCGATTGCTGATGCAAACGGCAGGATCATCGGATTTGGAGGGCGTATATTTGAGTCAGGAATAAAGAATAAGGAGTCAGGGCGGACAGAAGCTAAATATATTAATTCGCCACAGACTTTGATCTACGACAAATCTCGCGTGCTGTATGGGTTTGATCGCGCGAAGCAGGAAATCCGCGCCAAAAACCGCGCGGTCGTAGTGGAGGGATATATGGATTGCGTGATGTCGCATCAGGCGGGCATCGCGCATACGATCGCGGTATCCGGTACGGCATTTACCCCGCAACAACTGAAAGTCCTGCGGCGTCTCTGCGATACGCTGGTGAGCTCCTTTGACGCGGATGCGGCGGGGGAGTCGGCGACACGCCGCTCTCTGGCACTTGCCGCACAGTTTGATTTTACGCGCCTGATCGCCGCGATCCCATCGGGCAAAGACCCTGCGGATACCGTCAAAGATGATCCTACATCGTGGCGCGCCGCAGTGGAGGACGCCAAGCCCATGGTTGCCTTTTATTTTGATCAGGTATTTGGCAGAGAAAATCACGAAACCGCCGAAGGCAAAAAGAAAATCTCATCCGCTCTCCTGCCTTTTGTCGCGGAATTGTCCGACGAGATTGAAAAAGCGCATTGGATCGCGGAGCTTGCGCACAAACTTGATGTGCCGGAAGATGCAATCCGCAAGGATTTGAGCCGTCGGGCATTTGCGGATGTGCCCCGAGCGCATTCGGGCGGGATTGTATCCGGGACGCCCGGTCATCCGCCGGCAGGCGGCCATAGTGGACAGGACGGGCAGAGTGGCGAGACAATTCCCTCGCGCCGCGCCCTGCTTGAAGACCGCCTCGTCGCACTGCTTGCCGCCGCCAGCGAAGATGTGCGCGGCTCGGTCGCGCATGAGGAGATCGGATTTGTCTCGGATATGAACGGACGGCTTTTCCGCGTGCTTGCCTGCGGCGTCCATGATTCCGGTACGGACATCGCATCGCATCTTGAGGACTTGCGGTTTAAAGGAGAGATGTTTGCCTCACAAATCTCCGATGTGGGGGCGGAAGTACTGCTATGCGCGCGGGAGATCAAAGAGCTTTCCTTGAGGGAACAGCTCCGGGTCCTGCCTGCAGAAATACAGCACAAAGAGCGCGCCGGAGATCGGGAGGGCGCCGAGTTTTTGATGAAGAAGCATAAGTCGTATGCCGAGCTCCTCAATCGCTTGCATAAATCCGCATAAAGAGTAGTCTCTCAAAGAGACATTCATCTATGGCAAAAGATAGAACTCATTTCAATAATAACCGCTTATAATTGACACACATGATATATAGCACGCTTGGCTACTGCGACACGCAACATCCTACTCCGGCTCTGCGAAAGCCGCTTCATCGTACCTCTGGTACGACATCAGTGGCTTTCTTGAGCCTCGTAACGGATTTTGCGCGTCTCGTAACGCCATTATTATTGAAATGAGTTCTAAACAAAAGCAGAAAAAGAAATCTTCGCCCCATCCGCGCCGGAGCAAAAAATCTGCGCGTCAGGCTTCTTCGTCCCGCCGCGGCGCCAAACAGCCGGCGAGCGCAGGCTCCAAAAAAGATGCGGCCAAGCAGACGGAGGAAAAGATCGTAGCGTTGCTTGCGCGCGGCCGCGACCGCGGCTTTGTGACGTACTCGGAGATCCTCTACTATTTCCCGTCTATTGAGGACGACGTGTTTTTGCTTGAGGAGCTCTACGAGCGGTTTGAGCGCGAGCATATTGAGGTGCTTGAGACCAAGGAATTTATCGGCGAGGAAAAGGAAAAGACTACCACCAAGGCGGACGCCAAAAAAAATACCCGCAGGCGCGCGCGCGAGGAAGCAATGGATTTTGACCAGCTGGCGCAGGATTCGGTACAGATGTATCTGCGCGAGATCGGCAAAATATCTTTAATCTCCGCCGACGAGGAAAAAGACCTTGCCCGCAAGATTGAAAAGGGTGACGAGGAAGCGCGCAAAAAACTCACACAGGCAAACCTGCGACTTGTCGTATCCATTGCCAAGCGCTATGTGGGGCGGTCTCCGCATCTGACGCTTTTGGATCTCATACAGGAGGGCAACATCGGCTTGTTCAAGGCCGTGGAAAAATTTGATTACCGGCGCGGATATAAATTTTCCACGTATGCTACGTGGTGGATCAGACAGGCGATCACGCGGGCGCTGGCGGATCAGGCGCGCACAATCCGCATCCCCGTGCATATGGTGGAGACGATTTCAAAATACCAGCAGATCAAGCGCAGACTCCTGCAGGATCTCGGACGCGAGCCGCTTACCGAAGAAGTGGCGGCCGAGATGAATATGGAGATCGCAAAAGTCCGCCATATTGAAAAGATCGCGCAGGATACCGTATCGCTTGAGTCGCCGGTTGGGGAGGACGATGAGGACTCGGTGCTCGGCGAATTCATCGTGGATGAGAAGACGATCTCGCCGCTCCAGCACGCAAGCCGCAGGCTCCTGCGCGACCAGCTGATGTCGGTGATCAGAGAACTCACGCCACGCGAGCAAAAAATCCTTGCGATGCGTTTTGGCTTGGAAGACGGCATCACGCACACTCTTGAGGAAGTAGGCAAGGAGTTCGGCGTTACGCGCGAGCGCATCCGCCAGATTGAAGCCAAGGCTCTTGAGCGCATCCGCACGCACAAAACAGCAAAAAAGTTTGAAGGGTACTAAGAAACTGTTGAAAAAGTATTCTTCGTCGCGAAATTACGCATATGCGGCTCTGGCTTCGTCAGTCCTCCTTGGCGTCCCGATTCGTATCGGGACGCCTTCGTCGTCCTTCCTCGCCATAACCGCATATGCGTAATCTCGGAGACGGGCCGTCCCGCTTCGCGGGAACGCCTCGCGTCTTGCCGACGAAGAAGAGTTTTGTAATGGTCTCTAAGCCTCAACGCGCTCGCGTAGGTAGATAAAAGCGGCCGGTGCGTCTGAAATTTAAATTGAAACGCCCCGGCAGAAACAGGCGTTTCTGCCGGGGCTATTGCGGTTGCGCGGTCAGGATACGTACGAGCGATCTATCATCAACTGTACTGTACTCCAGATGCGCAATCATAGCCTCCACGCATCGGGCATCCGTCTCCATGGCATAGCGTTTGGGAGAGTACCATGGGCATAGCGGCATGTTTTGGATGAGGAACCGCGCGATATCCATACCGGCATCGTGATTCTCTTGCCCGGAAAAGAAGGCAGGCTTGCGGCTCATCTGATATCGATGGCGCACCTCATGCGCGGCTATCGCGAGACATACTGTTTCCGGGGCAGGCTTTCCCAAGTAGGGGAAGACGCACTCATACGCGGCGCAATAAATGCCGTATATGACTTCAAGATTTTGCTCAAAGTCAGGAAGAAAGATACAGTATCTTTCTTGATCGGACTCGGATTCTCGAAACTCCTGAATGCCGCTTGCAAGCGCGATTTCGCGCGACGGCACATAGCAAGCAAATGGCGAGCCGTGCGGTCCTGCCTGCTCCACAAGGCTGATCTGCATGATGGGACTGTCGGGGAAGGTCAGCGTGTCGCAAACGATGAAACCACAGCCTATGATATCCAGCGCATGCTCGTATGTTGCGTCCATGAGGCACCTCTTTCTGTGTGTGCGGGTGGAGGATATGTGAAGAACAAAACGAATGCCAAAACTATACCGTATTTAAAAGATAAATCAAGTTGTTCCGCTAGTGATTTAACTGCAAGTTATTGTCTTTATGGGTACTATACGATAGTATGACAGCACATCGAGACCATTACAAAACTCCCTCTCCCGCTACAATCGCATATTTTTATGCATGGCTTCGTCAATCCTCCTTGACGTATACTCCATATACGCCTTTGTCGTCTTTCCTCGCCCTGCATAAAAATATGCGATCTCGCAACGAAGAAGAGTTTTGTAATTGTCTCACTGATTTGTGAAGAAAAATCTCCCTCTTATAGTTATCGTTGCAGGGTTTCTGGCGCTTTTTGCCATCGCGGCGTATCCGCGCTCCCGTCCTCCTGTGGAGGCGGCTTTCCGTGTGAGTGCAAGCTTTTATCCTCTTTATTTCTTTGCGTCCCAGATCGGGGGCGGGCTGGCGGATGTTGCGAATGTTATACCCGCAGGTGTGGAGCCGCACGATTATGAGTTGGCTCCGCAGGATATTGTGCGGCTTGAGCAAAGCAGGCTTGTGGTGCTGAACGGCGGCGGCCTGGAGCCATGGGCGGGCGACATACGGCATATCGTGGATCCTGCAAAAACCATGGTGACAGATGCGGGGGAGGGTCTGATGACTCGCAGTGGCGAAGAGGACGGCGCTCCCATTCGTGATCCTCATGTATGGCTTAGTCCGAAGCTTGCGGCGAGTATGGCAGACGCTATTCTGCAGGGATTTGTCGTCGCAGACCCTGCGAACCGTATGGAATATGAAGCGAATGCCGTGTTGCTCAAAGAAAAGCTTGGGGATCTTGATCGCGAATATCGCGAGGGTCTCGCGCATTGCGCGCGGCGCGATTTTATCACGTCTCACGCGGCATTCGGCTATCTTGCGGCAGAATACGGCCTGAATCAGGTCTCAATCGCGGGGCTGTCGCCGGAACAGGAGCCATCTCCTGCGACACTTGCTTCGGTCGTGCGTTTTGCGCGGGAGCATGATATACGCTATATTTTCTTTGAGACCATGGTAAGTCCACGACTTGCCGAGACGATCGCGCGGGAGATTGGTGCTAAAACACTGGTACTTGATCCGATCGAAGGTCTTGCCGGCGACGAGATATCTGCCGGAAAGAATTATTTTACAAAAATGTACGCAAATCTAGCCAATCTTAAACTCGCGCTTGCATGCACGCCGTAGATCACACCAAAAACAGCATTGAGATATCACATGTCTCGTTTTCGTATGGGGAGACGGAGGTGCTCCGCGATATTACGTTTGCGATCCACAAGGGAGATTACCTGGGGCTTGTGGGGCCGAATGGCGCGGGCAAGACGACGCTTCTCAAAATCATGCTAGGATTGCTCGCGCCTACGAGCGGCCGCGTCACGCTGTTTGGTCGCGACGCGCGGGAGTTTCGGGACTGGTCCAAGATAGGATACGTGGCGCAGAAAGCCGTGAATTTTGACAAACGGTTTCCGGCCACCGTGTTTGAAGTCGTGCTGATGGGGCGGTCCGGCCTGCGCGGATTTGGGCGCGCGCTTACCCGCGAAGACAGGGCGGCGGCCGAGCGTGCCCTCAAAACTGCGGAAATGTGGGAGCATCGGGATCGCCTGATCGGGGATCTCTCCGGCGGCGAACAGCAGAGAGTGTTTATTGCCCGCGCTCTTGTAACTTCGCCGGAGATTATTTTTCTTGATGAGCCGACGACCGGAGTAGACGCTCAAAGTCAAGAGGATTTTTATGCGCTTTTACGCAAACTCAATCGGGAATCGCAGGCGACGCTGGTACTGATATCTCACGATATAGACAGGGTGCTGGGTGAAGCCATGCATATCGCATGCATTGACCGTACATTGGTCTGCCACGGATCTCCGGAAGAATATAAAAAAGAAGCCGCAGCGGGACTCGAACATCGTCACAACAAATAATCATGTTTTTTACGATATCTCAATTTTTTGAATACGGATTCGCAGTGCGCGCTCTTGAGGCGGGTGTTGTTGTAGCGCTTCTTGCCCCTCTGGTCGGCATGTTTCTCGTGCTTCGCCGCTACTCGCTGATCGCCGATACGTTTTCACATGTATCTCTTGCGGGCCTTGCCGTGGGATTTCTGCTTGGCTTGCACCCGGTCCTGACGGCGCTTGGCGTAACGGTGATCGCGTCTCTCGGGATTGAGCACTTGCGCACGTCTCAAAAAGTGTACGGCGAATCGGCGCTTGCCGTATTTCTCTCGGGCAGTCTTGCGCTTGCCGTGGTGCTCATGGGTCTTGGCAAGGGGCTCAATGTCAATCTTTTGAACTATCTTTTCGGGAGCATTGTAACCGTAACCCCTGGGGACGTGTATCTGATCGCGGCACTTGGCGCGATCGTCGCCTGCACGCTTGCGGTATTCCGCAAGGAGCTCATCTATACGAGTTTTGACGAAGAGTCGGCGCGCGTGAGCGGCATCAGGACGGGATTTATCAATGCGGTGCTGATCGTGCTCTCGGCATTTACGGTATCGCTTTCCATTCCTGTCGTCGGCGTGCTTTTGATTTCAGCCCTCATGGTGATACCGGTCGTGACGGCTCTTCAATTTAAGAAGAGCTTTGCTACGACCGTATGGCTTGCCGAAGGTATTTCTCTCGGTGCTACGGTTGCGGGGATATTTCTTTCTTTTGCGTATAATCTCCCCACCGGCGGCACGATCGTGCTTATCATGATTGGTATTTTTTTGGCAACTCTGCTTATGCCAAAGCGATAATGTCTTCCGGATGAAGTTATCCACACGTATCCCTTAACAACCTATTTTCACGTTTTTCACGTCCGTCTGCTGGAAGATTTCTCTTCTTTTTATTGCGTCTAGCGAGGAGCGAAATGCGAGCTTGCTCGCATTTCATCCGAGCGACGACGCATCAAAGGTTGAATACCGTCCCGACTCAAATCGGGACGATGTGCGATCCGCCAGCCGGCGGAGAGTTCCGACAATACCTCGGGGTGTGGCCGACGAGGAACCTTTATCCGTCACGGCGCCAGTCGTGACATATCTCTATGATGTACTACCGCTTTC
>Ga0209542_10017094_pt1 | contig 11939 bp, 9 predicted proteins | sample RifCSPhighO2_01_FD_184028 | JGI IMG/M metagenome (GOLD analysis project Ga0209542, IMG submission 184028) | Soil microbial communities from Rifle, Colorado - Rifle CSP2_plank highO2_0.1 (SPAdes) (version 2) | ecosystem: Environmental > Terrestrial > Deep subsurface > Rock core/Sediment ...
GATTTTGTTCAAAATGAGTTCTGACTTTTTCCAGCAAACACCACGCATCTTATCGTAACATCCGTGCGCCGACTGCTTGATCTGCGGGAAAAAATCCAAGAAATTGAGTCTGGAGTAAATACAAATCCGACCATTGAAACTCTATTTAAAATCGCTAAAGCGTTAGGCGTGAGCGTTGATGACTTGATTAAATAATCCTATGACGCAGCAACTTTCCCTACCAGCCGAAGCCTCGGCGCAGGCGGGATGGCATACCAAAGTAATTCCCGAAATTCTTGTGGTACTTCATTCGCGTGAACATGGCTTAACGACAGAAGAAGCAGAGGGACGCCTCAAGAAATACGGCCGAAATTATCTTCCCGAAGGGAAAGTGGACGGCACCCACGTTATTTTTCTGCGCCAATTTCAAAGTCCGCTGATTTACATTCTTCTTGCGGCAAGCATGGTTGTTTTTGCGATGGGAGAAACCATAGACGGATCAATCATTCTTGCCGTGCTTCTCTTCAACGCCGTTGTTGGGACGATCCAAGAAGGCAAGGCGCAAAACACGCTTCGGGCGCTCAAGAAATTCGTGGAGACGAAAACGACCGTGCTCCGCGAAGGCAAAGAACTTATTGTCTCCGATGGCGAAGTGGTGCCCGGTGACGTCATTATCTTGCAAGAGGGCGAAAAAGCGCCTGCAGACGCGCGAATTATTGCCGCCACCAATCTCAAAATTGACGAGGCGGCTCTTACGGGCGAATCGGAGCCGGTACATAAAATTGCCGACACTCTCAGGAAGGGTGACCTGCCAACTGCGGAGCAGAAAAACATGGTTTTCAAGGGCACGCATATTCTTGCGGGAAACGGCAAAGCAATTGTGGTAGCAACGGGCATTGAGACGGTAATTGGAAAAATTTCAAGGGAGATCGCGGCAATTGATACCGAAATTCCTCTCAAGACGAACATCCGTTATCTTTCACGGCTGATTATTATCACTGCCGCAAGTATCAGCACTTCGTTGTTTTTACTTGGCATTGTTTCAGGGAAATCGGTAAAAGAAATGTTCACGACGGTGGTTTCGCTTTCGGTCTCAATTATTCCCGAAGGGCTTCCAATTGTGATGACGCTCGTTTTAGCAACGGGAGTATGGAGGATGTCAAAGCGTAATGCCTTGGTAAAAAAACTTCAGGCCGTGGAAGCATTGGGACAAACCCGCATTATCGCGGTTGATAAAACAGGCACCATTACCAAAAATGAAATGGTAATTCAGAAAGTATATGTAGACGGAAAATTTTTTGAAGTTGAGGGCGTCGGCTATGAACCGAGAGGAGAAATCCAATTAAACGGAAATGTGATTGATTCTGTTAATCACCCAGAGCTTCTTTTCGCGGGAAAAATTGGGGCTTTTTGCGCCAATGCCCGCGTGCTTTTTTCAGAAGAAGAAAAAATTTGGCGCGTTGCCGGCGACCCGACCGAAGCGGCGATGTTGGTGCTTTCCAGTAAACTCGGCTTTCACAAAGATGATTTGGAGCAAGAATCGTCGCTTGTTAGCGAAATTCCGTTTGATTATAAACTTAAATATCACGCGACAATTCACCAAGTTGACGGTAAAAAGTTTTTAGCCGTTGTCGGCGCGCCGGAGATAATTCTCGGTCTTTCGCAGAAGGTATGGCATAGCGGTAAAAGTCATCATATATCAAAAGAAGAGAAGCAAGAATTAGAATCTGTTTTTCTTTCTATGTCGCGGGAGGGGTTGAGGGTTGTCGCGTTAGCTGAAACCAGCGACGCGCCGGAAATACTCGCGCCCGAAGAGATAAAATCACTTACCTTTGTGGGATTTTGGGGCATGAAAGACGCGCTGCGACCAGAAGTGGCGGAAGCTATGCAAAAAGCGGTCTCTGCCGGCATCCGAGTGGTGATGATCACGGGGGATCATAAAGTTACGGCGCAAGTAATCGCCAAAGAAGCCGGCATTTATCAAGACGGGGATACCATTCTTACGGGGCAAGATATTGACGCTTTTTCCGATGCCGAGCTTTCCCTAAAATTGGCCGAAACTTCGGTATTTGCGCGAGTAACGCCGGAACACAAATTAAGAATTATAAAAGCATACAAGGCGCACGGGGAAATTGTTGCCATGACCGGAGACGGCGTCAATGACGCCCCCTCGCTTGTCGCCGCAGACCTTGGCGTGGCCATGGGGCGTATTGGCACCGAGGTGGCAAAAGAGGCCTCGGATATCGTGCTTCTGGATGATAATTTCGGGAGTATCGTATCAGCCGTGGAAGAAGGAAGGAGCATTTATAAAACAATCAAAAAAGTGATCCTCTATCTTTTCTCCACAAGCTGGGGAGAAGCATTGACAATCACTGGCGCGCTTCTTTTAGGTTACCCTCTCCCTCTCTTGCCGGCGCAAATTATTTGGTTGAATTTTGTCACCGACGGTTTCCTTGATGTGGCGCTGGCCATGGAGCCAAAAGAAGAAGGATTGTTGCGCGGCAACTTCGAGCGGCCTAAAAAATACCTGGTCGACAAACTTATGGCGCAGAGAATGTTTGTCATGGCTATACCCATGATGATCGGAACACTGTTTCTTTTCAAAGGATATTTTGAAAATGATCTTGCCAAGGCTTGGACAATTTCACTCACCACGCTTGCGGTATTTCAATGGTTCAATGCTTGGAATTGTCGGCATGAATCAAAATCCATTTTCCAGATGAATCCTTTTTCCAATAAATTCTTGGTGGGCGCAACACTTATCATTATTTTATTGCAACTTTTGGTAATTTATAACCCGCTTATGCAGAAGTTTTTACGCACCACGCCGCTTGAGCTCTCGGAGTGGCTCGTTATTATTCCGATTGCCGCTTCTATTGTTCTTGTTGAGGAAATAAGAAAATTCCTTTTCCGGAGGAAAATGGCAATATGAATATAAAAATCATGGTCAAAAAAATAATCGGCATTCTTGTAATCGTTATTGGTTTACTGGCTCTGGTTACGCCTTTTACGCCAGGCTCGTGGCTGATTTTTGTTGGTCTGGAGCTTTTTGGGTTTAGAATGTTATTTTGGGATAAAATAAAACCATGGTTTCAAAAACATGACCCTGGACAAACAAAGAAAAGTTGAAAAAAGTCGCAGGAAAGCTGTCTCTTGACTGGAATAAATCAATGCACGGCAGTGTAGAAACCGCCCATCAGGCATATTATAGTGTCTCTGAAGAAGAAATTGATGGATGGGAAAGTATTACATTTATTCCTGTACCAGATTGGTTTGAAGTACGTAGGAAACGGCTTTCATTTTAGTTGGATCAAGTTGAAAGTTTTGTGCATAAGCCAGCTTAAAATTAGACTCCAACTGCTTTACAATAGGGGGTGACCGTGGCTTACTTCCGCCAGGGTGTTATTAAATGCTGGTTTCTATAGTCCATCGGTTCATTTGGATCGTTTTTCAGCCGCTGGTGCGTGTCTGCACAAAGCAGTTGATCCTTAACCGCGAGGTTATTCTTCAAGAGAAACTTCCGGTGATTTTTGCGTCTAACCACGAAAGTCACTTTGATCCCTTTTTAATTTCCGGCGCAACGCCGTGCTTCGGGCGCATCATGCCCATCCGTTTCTTTACACGAGATATTTTCTTTGAGCAACTGATCTTCAAGCACATTCTCTGGCTACTCGGGGCATTCCCGGGTCACATCGGCTACGGTCTGGAGACATCTGCAGAAAAACCTCTCTCATTTTTGAAACAGGGATACTCTATTGGAATTTTCCCCGAATGGTGCTTCCCCAATGAACCAGAATGTTCTCGCATGGAACGCGTTGCGCCCTATATATCGCAAAAAAGCATGAGGCCGATCATTCCGGTTTTTCTGTACGGCATTGAAGAACTTCATTGGGGCAAGGTTTTTGCCCTGCGGAAAAGAAATATTATATCGTTCGGGGATCCAATCTATCCCAACCCAAGTGAACCGCTTGAAAAATACACAGAAAGAGTCAGCCGAGGGATGCTTGATGCGCGACTGCGGTGTATTCACTATTTAAAAACCGAAGAGCATCAGTTCTGGTTAAGCTACGCAAAATTTTATAAATATCTTGAGCTGGCTCTGCCATACCAACATATGCTTCAGGCCATCCGATCTCTGCTTCCCGACAATATCCGCGGACAATGGCTTGACATAGGCACAGGTTCCGGGGCGATGGTCCAGCTTCTGCTCGATAAACTTGATAAATCCGACAAAGCGACCCATAGAATCATAGCAACTGATTTTAACGAAGACATGCTGACGCTGGCGCGCGGACGATTTCGGGATAGTGATCTGGTTCAGGTAAAGAAACTTGATCTGAACCACACGATGCCGCATGAGGCCGACAGCTTTAGCGGGGTGGTCGCTAACCTTGTGCTACCTTATATAACGCACCACGAAACTATCCTTGGCAAAAGAGTTTTTGGCCTGCTTCTGGGTCAAATATTTCGTGTTTTGCGGCCCGGGGGAGTTTTCCTATTTTCCACGCCAAAGCATCAAGTCAATTTTATACTTGTGGCGCTGGGGTCGTGGCGATCATTCTTTGATCGCCAGCATCCGGAGTACCGCAAATATGCGCTCTACATACTGCGCCATGCCTTGCAAATTCAAGAATGGGGAAGACGCGAGATGTACAATTTCCCCTCACTCTCGGGACTGGAAAAACTAGTGCACGATACGGGGTTTCAGGATATTCAGATAAGAGCCGCGCTGGTTGGCCAGGTCTATATCGTTTCCTGCCGTAAGCCGGCCATCAAGGTATGATGCAGATCTTTGCTCTTTCCGGGCTGATCAATGGCATTTGCGCACTCTGCTTTGGCCTTCTGATTATCGCAAAGAACTGGCGGGGAAGAATGAACCAGCTCTTTTTTATGATGTGCCTTTCGGTCGCCATTTGGGCATTCTCTTACTGGCGGTGGCTTTCGGCAACGGATTTTGATGCGGCGCTCTTTTGGGTGCGAATGCTTTCCATCGGGTCGCTCTTCATCCCGATATTTTATTTCCATTGGTGCACCACACTCTTAAAAATCAATCTGCGATTCACCTACCTTGTACACGGCATGTATGTCATAGCAGCGTTGCTCCTTGCAATTTCAAACTCGTCATTCTTTATCAGCACTGTGCGGCCCGCGCTCTTTTTCCCTTTTTGGCCGCGTCCGGGAATAATGTATACGATCTATCTTATTTTTATCTATCTGGGCCTGGTTCTCTACGCCGGATATCTCATGCTCCGGCATTATAAGGAGGCGCCGAACGAGGAACGGGGCCAGATCGTGTATATTCTTTTGGGAACAATTTTTGGTTTCGGCGGGGGTGCCTCGAATTTCTTGCTTTGGTATGAAATCCCGATCGCGCCGTATGGCAATATCTTGGTAATGCTTTTCCCTTTCTTTTTGGGCTATGCAGTCATCAAGCATCATCTCTTTGACATGCGGGTTGTGGCAACAGAGCTCCTGGTGTTTGCGATTTGGATGTTTCTTTTCATACGCGGTATACTCGCCACGGCGCCTCTGGAGCGCTATCTGGATTTTGGCCTTTTAGGGCTTGTTGTCCTCTTTGGGATCTTCCTTATCCGGAGTGTCTGGCGCGAAGTAGAACAGCGCGAACAAATCTCCGCCCTCGCCTTTAAGCTTTCTGCCGCCAACGCCGAACTCAAAAAACTGGACGCGGCTAAGTCGGAATTTATTTCCATTGCCGGCCATCAACTGCGTACGCCCTTAACCGTCATCAAGGGCTATACCTCAATGGTGCTGGAGGGGTCATTCGGTCAAGTCGCGGAAAAGTCAAAAGAAGCCCTGAATCGTGTCTTAACCGCCTCAACGGCTCTCGCCAAACTAGTCAGCGACTTACTTGATCTCTCGCGGATTGAAACGGGAAAAATTAAATATGAGTTTAAGGAAGTCCAGATTAAAGATATCGTGCACGGCGTACTGCAGGAACTGGAAGAGACAGCTAAAAACAAGAATATCAATCTTGAATTTGCAAGTGAAAATGTTCGGGAGAGTAAAGTGATAGGCGATTTTGACAAACTGCACGAAGTTATTATTAATCTGGTGGATAATGCCATTAAATACTCTGCCATCGGGCCTATTTCAATTAGTTTGAAGAAGACAGCGCGCGACGGAGCCGGACAGATTTTGCTTGCGGTAGAAGATCATGGTATGGGTATAAAGCCGGAGGATATTCCGAACCTGTTCATCAAATTTGGCCGAAGCGATGAGGCGAAGAAAGTGAGGCCTGATGGGATGGGACTGGGGCTCTACTTTGTGAAAAAGATTATTGAAGACCACAAGGGGCGAGTTTGGGTTGAGTCTCCCGGCATCGGCCAGGGGAGTACGTTTTTTATAGAATTACCAGTACAATGACTAGGTGATAGGTAGCAGGGGATAATGGAGATAAATATGGAAAGGACATTAGTTAGTGAAGCAAATCAGAAGATTGGCGAGACGGTCATGGTTCAGGGCTGGGTAGACGGCCGGCGCGATCACGGAAAGATTATCTTTATTGACCTGCGGGATCGTAGTGGTCTTTTGCAGGTTGTCTTTACCCCGACACCTCAAGAGGTGTCGGGGCTCACGCCCGCTGACAAAAGTATATATTTCTCTGCCACAGGACTGCGGGACGAATGGGTTGTAGAGATTGAAGGGAAAATTGCCGAGCGCCCTAAAGGAATGCAAAACCCGGAGCTTCCCACAGGCACGATTGAACTTCAAGCGACTGTGCTGAAAATTCTGAACGAAGCAAAAACGCCGCCGATTCCCGTACATGGCGACGGGTATGATATTGATGAGGAACTACGGCTCAAATATCGCTACCTTGATTTACGGCGGGAGCGGATGCAGAAAAATATCCGTCTGCGCCACAAAGTGACGACACTCGTGCGCGACTACTTCACCGAAAGAGGATTTATTGAGATTGAAACTCCGCTTTTAACAAAAACGTCGCCGGAAGGGGCACGGGATTTTGTGGTTCCGTCGCGCCTTCAGCCGGGTAAATTCTATGCTCTTCCGCAAGCGCCCCAGCAGTATAAACAGCTTTTGATGATTGCGGGATTTGAACGCTACTTCCAAATCGCCAAGGCCTTGCGGGATGAAGACCCGCGCGGCGATCGGCAATTTGAGCACACGCAGATTGACCTTGAAATGTCGTTTGTTGAAGAAAAAGATGTGCGCGACATTGTTGAGGGCATGATGATTCAGATTGCGGAGTCATGCGGTAAAAAAATTCTGCAAAAACCATTCCCTGTATTCACCCATAAAGAAGCCATGCAAAAGTTTGGCGCTGACAAGTTTGATTTGCGCCAGGATCCGAAAGATCCGGACACATTGGCATTCGCTTGGGTGGTGGATTTTCCTTTATTTGAATGGGACGAAGAAAATAAACGGTTTACCTTTGCGCATAATCCATTTTCCGCACCTAAAGCAGAGCATGTGGAAAAGTTAATGAAGGGCGAGAATCTCGGCTCTCTCTCCGCGCACCAATATGATCTCGTCTGTAATGGCTACGAATTAGCTTCGGGAGGCGTCCGAATTTCTAACCCCGAGGTGCAAAAAAAGGTCTTTGAGATTATGGGATTGACGAGAGAAGAGACCGAGGAGCGATTCGGCCACCTTTTAGAGGCCTATACATACGGCGCGCCTCCGCACGCGGGTATGGCGCCAGGGCTTGATCGGCTGGTTATGATTCTCGCCGGCGAACCAAATATTTCTGAAGTCATTGCATTCCCGAAAACCGGCTCGGCACGAGACCCTTTGATGGGATCGCCGTCAGAGCTTGACCTGAAACAGTTAAAGGAACTGCATCTTAAATGAAAACAGCAGTCCAATACCAGGTTTCGCAGGAACGTTTCCAGGGCCCTCTGGATCTTTTATTAGATCTGATCGAGCGCGAGAAACTGCCCATAAACGAAATCTCGCTCGCCAAAGTCACCGACGAGTACGTGGCTCATGTGAAGTCAATGGAGATTGTAGATCAAGAAGCCCTCGCCGAGTTCTTGGTTGTCGCCGCCCAGCTCATGCTGATTAAGTCGCGCTCGCTCCTGCCGCACCTTGCGCTTTCAGGCGAGGAGGAAGAATCAATTGACGACCTTGAACGCCGATTAGCTGAATACAAGCGGATAAAAGAGCTCGCCAAGGAACTGCGGACGATTGAAAACGCCGGACTCCATATTTTCTCGCGCGAGGCCTATCTGGGAATGTCTGCGGTATTTTATCCGCCGCCTAAAATAACTGGCGGGCGGCTGGCTGAAGTATGTGAGGGAGTTTTAAAAGCAATCCCTAAATTCCAGAAACTTATTGAAGAGAAACTGCAAAGAGTCGTATCTCTAGAGGAAAAAATCCGTGACATCCAATCGCGCCTGGCTCTGCGCCTGAATCATATATTTTCAGAATTAGTAGAGGACAGTCGAGAAAAGGTGGAGGTTATTGTGTCGTTTCTTGCAATTCTGGAGCTGGCCAAGCAAAAATTGGTGCGGCTGGATCAGGATGATCCCTTTGGCGCTATTCGGGTGCACCGGCAATAAACGCGAGAGCTATTGGGGGCGTATTCATGAATCTCAAATCACAAATTGAAAGCGTGCTGTTTCTTGCGGGGGAGGGGATGAGCATACTACGTCTCGAAAAACTGCTGGGCGCAAAAAGAGACGCAATTGAGAGCGCCATCCGCGAACTTGTAAGCGACTATCATGAGCGCGGTATTCGTCTCATAGAAAAAGACAGCGAGTGGCAGTTCGGAACGGCGCCCGAGAATAGCGAGATCACAGCAACTGTGGTCAAAAGCGAATTTTCGGAAGAACTGTCCCGAGCTTCTCTTGAAGTTCTCGCCATCATTGCCTACAAAGGCCCGCTGGCGCGGGCACAGATTGAACACATTCGCGGAGTCAACTCTTCCTATAGTGTGCGGAGTCTCCTTCTGCGGGGGCTGATTGAGCGAATTGATAACCCCAAAGATGCCCGCTCCTATCTGTATCGGATCAGTTTTGATTTTTTGAAATACCTGGGAATTGAAAATCGTGAATCACTGCCGCAATGGAAATCTATAAGCGAGGCGCCGGTTCCCGCCGAGCCGGAAACAGAAAAAGCCGAAAAAGGAAGTGAAGAAGTAATAGAGAAAAATACGTAACACATTCGACTATGACATTGGGACAAATTTCACTGGCAATTATTGCTTTTTTTATTTCACTGGTTGGCTCTTCAATATACTTTCTGCGCCAACCGGCGCCGACCGTTGCACGACAAACTGCCGCTATTGTCTTGGCTCTTCCAGATCTGACACCGCGCTATCTTGCCGGAATAATTCTGCCCGCGATTGACGTGGGCTCCATTCAGGCGGAATCATTTATTATTGGCACCGAGTCCGGCGTTGTGCTGGCAGAAAAGAATAGCGCCGTACGCACGCCGATTGCCAGTCTCACCAAGATTATGACCGGGCTGGTGCTGGCAGATTACGGCGGGAATGCGATCATCCAGTTAAACCCGGAAAATAAGAGCACCCCGCCTAAAATAAGCAACTTGCCTGCTGGCGAAACTTTTTCTGCCGGCACCGCACAAATTTTACTCCTGGTGGAATCCGACAATGATGTGGCCGAAGCAATCACGGCCGCCGTGGGCCCTCGGATTGACCAAAACCGCACCCCGCGCGATGCGTTTGTCGCCGCCATGAACCAAACTGCAGTGCAGATCGGAATGACATCCTCGCATTTTAAAAACCCGACGGGGCTTGATGAGCCGGGGCATTTTTCCACCGCCCAAAATCTTTTCCAGCTCGTTCAATTTGTCGATCGCGCCTATCCTCACTTCTGGAATGAAACGGCCGATCCGCCCAAATACATAGAGACACTATCAGGTCATAGGTATGCTATTGAAAGCTCAAGTTTGCTCGTCTCCTACCCGGGTATTATCGGGATGAAAACAGGTTTGACTGACGCGGCCGGGGGGGCGCTGGCTTTGCGGTACCGCATCGCCGATTTCCCCGAAGATATCATCATCATTCTATTGCGTTCACCCGATCGGTTCCGCGATGGAGAAGGGCTTATCAACGCGGTTCGCCGCGCATTCCACCAAACATAAATTTCAGCTATAATCAGAGGGTAAACCCCGTTAGAACGGATGCTTCGCGACCGGCTGATGGAAGCATTGCACTCCCATCAGCTCACTCTCTATACCGCCGACAGGAGTCGGCGGCGTTCTAACGGGGTAAACCAAAAATCCCATGGGAACTGACCGTGAGCTAATTTTAAATGTGCTGAAGGTGTTTGGCTTGGGAGCGTTTAGCTTTGTCGCGGCTATCGCGCTGACGCCGATTCTCACCAACTTTCTCTACAGCCACAAGATGTGGAGGAAATCTGCCAGAACCCTAGCCGCTGATGGCGCAGGAACTCCAATTTTTAATTCATTGCACAAAGAGAAGGAGGTTTCAACCCCGCGGCTGGGAGGATTGCTAATCTGGGTGACTGCACTGGGCACGGCGCTTGTATTTTGGTTGCTTGCCGCAAGCACAAACCTGCCCCTCTTTGATAAACTTAATTTCCTGTCTCGCGATCAAACCTGGCTGCCCCTGGTGCTGCTGGTTGCCGCGGCACTTCTGGGACTGGCAGACGATCTTTTCCAAATTTATGAAAAAGGGAGTTATAACGGCGGGGGAATTGGACTCACGCGGCGGATTGCTTTCATTTTTATCATCGCGGCCGTGGGAGCCCTTTGGTTCCACTACAAACTGGGCTGGCATACAATTTATATTCCGCTGGTTGGGGTATTCAACATCGGCGGCTGGTACATTCCGCTTTTTATTGTAACAACCCTAGCCACGTTTTCCGGCGGAGTGATTGACGGGATTGACGGACTCGCCGGCGGGGTCTTTGCCTCAATCTTCGCGGCTTATGGCGGCATTGCCTTTTTCCAGCACCAAATTAATCTGGCAACATTCTGCATTGTGATTGCGGGCGCCATTCTCGCCTTTCTCTGGTTTAATATCCCGCCAGCTCGTTTCTATATGTCGGAGACCGGCACTATGGGGCTAACGGTCGCACTCACCACTGTTGCATTTCTTACTGATTCGGTAGCGGTGCTTCCTATTATCGGATTTCTCCTGGTCATTGAGTCGCTCTCTGTAATTATCCAATTTGCTTCAAAGCGCTGGCGCGGCAAAAAAGTGTTTTTAGTTGCGCCCATCCATCATCATCTGGAGGCCAAAGGCTGGCCCGGATATAAGGTCACGATGCGCTTTTGGGTAATTAGTATAGTGTTTGCCATTATGGGGATGGTTGTCGCTCTCATTGGACGCCCGGGACTATGAATTATTCAAAATTTATCTATTAGGTATGCATGACATTCTTATTAAAAACGGAATGATTCTTGACGGCACGGGAAAACCCGGCTACCGCGGCGATATTGCGATTGAGAAGGATCACATATCAGCGATAGGAACTGCGCTGGGGGAGGCCAAGATGGTGATTGATGCAACTGAACAGTATGTGGCACCGGGCTTTATTGATATCACAAACCATTCAGATGTGACGGCGGCAATTTTCCAGTTTCCGTCGCTTGAATCAATGGTGCGCCAAGGTATCACAACCATCATCGGCGGCAACTGCGGGATGTCGCTTGCGCCGTTGCTGACTCCTGACACAATCCACGGCATTCGCAAATGGGTTCCCACATCCGCCATCAACGTGAATTGGTCCAGTATCGCGGAACTTCTTGCCGAAGTTGTCAAGCGTCGTCCCGCGATTAATTTTGGGACGATGATCGGCCATGGAACCCTGCGGCGCGGACTCACCAAGGAAGAAAGCCGGCCTCTATCACTTGAAGAAGTTGCGCAAATGAAACTGCTGATCCAACGGGGTCTGCGCGAAGGGGCACTTGGTTTTTCCACCAGTCTGGGAGCAGCGCATGAAATCCACGCCTCGTCAGAAGAAATTGCCGAGATTGCCAAGGTGCTGCGG
>Ga0209542_10017095_pt1 | contig 11939 bp, 14 predicted proteins | sample RifCSPhighO2_01_FD_184028 | JGI IMG/M metagenome (GOLD analysis project Ga0209542, IMG submission 184028) | Soil microbial communities from Rifle, Colorado - Rifle CSP2_plank highO2_0.1 (SPAdes) (version 2) | ecosystem: Environmental > Terrestrial > Deep subsurface > Rock core/Sediment ...
AAACGCCGATGGTTCGCAAGCCAGCCCTTTTAACGTAGACGTATCGATTCAATAATCCGCCGGAAAATTTCTTCTTCATTCTTCCCCCCTTCTTTATAGCGGAAACGTATGGCATACCGGTTTCCATTCTCAGCTTCCAAAACTTCAGGGATAAGCAAAACCTGATCGTCACGCCGCGGATCAAAGCCTAAAGCGACGACGTCATCTGCATCGTACAATTCTTCAGCGGATGACACGATGGCGAGCGAACCATCGGCGTTTTCGCGCAACACGTACGTCTTGTCGGGGAAGAACGGGCCGTAGCCGTCCGGGTTTACCTCGATGATGAAGTACGGCTCTTGCGGAGCCAAGCGGTCCTGCAGCTCAATCCTGTACCAGGCGATACCTTCATCGCCATACATCTGCCAAACCCTGTCCGTCACCGCTTCGTATTCCGGCGGGTAACCGAAACGAAGCAGCTAACCCAGGTTGTCGTAGATTTTCCAAGACTCCGGCAGGCTGCTGACGGCAACCGATGATGAAGATAAAGACAATGAAGACAAAACGGCTTCTTCGGACGGCTCGACGGGCGCGAAAACACAGCCGGCGAGGAGAAGCACCGGGAAGATAAAGCTACGGCCAACGATGGAAAGAGAAATGTTCATGCGCCAAGATCCGCAAAATTATATCCCTGCAGCACAAGCATATGAAACGCCCGCAAAATCTTGCGGCGTTCTTCATCTGTCACGGCTTCCGCCGAGGCCAGCCGCCGCGCTTCGTCCGGCGGCACGCCGGCCGCGTCCAGCGCGCGGTCGATGCTGGCGAGGAATTGATCAGGCTTCTCGCGCGCATAGCGCTGCGAATGGTGATCGTAATAATCACCGTTCGGTTTAAGGTCTTCGTCGTTGCGATCAGGCATTAGGAAATTCTGCGCGTACAGGTGCCGCTTCGGCGCTCCGGGAAACAGTTGCCGGAATTCTCCCAGCCATTCTGCTTGCCGCGAGAACTCACTCCCAGTTTTCAGAAAATGTTTAATTGCTGACTTATTGTCCGCCAGAATATCTGCTACTTCTTGCTGGAGACCGATTGGGTGCATCGCCGCCAATTCTTGAAACAAGGGTGTGTTCATGGATTCTTACTATAGAACCATTACGCCATTATTGACACCAAGATAAATGAAGTGTTAATTATACGCTCCATGCCGCCAAAAGAAATCGCGACATCTACGGAAAGAGACCAGTTGATTGCTGAATTTCAACGCGAGGTCGAACAAGCCGGGGCAGAAGCTGTCGCCAAGAAATTGACCGTGGACCGTGAGGTGACTCGGTCACAGGCTTTCGATCTCTTGTTAGAATTGACTCAGCATTATTGTATTCGCGGAGAGCCGGAGACCGCACAACGACTCATTGATGGATGTCGTGACGAATGGGAGGTTTCAGGAATCACGCTTGCGCAAAAGCTGCTGGAAAAAGGCCGAGAAGATTTGGCGCGGCCATTTTTTGATTCCGCTTTTCATAAGACGCAGATAACTACATATACATGTAAAATGATGTTTCGCGCTTTTGCAGTTGCCGACAAGTTGCAGTATCCGGAGGCTTGCACATTGATTTTGGAAGCCCTGGCCTCCCGTTTTCAAAGCGATAAAGACGCTATTGCCGAATACATAGGTATTGCCCACGAATACGCAAGAACAGGCAGAATTGAAGCGGCCCAGTCGCTGTGGCAGCGATTACTGGAAACAGACCCTCAATTGCACAATAAATATGTGATGTTCATGCTTCGGTATCGCAGCACATCGGAGTTAGATACTTCAGAGAATAAAGACGCAGAACAGTCCGAAATAGCGCTTATGCTCGAACGGGCAAAGTTATATATCAAAACGGAAAAACGGGGTGAGATTGCCGCGCTCTGTCGCCAGACACTGGTCCTGGATTCGAGTGAACCAATCCTAAATATTTGGATGTGCCTGGCCAGAGATGCGCAGGAAAAATACTTAGATCTTCGGCTCGCCAATAATCTTTGGGCCACCATCTTAGATTTTGCGCCGCACCAAGCCTGTTCATTTCTTACATTTTCAAGGAAACATAACAAAAAGGGTAAGGATTCTGATGTAGACGAGCTCATCCGAAACGCGCATGAAATCATCTCGGAGTTACCAGCACGCCCTCGGCATGACAGAAGAGTCACCCTCAAACGCGCATCCGTAAACCAAGGTGATCTATATTCGGAGGTAACGATTGGTAAAACAGTGAAATTCGCCCAGCACTGGCTGAGTGAAGCGGGTATGCATATTGGAGCCGGAGAAAACCAACAAGCGTTTGCGATCTGGATGCCTGTTTTACAGCAAAAGCCTAGTGTTACATCGAGCATCACCAGAGGAATGATAAAAATGATCGAGCATCTGGATGATCGAACTGCGCTTCGGGAATTACGTATAGAGCAGTTGACGGAGGCAGTAAAACCATCTTGTTCACTTTATCGGTCTTTGGCCTCGAATGTGCGGGAAGAAAGGCCACAGTTAGCACATGCGATTTTGGAAACGGTTCATGCCTATGCACCGGAAGACGCGGGAAGTACGTACGCGCTCGCACGATCATTTGCTCGCCAAGGAAAATGGAACGAATCTGCGCAGGTCTGGCTTCCCGTCACGGCATCTTACGCGATATCGTGTTCGAGGTTTGCTTCAGAATTAATGGAATACAAAAAACAGAAACTCGCTAGCGCATTATGCCGAGAGATTATGAAAGTGAATCCGTATGCAATTATAAGATTCTGCCCCCAGTACCTCCTTGAGGTAAGCGAATCAGACCCCTCTATCCTTGTATACGCACAATCAATATTACCCACGGGAAAGGAAAAAACCCTCACCGAAGAACAACGTCAGGCTCTGAAAATACTTTCTCAAAGCGGATGGAATCCCAACATCATGGACGATCTGATTAGAAAATTGGTTGGCAAAGGAGCACTCAGGAAGGGTGAAGGAATGTTGCTGAGTTCAACCAAGCGCGGTTGAAACTCTAAATTGGTGCCATGGGTGGGAATCGAACCCACACTCCTTGCGGAACACGATTTTGAGTCGTGCGCGTCTACCAATTCCGCCACCATGGCAGGTGTAAATCATAAAGATCAACTTGAGTGATGCCGAGCTCGCGGTCCTGAGCCTAGTCGAAGGGCCGCCACCATGGCACAGGTAAATCTTACTCGATTTCAGTTGGCGTCGGAAGAAACCTTTTCTTTGTTTCGGATGCCGCTAGACTTCAGTTATGACACAAGGGAGAGCGGCGCTATGGGGCGGAATCGGCATGACCTTTATTTGGGAATTAGTCGGTGCGTTTAGCTATTCCCACTGCACAAGCCAACCGGTCGGTGGTTGGTGTGACTTTGAGTTTGGCCTGTGGACTCTGTTCGGCGTAGCAAACCTGGTTATCTACGGGTTACTCGCAGCCGGTTATTTGAAGACCAAGACTAAATTCATTCTCGCCCTTATCGACATATTTTTCATCGGCTGGTTGTTTTTTCTGGGGCAGGCAATCTTCCAAATTGTCCGATACCTTTAAACTGTTTTTGGGTGCTCCTAACAGCAACTGCCGCTAGGATCTCTCGGTGAAACAGTATGATTCCTTCACGTTTCAGGAATGCGATATTGACGCCGCCGGTCATATTGCCCTGCGCTACCGCCTGGGCGACGAAGTGGAGTTTACGGAGTCGCTTCAGTTTCCGCTGGTTAGTGAACTGGAAATTGATAGCGACGTCATCGCGGCCCTCCAAACCCTGCATCTCATCGGCGGCGCCAGTTACTGGAAAGCCGCCTGTCCGAAGGTGATACAGCTTGAGAGTTATGAACTATCGCCGAAACAGGCGGAATTTTGGAACACGGTCTATACAAAAGGAATGGGTGAATTCTTTTACCGAAACAACATCGACTTCCGCGGACTCGTAAACTTTCCGGCGGAAGCCGAAACCTCAAGCAAACCCGCGCCGGCCGGGAAACAGACAGCCAAACGGCTGCTTGTTCCCATCGGTGGCGGAAAGGATTCACTCGTGACGATTGAACTGCTCAAGAAAGCCGGATACGACGTCACGCTCTTTCGCATCGGCAAACATCCGGTCATCGAAGCGCTCGCCCGGATCACCGGCCTGCCGCTTTTGACCGTTGACCGTCACCTCGACGCTGATCTCTTCAAACTCAACGCCGAAGGCGCGCTGAACGGCCACGTGCCGATCACGGCGTATAACCACGCCGTCGCGGCGCTGGTCGCACTGCTCGAGGGTTTCGATGCCGTCGTGTTCAGTAACGAACGCAGCGCGAGCACGGGCAACGTGCAATTTCACGGTCAAGAAGTGAACCACCAGTGGAGTAAGAGCATGGAATTTGAAAAGTTATTCCAAAACTACTTGAAAGAATTTGTGACAAATCGCGTCCAAACATTCAGTCTGCTCCGCCCATGGAGTGAAGTGCGCATCGCCCAGGAATTCGTGAAGCACCCCCAGTATTTGCCGCTCGCGACGAGCTGCAATACCAATTGGCGTATTGCCGGAAAGAAAAAAATCCATGGCGGCGCCATGAACCCGAACGACTTGTCTTCCGTAGCCTTGGCGAAGGAGGAAGTGAGTGGTTCATGGTGCCGCTCATGCCCCAAATGCGCCTTCGCGTTCGCGCTCTACGCTGCATTCTTGCCGGCGAAAGATGTGACCGACATCTTCGGCGGCAATTTGTTTGAGGATGAAAAACTGTTGCCCACGTTCCGCGAACTCCTGGGTGTTTCCGGCCATAAACCCTTTGAATGCGTGGGCACGCCGGAGGAAACGCGGGCCGCGTTCCTCCTGGCGCGGAGTCGCGGCGACCTTGGCAAGAGCGCCGCGCAGGAGATGTTTGCCAAAGAAGTACTGCCCGATATCAAAAATCCGGACGCGCTGATTGCGGAAGCGCTCGCGCCAGCGAATGAGCACGCTATGCCAGAACAATTCCTGTCTGTTCTCCCATGAAGGTTTCGGACCTCAATGGCAAAGCAATTTGTATTCTCGGCTACGGCCGCGAAGGTCAGGCAATGGAGCAAGCGCTCAAGGCAGATGCGCCGGACGCGACTGTAACTGTGCGTGATCAGAAAGATGGACCGGATTATCTAAAGAATCTAGGGGTCTTCGATGTCATTATCAAATCGCCTGGAGTCCCCCACTCAGAAGTACCAGAGTCAGTACAAAATAGAATTACAAACAGCACTCAAATTTTTCTTGATACAGTAATGAAAAAAGGATCTTTGGTTATCGGCATTACGGGAACCAAAGGAAAAAGCACTACAGCAAGTTTGATATACGAAATTCTGAAAATTGATGGACGCGATGTAAATCTTGTCGGCAACATTGGCGAGGCTGCAATAAAACATGTTAGAAGTGCAAAATTAAATAAGATTTTTGTGCTTGAAATGAGTAGTTATCAACTTGAGGACAGGAGACAGGATCCGAAATGGCCAACAGTAAGCCCACACATAGCAGTTATTACAAGTTTTTATCCTGAACATCTTGATCATCACGGATCAGAAGATGAATACAAAAGGGCAAAACAAGAAATAGTTTTTCATCAAACATCTCAGGATCACGTTTTTTTCAATAGATACAGCAGCAGTGTTGCTCTGCCTGGAAGTGGGCAAAAGCACGATGTTAATAATGAAGGATTACCATTAGATACAGCTGAAATATCACTAAAAGGTATACACAACCTCCAGAACATTCAATTAGCATGCGCAGTAGCAAGACATATAGGTGTGCCTGATAAAAATATCGCGGCAGCAATTCGCAGATTTATTCCCCTTCCCCATCGAATGCAGTCACTTGGCATTCACGGTGGAATAGCGTGGATAGATGACTCTATTTCCACTATCCCTGAATCAACAATTGCAGCCATGGAAACATTTAAGAGCGATATTGGCACGCTCATTGTCGGCGGCCAAGACCGTGGGCTCAATTTTGAAAATTTAGGTCGCGATATTGCGAACAGTGGGATACAGAATGTTATTCTTTTCCCTGAAAGTGGAGCAAGAATTAAAGCAGCGATTGAAAAACATGAAAGAAAGCCCAACTTCTATGAAGCTAAAAATATGGAGGAGGCAGTTACGTGGGCGAAGAAGAACACTCCTAAAGGCAAAATATGCCTTCTCTCCCCGGCTTCGCCGAGTTACGGAATGTTCCGTAATTTTGAAGAGAGAGGCGAGCGCTTTAGAACTGCCATAAACGGTGATTGAACATTCCGCCCTGAGCTGGCCTGCCATGAGCAAAGCCGAATGGTCGAAGGGCAACCAATACAAAAATTTTGAGGAACGAGGTGAAGCTTTTCAGAAGCTAGCGGTTGCTTAAAGAGGCCAGGACACTTACTATCCGTTCCTTTATGCCCTCACAAGAGAACCCGCCGGAAATGTTTGAGCGACTTCTGCAGAAGCGCAACGATCTGCTGAGCCGTCAGTATGAGACGAATATCTTGCAGATTTTCAATGATCTGCGTGCAGCTATAGCAGAATTACCGGTGGAAGATACATTGGTGATCGAGACAAGCAGCGGAATAAATGATTCAGTTGCTGCGGTCAGGGCAACCGTTATGGAACTGTTTGAACAGCGAACGAAGGCTCGGTTACAAGAACTTTATCTGGAGAGCGTTGAATACCTAGATAGGTTGCAGAGTTTAGTTCCCCCCAGCGGAATACCACGCGAACAGCTCCACAATTTGTTATACCAAGCTTACGACGCATTGGCATTAAATGGCTCCGAATATATCCGTGTGAGATCAATTTTCGAACCGGAAATCATGCAAGCTGAAGTTCTTGCATTGATTGTAAGGCGAAGAAAAGAGCTGGAACAGCGCAGAGTCGATCTTGTTTAGACACTCTCATTTCCAAGCACCGACGACCCATCCCCCACTTTCACTTTTGCCGGCCGGAGGATTTTTCCGTGCAGCTCGTACCCGTCTTCGAACACTTCGGTGACTTTGTCTTTCCCGCCCGGTCCACTCTGCAGCACTTCGTGCTTCTGCGTATCAACGCGCTCGTCGAGCGCGTCGATTTTTTTGAGCCCGGCTGCTCCCAGCGTGCGGCTCAATTCTTGTTCGACTGACTTCACACCTCTGACCCAATCGTTATCAAAAAGTTCTGGAGGAAGATGATCAAACGCGCGCTGGAAGTGATCGAGCACTGGCAGCAGAACCTGAATAACCTCCGCCGCCGCGAAACGGCGCGCATCGCGCGCCTCTCGCTCGAGGCGGTCTTTGGCGTTTTGGAGATCGGCCTGCGCCCGCGCGGCCACTTCACGCAGCGCGCCGGGCGACTCCGCCAGGGCAGCCCCCAGTTCTTTCTTTAAGGATTCGACCTCTTGTTGCAATGCCTTGATTTCGGCTGCAGCCAGTTGATTCTCTAGCGGCGGTTTCGGCGGGTTTGGCGGGTTTGGCATGCGATCTGTTAAATCTTAACGTGCAACGTGTAACCTGCAACGTAAAACGTTGCACGTTGCACGAAAATTTCTAAAAATCGTTCGTGGGAGCAACACACGGCACTTCCGGATCCGCAATGCAGTTTTCGGCGGGCGGGTCGCCACGCCAAGGACATGTGCGTGAATATAAACAGGCATCATCGGTCATGGCTTCCAGCAGCGGGGAATAATCATCACCGTCGCCATAGGCTAATAATATTTTGTCGTTGTCTTGAAACACATAATCGGGATTCAAAGGCAGTGCTTCACCGTTCACGAGCATCGCCCAGCGAAACTTTCCGTTGCTACAGAGTTTCTTTTGAATCGCAAAGTCTTCCTTCCACCCAGCATCGATTCGATCGTACTGATAATCATCAAGCATCAGGCATTCCGATGTCATGGGCAAACCCAGTGACGTGAAAAAATCATGTAGAGGCAGACCGGGCTTGTGACGGTGAAGAACGTGTCCTATTCCATCATGAAGATGAAGGTGCTGATCCAAATATTCCGCCGGCTCGTCGTAGCTTTCCTCATCGGCGGAAATCCCCGACATGTACCGGGCATCGGAAAAATCGAGCTTTACGCCGTTGACCCAAACGGCAAAGTCGGCATGCGTGTGGTTCGGATCAGGATTCGTGGATAAATCAATGGGCCAGGGAATCCGTGGATAGACAACGCCCATGAATCCGAAGTACACCGCAACGGTTAACAGAGCGATACCGACTATGCGTAAAAGCCTCTGATAAGAAACACTCATATCCGCATCATAACCCACTTCTCCTCGTGGATCGAAAAATTTAGATGCAAAATATTTGCATTTAGGTATTTGGAGTTTTATCGTGCCGTTTATGCAGGGATTAGATTTATTGCGGCAAAGCGGTTTGCGCGATACACAGCCCCGGCGTCTAGTGCTTAAAGCGTTGGGGCATATACAGAAGCCCGCCACGCAAAGCGACGTCCACGCCTGGATTGCACGCCACAAAGGCACAGTGAACCTCGTGACGATTTACCGCGTCCTGGAAAAATTCGAAGAGCTCGGCCTCGTCCATCGTCATCCGAGTTCCGGCGGCCTGACACTTTGTTCATTGCCGCACGAGAAAGGACACCACGGCTTCCTCAGCTGCCACGAGTGCGGCCACGTCGAGGAATTTACTGATTCAGACCTTTGCCGCCGCGAAGATCTGATTGCCAGGCGCGCCGGGTTCCGCGCACGCGAGCATGTCAGTGAAATTGTCGGTCTTTGCGCTTCTTGCCAATAACACTTTTCCTTCACGTTCATGAATACGTCTCTATATATCATCGCCAGCGTCGTTCTGGTCAGCATCGTTTCTCTCAGCGGCGTCGCACTCCTCGCCCTTAACGAAAAACGGTTGGGGCAATCACTCCTGCTGCTTGTCAGCTTCGCGGTAGGCGCGCTCTTTGCCAACGTTTTTTTCCACCTGTTGCCCGAATTGGCGGAAGAAAGTTCCGACTTCACCGTTTCTTTCGGGCTGGTTCTTTTGGGGTTGGTTCTTTCCTTTGTCCTGGAAAAATTCATTCACTGGCATCACCACAGCATCGACCCTAAACACATCAGCGAGCATCACCATAGCCCCGTCGGCAAACTGCTTCTTATCGGCGATGGGCTCCATAATGTCACCGACGGCATGCTGATCGCGACCGCCTATTTGGTGAATGTGCCTCTCGGCATTGCAACCACAATCGCCGTCATGCTGCACGAAATTCCGCAGGAAATGGGAGACTTCGCCGTGTTGCTTCACAGCGGCTATACCCGGTCCCGCGCGCTTTTGTTTAATTTCATTTCCGCGCTGACGGCGGTTGCCGGAGCCGTCGCCGTGCTGTTCCTCGATCAATATTTGGAGGGAATCGAGTTCTTTTTACTGCCTCTCGTCGCCGGCAATTTCCTGTATATCGCCGGAACCGACCTTATACCCGTGCTGCATCATGAACGTCGCGTATCGCAAGTCGTGATGCAGCTGGCGGCAATGCTGGCGGGCATCGCGCTGCTTTGGAGCCTCACGCTGGCCGAGCCGCCGCATTCACAAGAATCGACGGAACCGTGGCAAGGAACGGAATCACTTTAACGACTCCGCTTGCTCGGCACAGTTGGCTCTTGTTCTAATTTGCGTTTACTTCAATTAGTCCCCTCATTAAAGTGTACCCTATGAAGCGATCGGAAATGATGCGGGAAAGCATTCGGTCCGAGGATGAAAAAAAAGAATTTATGAACGCGATGTTTGCCGGTGAAGTCCCTTTTTGGGGCAACGGCGGCATGGGTGTGGACTTCTCCAATCATGACCTTGTCGCAGCGGTCATGGAGGAAGGCGGCTTTGGAACGCTGTCCGGCTCGGCCCCCGGCTACCACAGCCGCAGCCGGGAGATTCAACGGGAAACAAACTTTGCCCGCCGGATTCAGCTTTATCATGACGCGAACGAAGCCGAGATGAAGCGTCAGATCGACGAAGTCCGCGACCGCGTGCCGCACGGAATTTTGGCAGTCAATATTATGGCGGCGATGAGTGACTTTCGCCGCTTGGTCAATGTCGTCGGGCAAAGCGGTAAAGTCGATTTATTGTGTGTCGGCGCCGGATTGCCGCGCGAACTGGCCGGCATCGTGGCGCAGTACCCGCACATGCGGTACGCGCCGATTGTTTCTTCCGATCGCGCCGCCAAAATTATGATCCGATCAGCGGCGGGTACCGGCCGGCCTCCAGATGCCTTTTATGTGGAATTGCCACAGTATGCTGGAGGTCATTTGGGCGCAAAAGATCCGGAAGATGCGCTCGATGCCGAAAAGTTTGCGGCTGATAAGCTCTTCCGGGAAATCCGGGTTGTCGCCCCAGATACTCCCTTGATCCTGGCTGGCGGCATCGCTTACCGCAGCAACATGGATGAAGCGTTGGATATGGGATATACCGGCGTAGCCATGGGCACGCGGTTACTGTTGACCAAGGAATCGGGCATGAGCGACTCAATTCTGAAGGACTATTATTTGGATCCGAATCATAAAGTCGTCACCGGTATGACTAGTCCCGCCGGCCTGCCCTCCCGTTACTTGGACTCCGCCCCTGACGATGTGGCCGCGGGTCTGGTCCAAGAAAACCGTCGACGCTGTATTTCATGTATCGGCCATGAGCATTGCGGATTTTTCAACCTAAAAAGTCCTTACTGCATCGGCCAGCATCTCAGCGCTACCAGGAAAGGGATAGAAGCCAGTGTCCTATTTACAGGCTCTTGCATTGAGGATATTCGGCACGACTCTCTGTACCACCGCGACGGTGAGAAGGTAATACCGACAGTAGAAGAAGCCGTGGAATTTGTATTTGAAGAAAAATCTGTCGCCTGATGCCATAAGGACGAGATTTGTAATCCTTTCTTTCAAATCGGGAAAGAGGGAAACCAGATACCGTTTTATTGACAAATTAATGTTTATATTTTAAATTACCACCATGCGATTATCTTTGAATATGTCACAGCGCTTAGACCTAAGCTTCAGCTCTCCAAGCGCGAGTATGACTCAGATGAGCACTATGTCTGCTGATGAGATGGAGGAGCTCGCTGCCGAAATGGTGGGACTGGCGCAAAACGGTGTATTTGCTGCTCGGAATGCAAAAACAAAAGGGCCCCGAGGGAATTTATTCGATTCTGATTTGTTCAGCGATTCCGCAAAACAAATTCGAGATACGAATCTATCAAGAGGACCGGAATATGCAATCGATACCGACCTACGTCTGCAAAGTCAGGTCCAAACTGTTCGCGAGAGAATCGTGCGAAATTTCAGTCATCTGCATAGAAATGGTAACGCAAAACCAAATAAAATTTTTTCACGTCGCTTCCTGAATGAATTCGACTGGATAAATGGTACTCGTGAAAAAACGGTTTCTCATGCCGTTCAACACCAATCTGATTTCATAAATGATCCATCCAATCCTCTCCTTCTCAAAGAGCTAACTCAGAAAAACATCGCTGATGTTATTGGCTGTCATGTTACGACCGTCAATCGTTTAATGAAAGAGTTGCTCATTCAGTTCCCAGATACGGTTGTCCGAGATTTTGCAATCCTCGTTCCTGGTAATTCGATAACTGCCTTAAAAGGAAGATATGTAATGGGCATGCTTACTCGCGATCCGCGTTATTACGAAAGAAGCACAGGCTGGAAAATGTCGGAAGAGAAGTTGGCCGAAGTGCTGCAAACTCAATACGGACTCCCTGTTCAGCGACGAGCTGTCAACAATTATGCACGATGGATCCACGATCACCTACTCACACCAAGACGAGCAAAGACATCAGCACAGCCAATCGAAACAGAGGAAGAATTGGATGGCGGCGCCACGTGATTGCGCGCAGGGATGTAAAGCGACTACGTCGCCACGTCCCACGTAAAACAGCTGCTCGCTTCGCTGCGCGCAGTTTTATGTGGTGCCACGGGCCAGGATTGAACTGGCGACCCCAGGCTTATGAGTCCTGTGCTCTACCAACTGAGCTACCGTGGCATCTTGAACAGTATA
>Ga0209542_10017097_pt1 | contig 11937 bp, 9 predicted proteins | sample RifCSPhighO2_01_FD_184028 | JGI IMG/M metagenome (GOLD analysis project Ga0209542, IMG submission 184028) | Soil microbial communities from Rifle, Colorado - Rifle CSP2_plank highO2_0.1 (SPAdes) (version 2) | ecosystem: Environmental > Terrestrial > Deep subsurface > Rock core/Sediment ...
TCCGATCCACTCATTATTTTTCCCATTTGGCCGATAACTTTTTAGATCAACTTATTGAAAAAATCCCCCTGGTCAGTCGGTTCAGAACCTACCAGGACAGACATCATTTCAGACACCATGTCAGAGAAGAAATCAATTTCGGTTTTGTGCCGGACTATCTACTGGACTGGATCGGAGGAACTCTTTTCCCGCCATTTAAATTTCGCCGCCGGCGTTAAGGCGGTTTTTTATTGCGGAGCGGGATACCAGAATCGAACTGGCGTCTGTTGCTTGGGAAGCAATCGTACTACCACTGTACTAATCCCGCAGGATTTATTATTGAAACAAATATTTTAACCATTTTTCAAAATTTGTCAACCCCTCCAGGCCAGAAAATCCCTGATTTCTTTCATTCTTCATAATATTTTCTTTTTCATCTTCATAGATAAAGACGACATTTTCGTCCGGCTGACGAACGTTTAATTTCAACTTGGCTTCGCGTTCAAGAAAAGAACGGCTTTTGAAATAATCCAGCAAACGCGACAGCTCGAAATTGGCTTTCTCTGTTTCAGTTATTTTACCTTTCAGATTTTCCAGACGAGCGCCGACCTTAGATTTTTGCGGCCATAACCTGAACAGAGAAATCACTAAAAAAAACACTCCCGCCAAAGCAATTAAAGTGAAAACTTTGGATTGAAAAAATCCGTTTCCCATGTCATAATTATACCACAAGAAGCCAAATACTATGTTTTTATACTCCAACAAAAAAATTAAAATTTTGGGGAAAATATTCGTTATTCTCGTAGCCGTCAGTATGGTCTTTTTCCTGATTCTCCCTATTTTTTATTAGTTTTTTCTTGTCGAAGGTTCATCCGACGCCGGAATTCCGCCCAAGAACCTATCCGCTGATAGGATTCATTTTTGATAACCCCAAATCGGTCAAAAAGAAACTTGTTTTTGACGCTTTTTAACTCATCAAGGATTTTGGTTTGATCATCAATATAATGCGTTATCCTTAATTCTGACGCTTTAACTTCCTTATCCCTTGGCTCATCCACAAAAAAAGAATTTCGCGTGTTAAAATATTTAGGCCACAATTCCCTCTTTTTTAACAAACGAATAGCTGGATTTTTATTTTCTCGGCGGGAAATTAGGAAAAATGGCCACCCCCCCTTTTTAACCTCGGCGAGAATTGTTTTTGTTCCTTTCATTAACGGAGAACTTAAACTGATGACTGGATGATCGTATAATAATTTTTGAATTTTTTCCTTAATATCTTTGGGAAGATGCTGATTAAAAATCTCGGAAGGAGTCTGCTCCGGCTTAAGTTCCAATCCAAACTTCTTGGCTAACTTCATTTTAGGAAGAGTATGATCGATAAGCACTCCGTCCATATCAAACCCAAAAATAAATTTTTTATTTTTTGCCATTTTAAGTCTTTTATTTCTAACTTATAACTATAATATAAAAGAACTGGCAGTTATCCACAGGGTACTCTGAAAAAAATTATTTATACTGGTTTAAACTTTGCTTTTTAAAAATTAGAAAAGGACTAAAAATGGCTAAATGGCAGATTAACCCCGCCGAGTATTTAAAAAGAGTGGACTTGGATATCATTAAACTGCTTGGCTTGCCGGAACTGGAAGAAGTTTCCAGGATTGTCCCCATGAGAGATATTCGGAGAATTATTTCCTTGGTTCCGATCCAATTCGAGGTGCTGACCCACCTGGTAAAAAAAATTAAAACCCTGGATGGCCGCTATCCCTTCCTAAACTCCGAGGTTAAGTTAATTAAAACCGACCCCAACCATCTGAAAGTAGGACAGAAATATATCTTCCGCGAAAAATATCAAAACCTAATGGAAGAAATGCCAAGTATTTTCGATCCTTTTGCTATTACTTCGGGAGGACTGGCCAATGTGGGTGCTTATTTCGTTTTTGGCCTCAACGGCGGTAACGGTCTTTCCATGGCTTGTTATCTGCCTCCGATAATTGAACTCCATGGCGACAAATTTTTAGTCATGGACGGAATTCACCGGAATTTTATTTTCAAACAGGCAGACTCCTGTCCCCTTTCTATTCATATCAGCAATATTGATCTTCCCTTTCCCTGTTCCCCTCATAACTGGTCGGAAACCAAAATTATTTGCCTTTCCGCCAAACCAGAAAAAATAGAGGATCGTTATTTTGATCTTCAGCCAGAACTTTTCCGGGATTTAAAATATTTAGGCATAGACGGGTAAGGAGGAAAAATGGAAAAAATATCAGAAGAAGTTTTAGAACAAAAAGCACAAGCTATTCGCAAGTATTTAAAAACCGACCTCCGCTACGATCTGAATTTTTTACCCAGACCCTTCATGGTTGAACTAACCGGCACGCCTTCATCCGGAAAAAGCACCGTCACCAAAGAGCTATACGATTTTTTCCGCCAGATGGGCTTAAGAATATATCCTCCCCTGGAAGGGGCGGAAGAAATTCAGCACATCCCTCGCAATACTCCTGTTTACAACATCAGAACAGGCATCTATGCCTGGATCAAAATGATTGATGAAAGTTTCCACCACAACCTTGACTTAATTATATTTAACCGCTGTATTTTCGATTCCTATTGCTGGATGATGTACTGGAAAGGAAAAGAGCTGCTTTCCGCCGAAGAAGAAGATATGTTCCAATCATTTTTTCTTTCCCGCTTATGGACCGACAAAATCGATCTCTGCTATTTCATGATTTGCGAGCCAGATAAAGCAATGCAAAGAGAAAACAGAATCGCTCTTAGCGACAAAGTAAGGCCGTACACCAATCCGGCCACCATAAAAACTTTGGTAGAGAGATACAAAAAGGCTTATGAGGTCTTGTCCCCGCAGCATCCACAAATCCGCCTGATCGACACTACTAATCTTGATGAACAGACCATGGTTCAGACTATTGCTTTAGATATCCTAAACACTCTGGAAGACAAAACAAAAGAAAACAAAATCTAATCTCGCTCTCGCGAGATTTTTACTTTTTTAACATTTCCAAAAATACTTTCTGGGGAATGTTGACTCGGCCGGTTTCACGCATTCTTTCTTTTCCTCTCTTTTGTTTTTCCAGGAGTTTTTTCTTGCGGGTAATGTCTCCTCCGTAAAGATAGCCCGTCACATCTTTACGCCTCGCTTTAATCGTTTCCCTAGCGATAATCTTACCCCCTACTCCGGCCTGCAAAGCCACCGCAAAAAGTTGCGGAGGAATCACGTCTTTTAGTTTACTCACCATCGCCCGGCCGACACTCTCCGCTTGGTGACGAGGAATGATGCGAGAAAACGGCTCTATTTTTTCTTCGGCGACCAGAATATCCAGTCGGACCAAATCCGCTTCTTCATAACCGATCGGCTCATAACTCATAGAAGCATAACCGGAACTGACGCTTTTTAAACGATCATAAAAATCGGTAATTATTTCACTTAAGGGAACCAGATAAACCAATCGAACCACTTCCTTGGTCAAGTAGTCCGTCTGCTGGTATTGGCTGCGCAATTCAGCGGTCAATTTCATCACCGCTCCCATATAGGTTAGGGGAGTAATGATATCAAGCCGACTGATCGGTTCTTTAATTTTTTCCATGGAACTCGGATCGGGCAATTGAACGGCCGAGCGGATTTTCCTTTGCTGGCCGTTTTTTAAAAATACCTCATACTCTACGGTCGGTGAAGAAATGATCAGGCCGAGCCCAAATTCTCTTTTTAATCTCTCGCTGATAATTTCGATATGTAAAAGCCCTAAAAAACCAAGCCGAAAACCGCGTCCCAGAGCCGGAGAGCTTTCCGGTTCAAAAACCAGAGAAGCATCGGTTAATTTTAATTTTTCTAAAGCATCTTTCAGTTCATCAAACTGCTCCGAGTTTTCCGGAAAGAAACTGGCAAAAACTACCGGCAAGGGCTCCCGATATCCGGCCAATGGTTGAACAGATTCAGCGGCAATCGTATCGCCTACCCGGACCAAGCCAGGAATCTTTATTCCCGTAGCGATATAGCCGATTTCACCATTATTTACCTGTGTGCTTTTCTCAAGTTGAGGGGAAAAATATCCCACCTCGATTATTTCTCCTTTTTCTTTAGCTGCTAAAAGGTGAAACTTGTCTCCACTTTTTACTGTTCCTCCGAAAACTCGCACATAAGCAATCACCCCCTTGTAAGCATCAAAACTGGAATCAAAAATCAAAGCCCGCAATCCACCGACGGACGGACCTTCATCAATATTTGGCGAAGGAACTTTTTTAATAATTTCCTCCAAAATTTTAGCTACCTCTTCGCCCGTCTTGGCGGAAACTTTCAAAATATCATCCTCCCCTGTTAAATTAAAAATTTCTTCTTCGGTCTCCTGAATCCTGGCGTTAGGTAAGTCAACTTTATTGATAACCGGAATAATGACTAATCCCTGCTTCTGGGCAAGATACAAATTAGCCAGGGTCTGCGCCTGCACCCCCTGGGTAGCGTCTACTAAGAGAATCGCTCCTTCTACTGCGGCCAGAGACCGAGAAACCTCATAAGTAAAATCCACATGGCCAGGAGTGTCAATCAAATTTAAAATATACTCAATATCGCCCGATTTATATTTCATTCTTACCGGCTGAAGTTTGATTGTAATTCCTCGCTCTCTTTCCAGCTCCATCATATCCAAAAACTGTTCCTGCATTTTTCTTTTCTCCACCGCTCCAGTCAACTCCAAAAGCCGATCGGCCAAAGTAGATTTTCCGTGATCTACATGAGCAATAATACAAAAATTACGGATATTTGACATACCGTAATTTACCATGACTTAAATCCTTTTCCAAACAATCGGCCTACTGAAACTTGATTTCAAGATCTGTATCTTTGAGAAGTTTGGTTTCAAAGTTAATGGAATCACCAGACATAATTAAATTGGGAGTCCGATAAATAACTTGCTTACCTGTTGGCAAAGCCATGGAGAAACTAAATGAGTCCTCTAAGGTGCCCGGCTGTTTTTGAACCAATAAAGAATAGTAGTTGTCTTCCATCTTGATCGGGGTTTCGTACTTCAAACTGACGGTTTTAGTTTTACCAGGTTCCACAATTAACCAGAATCCAAAAATAGTTTTATTTTGCTCGCTAAACTGATTTACACCTGGTTTGAGACGAATAGCGTTTTGCTCATAAGCCACTAGGTCGGAATCCGTTACAAAACCTTGGCCATCGGCGTAGTCTACAATGGGAGTAAAATTACCCGCCGAGTGGCCGTTTATTTCCAGCAGCTTCGATCCCTCCGGTACCACCACTCGGACAAAATCATAATTAATGCGATTATAAAAACCGAAGCCGGTTTTTCCTCCTTTGTGCACTCTGGTTATAGATAAGGTATTTTCCATTTGTCCGGTTGTATTGATCTCTGATTGAAGCTGATAAATATTATCCGTGTAAGCATCTGTTTTTGAACCTTTAACGTTGGTGTGGACGATAGATAAATAGTCTTTATCGACAGTTTTAATTTCACCGCCAAAGCCGCCTTCTATAGCCATCTTTTCCATCTGCGAATTTTTAAAGAAAGCCAGAATATGTTTTTGTTCCGCTCCTTCATTAAGAATCTTGAAAATATCGGCCCATTTTTCTTTATCAAGCTCGCCAAGTTTTTCTAAAAACTTTGGCACAAAGTCAACTAGAATTTGTTTGGGTTTGATGCGGTTCGGCCCATATTCTACCTCTTCCTGAATTTCCGCCAAAAAGTTTTCACTGGTAATGATCTCCCGATATTCCGGTAATTCCACCGGGCCGGTTATTTTTAAAATTTGAGAAATAACAGTAGGAGTAATAGTGATCACCCCATCTACCGCCGGACCGCCGTCATTTTCAGTATAAAGCTGCATTATTTTTTTGGCCGAGTCCGGGAAGTTAATAAACCAGTTGGCATCCCGCATGCCCCAGACCGGAGTAATATGCTGAAGTTCTTTAGGGGGAATGATATTAGTTTTGCCTTGCCCATCCGTTTCATAGACATCTTTTACCTCGAAGCCGCGCAAAAATCCCCGATTGAAATCGGCCAGCGCATAAGAACCGAAAAAACCTCCGGCCGCCCGCAGTTCCGTATTATTCTGGAAAAGAATCAAATATTTTTTAGGTCCGGACTGTCCGACCAGTTCCAAGAGAAAATCAGAGTAATCCAGAGAGCCCTTCAAAAATTCCTCAAAAAGAGGAAGTTGTTCCCGAAAATCCAAAAAGGTTTTTCTTTTTTCTTCCGGAATAATCTTGGGATCGACTTCAGCCAGCAAGATACTAGCTGTTTTAAACTTTTTCTGGGCAAAAACCAATGACTCCCGGAAAGAATTTATAAAATCAGTCAGCGGTTTTTCCGGATTTCCGCTTAGAGCCAGATAAGAAACAAAATTGGTTTTGGAAAGATTATCCGCGGCCAAAGAAAGCTTTTCTCCGGCTTTGGCAATATTTTCCCCCGCTTCGGTTAAATTCCGGGCAGATTTTAATTTTCCCAGTCCTGGTATCGCTCCTAAAAAAGAACCGAAAGAATTGCCCAGTAGATTAAGCCGATCGGAAGCGGCCGAAAAATTATGGTTGGCCAAGGTAAAATTCTTAGCAGCCGAAGCAAAATCGAACTTCTCGATATCAGCTTTGGCCTTCTCTAAATTTTGGACAGCGGCATTGCCGTCTCTGGCTACTTTTTCCTGGAATCCGTCTTTATTTAAAAAACCAACTAGAACTAAAATGGGTATGACCACCAAAGTTCCTCCGATAAAATATTTCTTCGTCCTATTGTGTATATATTGGCGGCCTGGCTCAGGATCAACGTGTTTCGACACCTCCGGTTCAGAAACAGCCACAGGACGATTAATTCTCTCCAGCCAAATCTCCATTTCTCTAGAAGCAGGGGAAGCAACATTAACAGCTGAAGAAGATACTGGTTTGGGGAAATATTTTTTTTCCGGCTTGAAGATGTTACCAACTAAAGGAGCGGACTCGAGTTTTAATAATTTAACGTTTGATTCGGCCGCTTGTTTTTTTGGTTCGACTTCTCGTTTTTTAAGAATCACAGGCCGGCGTCGGTAGGAAAGGAAAGGAGGGGTTGAAAGAACCGACCCTCCGATTTTAGCCAGCGTAGTTCTTAAGTTTACTTTTTTTTGCAGCTCTTCGTTTAACTCCCTAGTCAAATCTTCTTTGATAGCTATCCTGTCTTTAACTTTTACAGCCGGAATAGCTATGGCCGAATCTTCAGGAATAATTTCTAATTCTAGAGCAATGTTTTTTCGAAGGTCTATTTTCTGCTCTATTTGGCTGGTTTTTTCAAAATCAACCCGGCCGGATCGATCAACCGGTTTAATATCAAACATCGCCCTGACAATTTTTGTATCGGGCATTGCTCTAATTATATCACCTAATAAGCAAAGACCCTGTGCATATTTAATTAATAATCCACAACAGAAACTAACGCTTGCAAGGTTTGCTCCGCAGACTTTCTCCAAGAAAATTCTTGGGCTCTTTTTCTGCCTTTCTCAATATAGAAATGGCGTAATTTTTCACTTAAAAAAAGATTTTTCATGGCCTCTGCTATTTCTTTGATATTGTAAGGATCCACCATGATTCCGGCATCTCCTACTACTTCCGGAAGAGAAGAAACTTTGGAAGTAACCACCGGCACCCCAGCAGACATAGCTTCAAGAGACGGAAAACCAAATCCCTCAAAAAAACTCGGATAAACAAAAACCCGAGACAAAAGATAGAGAAATGGTTTTTCTTTTTCTTCTATTGGACCTAAAAAGTGAATAAACTTTTGGTAGGGGGAATCACGATAAATTTTTAGAATGTCGGCATAGAGCCAGCCCTGGGAACCGGCAATTACCAAGTGAGTATGATCGGGGATTTGGCGGTTTGATTTCAGATAAGCAAAAGCTCTTAAAATTCCGGGTATATTTTTACGCGGTTCCAAAGTACCGAGAAATAAGAAAAAATTCTCCGGAAGATTGTATTTTTTCTTTACTCTGAGTAAATCTGAAATACCACCCACTCTCGACCCTCGACTCCCCGCTCGGGAATTTTCGAGTGGGTGTATTTCAGATTTACTCCCAGAATAAATTACTTGGATTTTCTCAGGATCAATGCCGAAAAGATTCACCAGATCATTTTTGGTTGACTCCGAAACAGCGATAACTTTATCTGCCCGCAGTGCTTGTTTTTTTGGATTCATTTCCAGACGGTGCCAAATATTTTTACGCAAAGAAAAAAACTCCGGATAGCGGATAAAGGAAAGATCATGAATCGTAACCACCGAACGGCATTGTGGCGAAAGAGGAGCAGCCAAAAAATGTGGACTGAAAAATACGTCCGCTCCTCGAATTAAGTTGTCTAATTTGGGATACTCAAAAAGTTTTGAAGAAGCAAAAAGCAAACGGTTGGGATAATTCAAATGGATAAGCTGGACATTTTCATTTTCCAGCCACGGATAATCAAACAGCTTTTTTTGATAGGCATTAAAAAAAAGCTTAAATTTAATTTTTCCGCCATAGGCGGATCTGTCTGCGGCGGAAAAAAGTTCCGGCAAAAGACAGAGTAAATACTGCGCTATTCCACCATAAGAACCACCGGCTAAAACCCTTAAATCAATTCCGATGTCCATTACCTCGAGAGGCCTCCGGGGAACAAACCAGTCACTTTTGCAAAAAGTGCCTGGTGTTCCCACTCCGCCTCTGGTCAGTTTATTATCTCTCTCCACCGATCTTTAAAAATTTCCTGATCAAATAAAGCAGCTCTGGCTTTTATAACTTGGGGATCGAAATCCAAGTAATTGAAACTCTTCAAAGCCTCTAACAGAGATGCGGGGGTTTGTTCATCAAAAAATACTCCGCTCTCGCCGTCTTTAACTGTTTCTAGCACTCCCCCCGCCCGAAAAGCAATCACCGGGCGGCCGGAAGCCATCGCTTCTACCGGCACAATACCAAAGTCTTCTTCCTGGGGAAAAATTACCGCTCTGGCCCGGGAATAAAAAGAAGGCAGTTTATAATCCGAAATTAACCCAAGAAATTTTATATTTTTCTTGGCGATTTTCTGCAGGTGACTTTTTTGCGGCCCGTCACCGATAATTTTTAACGGCCAGCCCAACTCGTTAAAAACACTAATAGCCAGATCAAATCTTTTATAAGGCACCATCCGTCCAACCATTAGAAAATAATCGTCGACTTGATCAGTAACTTTGAATTTAGTGGTATCTACCGGAGGATGCACTACCAAAGAATCCCTTTGATAGTATTTGCGGATTCTTTCCTTAATAAAATTGGAATTAGCCACAAACTGATCCACTCTTGAACTGGCCTCCTGATCCCAAATCCGCAAGTAATTTAAAAAAAACGGAGTGAATTTTTTAATCAGCCCGGGCTTTTGAAATTCATCTAGATACTTATGGCTGTCATCCCACAAAAAACGGGTGGGGGTCATACAGTAAGAAATATGCCGAGTTCGCGGTTTAGTAATCACTCCTTTGGCAAACGAAGCGGAATTGGAGATAACCAGATCAAAAGAAGAAAAATCAAACTGCTCTACCGCCAAAGGCATTAACATGGGTAGCCAGCGGTGATGATACTTCGCTCCGGGAATTTTTTGCAAAAAAGAAGTATAAATCCGGCGATCGGCAAAAGCTCGACCGGTTAACTTCTCATCATAAAGTAAGGTAAAAATCGGCGCCCGCGGAAACATCTCGCAAAAAGTGCCCAGCACCCTCTCCCCTCCGCCATATTGATTTAAATAATCATGGACCAGAGCCACACGCATCTCCAGATTTTAACACTTTCAAGAAAAATCAAAAGTTTTATCTCTAATTTTTAAACCGCTGAACGGTCGAGAAGCATTTTGACGCCGGTTTTGAGAAGAATTTTAATATCCTGAACCAGAGACCAGTTTTCAATATAGAAAGAATCCAGCGCTACTTCCTCTTCAAAGGGTAAATTCGAACTTCCGGAAACCTGGGCCAGTCCAGTTACACCAGCTTTGATGGACAAAACTTTTTTATGATGCTTCTCGTAATTAGCAATTTCATCAGGCTGATGCGGGCGGGGACCAACTAAGCTCATATCCCCTTTCAGCACATTCGCAAATTGAGGTAATTCATCCAAACGATAGCGCCTAATAAATTTTCCTACTCCTGTTATCCGCGGATCCCGCCGAATTTTAAAAAGGGGACCATCACTTCTTTCATTTAAAACAGCCAGATACGGCTTAAGTTCTTCAGCATTTTTAACCATCGAACGGAATTTCAAAAGAGAAAATTCTCTATTCTGGCTAACCCGGCGCAGACGCACCAAAACCGGACCCTCCGTTTCCCACTTGATGGCAAAAGAAACCAGTAAAAGTAACGGAGAAAAAATAATCAGCGCCAAAACACTTCCAACCACATCAGCTGATCTTTTGATCACTCTTCCCCAACCATCCAAATTGGTCCGACGCAATTCAATCACCGGCACACCCGCTAAAACATCTACGGAAAAATTAGTGGTAAGCGTCTGATAAATGTTTGGGACAAATTTAAAAGCAAGATGATTCTCATTGCAAAAATCAACAATTTCTAAGACTTTTTCTGAAGGATAATTTGGATTAGCTAAAATCACTTCGTCAATACCAGGATTCCCGATAGCCGATTTCACTTCTCCCACTTCTGGATTCTCCAAATGTTTAACCACCCGATAACCAACCGATGGATTTTTCTTAATTTCCTCGGTAATTTTGGCGGAGACCTTATCATCTCCTATTACTAGAACTTTATGGATCCCAAAATCATACCTCGCTACTAAATTTTTTTGTAAATGCCGGACCAAAAATCTGCCAAAGGAAACGAATAAAATAGTGAGGATCCATCCTCCCATGACTAGAAAACGAGAGTTGAAAAGCTCCTGCCTTAAGAAAATATAGACGATCAAGCCCATGACTCCAGCAGAAGAAGCGATCACTACCCGGAAAAATTCTTCAATCCGCCCAGTGGTAGTTTTCAAATTATATAAACCGGATACGGCAAAAACGACAATAAATAAAATAGCCGCCAAAACAACCAATAAGAAATATTTTTCAAAAGGAAGATTGAGCTCAAAAAAGACAGGCCGAAAAGAAGCTAAAATTCTGGTCCGGAAAAAGTAGGTCGCCAAACCAGCTAAACTAATCATCAAAAAATCAAAAGGCAGCAATATGGTATTAAAAAATAATTCAGATTTCTTCATAGTTATCAACACGCAAGGTCCAACCTTGCGTGACTATTATTTGGAGATAATTAAAGCAACTGCTGGGGAAGTATATATTTCTTCTTCCACTCCTGTCCAATCGTGAGCGGCGTTCATGAGTATTTCGTAGGGATAATAAAAATTTGCCCCGTACATCGTACCTGGATCATTAGTAAAAAATCCGGTCTCATCATATCCTTTGATAACCAGCATATGGTAAACCGGTCCGGGAGCTTTGAAATGAGGATTGCCAAGCAATCTTCCGGCCATACCCATCACAATTAAATTACCTTCAACGATCTCTCTTTTCATTTCTTCCAGCGTGGGTTTATTGATCAAATCAACCTTCAGTCCGTAAACTTCTCTGGCCAAACGCGCTGTCTGTGCTGCAGTAGTACTTTCAAAAAAACCAAAATTGGCTATCTGCCATTCAGCCAGCTTATTGAGTTCATTGTCAGCATAGAGAGGGTCAATGGTAATTCCGTTGACCCAAGCATAGGCCATCAAAATGGAGGCCTCCTCGCAAGTATCATTATGCAAGTGATCCCAAACTCCAAAAGGCGCCTGACTGGTAAATCCAACTTTCATATTTATTGATTTGGAAATGGGCTGACGGCTTTTTTCCGGCTCTAACGGAAATGTTTCAGTGCCACCAGACGATTCAACCATGCGCGGCAGAGTGATTGTTCTGCCAGTCGAATCTTTGTTCCCGGGCATCAAAAAAATAACCGCCATAACAACAGCCAGAGAAAACAAAGA
>Ga0209542_10017098_pt1 | contig 11936 bp, 14 predicted proteins | sample RifCSPhighO2_01_FD_184028 | JGI IMG/M metagenome (GOLD analysis project Ga0209542, IMG submission 184028) | Soil microbial communities from Rifle, Colorado - Rifle CSP2_plank highO2_0.1 (SPAdes) (version 2) | ecosystem: Environmental > Terrestrial > Deep subsurface > Rock core/Sediment ...
AGAGATAGCCAACAGCCCCGCAGGATAGTGTTTAATCTTCGGCAGATTAATATACAAGTACTGTTTTCTCTTGCTTGGTGATAGACATGAAAACCTCCTGCCTTTTTTGCAAATCGAATGAAAAGATCGTAAAAGCCGGTTTCCGAGACAATAAAACTGGTAAAAAGCAACGCTTTATTTGTAGAAAATGTAATCGTACTTTTGTTCCCAATGACGGCTTCTGGAAAATGAAGCATAAACCAGAAGTGATTGCGGAGGCAATCAGCTGCCGAAAAAGAGGCATGCCTTATCAGGAAGTGAGCAAACATTTCAAAGAATATGGTAAAGCAGAAATCTGCCCCGCAACCGCATACAACTGGGTTAAAAAATATGGAAAAGTTTTGAGAAATTTAAACCTGAAACAAATTCCAAAATTAAGTGGGAAAATTAATTTGGATGAATTCGTTTCTAAGTTTTCAAAAAAAAATTCTACCGCTGGGTAAGCAAAGACAGAAAAACAAAATTCAGAATAAACTCTTTCTCGTCTATAAAGCGTACCTACAAAGATGGCCCAAAGAAAGTTTATGCGGACATTAAGAATCGTTTTTATGGCCAATTTCTTGAAGCAAAGAAACGCGGAAAGAAATTTAATTTTACATCCGACATGTTAGCGCATTACAAGAAAGGATTTACCAAATATTTCTTTCATGTGGCCACTTTAACGCATGGTGTTCCCATCAAGTGCCAGAAATATGGATTAAAAAGAAATAACAATTGCATTGAACGAGATCACCAGTATAGCAGAAAGTTGGAAAAAAATGCGAGGGGAAACAAAGGCTTGGAAGGTATATCATCGTTGTATGATATTGGGGATGTGTACTACAATTACATCGATAAACAAAGATTAATGAAAAAATGTAGGAAGACAAAAAAGTGGGTGCCAAAAGAAAAGACTTGGAGAACACCAGCAGAAAGGGCCAAGATAAATTTAGAGTTAGGAGAGAACTGGCAGTTATTAAATCTGATTAAGCAGGTATATGCCGAAGAATAAACAGAATCGCGCCCTCCAAAAGTTTATATATGAAAAGATGCTTTTAAAAGGTCGTGCTCCTGGAACTAAAAGAGGTAACGCAGGAATTCCGCAAGCGGAAGATTCTGGAAGATGTGCAGCTCTCCGTCGAAGAAGGCGATTTCCTCGGCGTTATCGGCTCGTCCGGCAGCGGGAAAACCACGCTCCTCAATATTATCACTGGCTTCTTAGAGCCCACGGAAGGAGAAGTTCTGTATCATGGCAGAGCGACAGAAAAGCCGCAAAACCTGCCCAGAAATCTGGCCCGATTCAAAAAAGACATCGGCTTCGCGCCACAGCATAGCTCGTTCTATCCAAAATTGACGGTTCAGGAAAATCTCCTGCATTTTGGCAGGCTGTATGGGATTCGCCCGGATACGCTCCAGCACAATATCCGAAACTTGCTTGAGGCAACCCACCTCTGGGACCATCAGGAAAAACTTGGCGAAGAGCTCTCCGGCGGCATGCAAAAGCGCCTAGATATTTCCTGCAGCTTAGTGCACAATCCCAAAATGCTGATTTTGGACGAGCCCACAGCAGACCTTGATCCGATTCTTCAAGAGGAGATAACAGCCCTCCTGCAGGCCATCAACCGGCAGGGCATTACCATCGTTTTAGCGTCGCACCATCTCGACAGCGTGGAACGGATGTGCAACAAGATCGCCATTGTCCATAAAGGCAAAGTGGGGCATGGGCTCTTGGACGAGATTCGGGCGCCTTTTGCACAGGATCATTTTACGATTACGGTGAGATCCCAGCACAAAAAAGAGGAGCTCATCCAGCAGATGAAAGCCTTGCCTGTGAAAAAAATTGTTGATAAAGGGCACAGCATTACGATCTATCCAGAACATGTCGAAAGCATTATGAACAGTTTGCTGAGTATCATCCAGAAAGAGCATCTGGAACTGCATCATTTGGATGTACGCAAGCCATCGCTCATGGAGATATTTGAAAAAATTGTTCGGGAGCGCTAAGCCAACCAGAACCGCATCCAGCAGCAAGAAAGATAAGTAAAAGAGAGAAAGAAAAAAAGAGGAAACACCACCATGAACAGCCTCTGGCTTTTAACCACCAAAAACCTGAAAATCCTTATTCGAGCCAAAGGCTCGGCACTCATTGTTATCTTTGCGCCTTTACTCATCATCCTGCTCTTGGGCCTTTCTTATAACACGGCGGGAAAATATGGCTTGACACTGGGACTGGTTTCTCCGACGATATCTGATGATGTGGCCGCTTTCAAGCAGCTTCTGGAAGCAGATGGGTTCACCGTCTTTCCGTACGAAGGAGATAGTGCTCCTTGCTTGGAAGATATCAAGAGTGGTGTGGTACATACGTGCATTCTCGTTCCCGAAAGCCTGCGGGTGGAAAGCAACCAGCAAAAGGAAGTGACGTTCTACGTCGATCCCAGCAAGATCAATCTTGTCTGGATGGTGCAGGAAACAGTCAAAGAGAAATTTAATTTAAAGTCCCAAGAGCTTTCCCAGGTGCTTACCCAAGATATTCTGTCACGGCTCATGAGCACCAAAGATGCCCTGGCGCAGCATCTCACGACAATCCAGAGCTTGAAAGAAAAGGTCAGCAGTGCCGTAACCAGCCTGGGAACTGCCCAAGAAAAACTTGTGGGCATGGATCTTATACCTCCGGATGCAGCGATAAATGTTTCCAGCACGGTTCTCCTGGCTAATCTTACTGGCTCGGCAGATGCAGCTTTGGATTTCATACAAGATGCCAAGAGTGCTGTGGGCAGTGCGGGAATAGAAGATGAAGCGAAAGAAGACGAAATTAAAAGCTTGCTGAACGATGCCAAGAAAGAGCTGGATGCGATAAAAAATCTAGCGGCGGGCAATAGCACGGACACACTGACAGCAGTCTTGACCACTCTCGAAAAACAGGTAGAAGATGCCACGATGAAACTAAGCGCCGCGGGTGCTACGAGAGACGAGGCCAAGAATAGCGTTGGAGAAGTCGTTTCAGTGCTCCAAGGGGTCGTGAGCTCCCTGGATAGCCTCTATGCTTCGCTCAATGAGGTCTATGCAACTCTGGCTGGCCAGAAAGTGACGGAAGCGGAAACAATTTCCGCACCCATTGTGACGAAGATTGAGCCAGTAGCCCAGGAAAGCACGTACTTAAGCTATCTCTTCCCAGCACTGCTGGTGCTCATCGTCATGTTCAGCTCCCTGCTTTTAGGGACGACCTTGGTGCTGATGGAAAAGCACAGCCCGGCTTTTTTCCGAAACTTCTTCCTGCCGATAAACCGCGCCACGTTTATCGCGACGACGTACTTTACCAATATGATTCTGGCGTTCATTGAAATTGTTATTGTTCTGGGCATTGCCCTCTTTTTCCTGGAAAATGCTATTCCCGCAATCTTCCCGGTTGCCCTCATCCTCTTGATTGCAGCATCGGTGTTCACGTTACTGGGCATGGGAGTTGGCTATCTCTTTGTCTCCGAAGACACGGGAACGCTGGCATCGGTTTCTCTGGGCAGTGTATTACTTTTCGTTTCCGGCGTTATTTTGCCGTTGGAAGGGCTGTCGCCTACGGTGCGGGAGATTGTAGCCCTGAATCCTTTTGTCATCGCCGAAAAAATGGTCCGGGAAGTTTTCATTTTCCAGGTGCCTTTTGCAAGCATAGCGGGAGAGTTCTTTACTCTGGTAGGCTATGCCGCGGGACTCTTTGGGATTATCCTTCTGCTAGACTGGCTCTGGCACAAGCACTTTATTCACCGCTTCTGGCAGCAGCACCATCACAAGCATCGCGAACTGGCGAAGAAAAACAAGAATGTCCCCCCATAGAGCGGTTATAGCCATTTCTGGAACGCCGGGGACGGGAAAGACAACGCTGGCAACATTTCTTTCCAAAGCGCTGGGATTTTCTCGTATCGATCTGCATGAGCATTATAAGCGCCTTGCAACAAGCTACGACCGGAAAAAACAATGCTACGTTGTCGACGTTAAAAAAGTGGCGGCACTCGTCCGCCGAGAAAAAAAAAGAGCAAGGCGAGGAGTGATCATCGATTCGCATGTGGCGCATCTACTGCCGAGAAAGCTGGTGAACCTCTGCATCATCCTGACGTGTTCCGACCTCAAAACGCTGGAAAAGCGGCTGAAAAAAAAAAAGTATTCCCGAAAAAAAATCCGGGAGAATCTGGAGGCGGAGATCTTTCAAGTCTGCTGGCTAGAAGCGCAGGAGCGGGGGCACAAAATACTCAGTTTTGATACGGCTCAAGGGATGAAGAAGAAGGAGATTCTTCAACGAGTCGAGAAAGAGCTTAGCCGGTAATCTCGGTTCTCAACAATTTCCCGCAGACCTGAGATCTTTTTCACCGTATCCGCAACTCCAGCACATCTCCATCCTGCACGACGTGCTTGAGCATGTGCCGCTGGCCGGGAAATTTGGCAGATTTTCCCCAGACGCGGGCAAATTTGAAAGTGCTGACGAAATCTTTGTGCAGGCGCTCGCAGACATCTTGAATGGTGGCATTGGAGCGCATGATGAGCGGCTCTTTCTTATCTGCCTCTTTCCCCGGCTCTTTCAGATAGATGCGAATGAAGTGCAGGCGCTCAAAAATGAGTTCTTTGAGAGAGGTGAGATTAAGGTCCTTCTCCGCAGCAATGACCAAGTCAGCATTGATCTCTCGTTTGCGGCGCTCGACGGTGGCAGCATCGGCCAGATCGACTTTACTGATGCAGGTTATGGCCGGCAGGTATTTTTTCTGCCCTTCGATGCAGTCGATGAAATCATCCAGGTCAATGACGCTGCGAATTAAAACTTCAGCATTGTTGATGCGAAATTCCCGCAGGATTTGCATCAGCGTGGCATCGTCAACATCCAGGGGAACCGTCTTTCCAATCTGCAGGCCGCCGCGAGATTTTTTCTTAATAAAAACGTCTGGCTTTTCTTTATTGATGCGGATATTGGCTTCCCAGAGCTCACGCAGGAGCGCCGGATATTGCTCCGGATGCAGCACGTCAACTAAGATAAGGACTAAATCCGCATTCCGGATGACTGCCAACACTTCTTTGCCGCGGCCTCGCCCGGAAGCAGCACCCTGCACAATGCCGGGCACGTCCAGGATCTGGATCTTCGCCTGCTTATACTCAAGCATGCCGGGGATGACGGTAAGCGTGGTAAAAGCATACGCTGCCACCTCCGACTGGGTGCCCGTAAGCTTGTTTAAGAGTGTGGATTTTCCTGATGATGGAAATCCCAGCAGCAAGACAGTCGCATCGCCGCTTCGCCGGACGACATAGCTGTACGACGATTTTCCGGTTTTCTGCTGGCTACGGGCTTCCTGCTTCTGCTTCAAAAGAGCGAGCTTGGCTTTTACTAAGCCGAGGTGCCCCTGCGTGGCTTTGTTATACTTGGTCTTGCGTAGCTCGTCCTGAAATTCTTTTATTTTAGTATTGTAATCGACCATGTTCCTCTGAAGAGCGGGGATGTTTTAAAGGTTTGGGGAGACAGAAAAAATCTGGGGTCGGAATAATTCCCTCTAGCATGTTTAAGCCTGGCCGATGGCTGGCGGGCTGGTGAGGCTCGCCACCGCTGGTGATGACTCTTTCAGCAGAAATTTTGTAATTCCCGAAAGCGGTGGAAGGGACGAGAGAGGCTTTCAGATGGCAAAGCTCGCCTCGCCCTCTTGGCCAGGCAAGCCATCAGGCTATTGCTGGCCTCTCGCAATGTTTATAAAGTTTTGATAAGCTTATACGCTCATGGTCAATGACAGCGCCGTCGCTAAAGTCTTGGAAACGACGCAGCCCCTGCTGGGGAAGATGACCGAAATTGCCGTCGGCATAGTCATCCTCTTAGTGGGATTTAGTGTGGGCGTCCTTGCCAAGAAGCTGCTCAAGCGCCTTTTGCAAGAGCTGGAGCTGAACGCCCTCCTGCGCAAGGTAAGCTTGCCTTATGACGGAGAAAAATGGCTGAGCACGTTGGCTTCTTGGATTATCTATTTATTTACCGTGCTTTTCTTCCTGGACCATTTGGGCATCCGCTCCTATGCGCTCTACCTGTTTGCCGGAGCGCTGCTCCTGCTGGTGCTTTTGACGTTCTTTGTCGGCCTGAAAGATGTCATTCCCAACCTTATCGGCTGGCTGGTCATCCAGAAGCAAGGGCACATCAAAGTAGGGCGCAGCATTACCGTGAAAGAAATTGCGGGAGTTGTAGAACGCATCAGCTATTTGGAGACGGAAATCCGCACGGAGCGGGGGGATACGCTGTATGTGCCGAATGCTCTTTTCCTGAAATCAAAGTTTCGGGTTCGGGAATGAACCAAATAAAAGAGGAAAGAGACCAGAAAAAAGCCAACAAATCTTAGCGAGCCAGCACACTTTCCAGCATGCTCGCTGCTTCCCATACTTTGGTGCGATGGTAGGAAGACAACTCCAAAGAGCCGAGCTCTTCAAGTGCTGCTAACGATTTTTCGACCACGAGCGAAGAATTGCTTTGTAGCAGCAGAATGACGCTGTTTACCCGCTCTTTCAGTTTTTTGCTCACTCCTTCCTCTTCCTGGAAATCCTGCAGAAAAGTAACAATCTCCTGGAATTGTGGGGACACCATGTCGAGAGTCTTCACTTCTTTTGCTTAAGCTCGCTCACCACGGCAGCTTGCAGCTCTTCAGCATTTTTCCGCACTTTTTCTTCCTGCTGGGAAAAATGCTTCAGACGCAAAGAGGTGGTCTCTTTTTTTTCCAGCAGCTCTTTTTTTAATTTTTCTGGTGAAGAAGCAACGAGCAGCTTGCCCACCATCTTATAGGCTTTTCCCGTCGTCTGCAGTTCCGCAAGGGCGGATTCTATTTCAATAAGCTGCTGCTGGAGCTGCTGCTTTTGGGCGAGAATGGCCTGCAAATTGTGCTGGACTATTTGCAGCTGCTGCACGTTCGCTTGAGCCATGGTGAACTGAAATTTTCACTACCGCGCTTTTACTTTGGTAACAGTGCGCCGGTCTTTATAGAGAACTTTTCCGCCGCAATAAGGGCAGCGTACTTTCGTCTTGGTATACTCATCTTCCACGTGCTTTCCGCAATCAAAACAGACGTAATACATGGTTGCTGCTCCCCCTACTTTTCGTAGGGAACATAGGCTTTGCCGGCAAAGGTGCTCTGGCATGAGCGGCACTGCCAAATGCCCAGGGCCAGCCGCTTGACGCTTGGCTTTCTGCAGGAAGGGCATTGGTGCCGGAGATGCTGCAGCTTTTCTATATTGGCAAACTTTTTCTTCGGCTTGGTTCCGTACCGTGCACCAAAACGCTTAATTGACATGTTTTTTCCTCGTTCCTTATAAAATGGGGCTGCCCGGATTTTCTAGAAGCAACCGGCATATATCGATTGCTTGCTTTGAACCGGGGTTCAGTGGTTTTCTTGATGAACCATCACCCAAACCACTAGTGATAGCCAAGCTACACTACAGCCCCGTGAGCTATTTATAAATATTATGCTGGAAATTGGCGTATTTTAAAAGAGTTTGGGGGAAAAGAGCGCCACCCTCCGCAAAGTACTACTTTGCGTTAGTAAGAATTATATAAAAGGGTGTTTTCTCTCTTTTTGTGCGAAGCAATCACCAAAAAACAAGTGAAAAAGAAAGTATAGAATATCGGATCAGAGACTTCTCTCATCAAACGCGTTCCACAAGAAGAAAAATAGAGCGCTTAGAAGAAAAACGAAGAACGTTAGGAAAACAAGCCCAGCACATGTACCACAAAGCAGGAGAAATACATGCCAAACTGCAGCAGTATGATAAAGCCCTGCAACAATGGTCAGAAACCTTGCAGGGAGAGATAGACAAAGAGCTACAAGAAACAGCCAAAAAGCTAGCCCAACGGAACGAAATCTGCTGCTACCTCAAAAAAGTAGAACAGGAAGAATCCCTCGTAGCTTTTGATGAACGATTCAAAAAAGAATTTGCAGAGCTCTATGAAGCCCATCTTCAAGAATTTTCAGGAGTTCTGGGAAAAACTCCACTGGGCTCTTCTTTTTTCTATCCGGTGCAATTTCCCATTAATCCTGAATTTGAACGGGCTGTGGCTCATGCCCGAGAAAATGTGGAACGGAGAAAGAAAGCGAAAGGAACAGAAGAGGCTTTAAACGACTTTAAAAAAGAGCTGGCAGAGCCGCTTTTGGTCCGCGCTTTCTTGCAATCACCCTACTGGTATCCTCCTCGGGATCCTTTTTTCCAAAGGGAGTGGGAAAAAACTTGGTGTGAAATATATCTTCCCGTCTTTTTCAAAAGGAGGAGCAGCGGCTTGCCTGGCAAGTTAGAAAAGGCCGTGAGGGAAGCCTTTCCGCCGGAGATAGAGCTATGCCCTTTTGAGTATAAAGATCTTTTGCGAATTGACCTCCAAATGGATCGCGCTGCGCTCCGAGAAAAGCTGAACAATCTCTTACTACCGCAGTTCGCAGAAGCCAATGTTGTATATCAATTGGTTGATATCGATGAGCTCCTCGAACAAGAAGAAACTGTTGTACAAAAGCTTCGCTATTCATTGAAAAGAGAAAAGCCTTCGCTCTAAACCAAGAGGAGTTCTTTCGTCGCCTTCGTCAGCACTTTGGTCTTTCCATCAAAAACAATGGTGTCCTCTATCCGCAGGCCAAATTTTTGGGGGAAATACATCCCGGGCTCTATGGTGAAGACATGATTGGGCTGCACTGTCTGTTTTTTTTCTTCCGAGAAAGAAGGGGCTTCGTGCACTTCCACGCCAATGCCGTGCCCTAAAGAGTGGATGAAGTATGAAACGTCTTTCCCCAGATTTTTTCTCACGCCTTTTTCCAACGCCGCATAAGGCTGGCCATTTTTCACGCTCCGGATAGCATCTCGTTGCACAGCGAGAAGTTGCGCGTAGCGCTGCCGTTCTTCTGCGCTGGGCTGGCCGAGATAGAGCATCCGCGTCATGTCCGCGCAGTAATTTTTGAAGCAGGCACCGAAGTCGAGAAGCAGAAATCCTTTACGAATTTTAGCAGAAGATGTTTGGTGGTGGGGGATGGCCGCATGGGGGCCAGAAGCAACGATGGACGGAAACGCTAGTTCTGCTCCCTGCTCCCGCATGCTTTTCTCTAGGAAGAAAGCGACGTCTTGTTCCGTGCGGAGCTTTCTTTTCTCCAGAGGGGGAAAGAGTTCCTGTAAAGCGTTAGTAGTGATAGTGCAAGCTTGTTTTATCTGCTTGATCTCCTCGGCTGTTTTCTGGGAGCGCAGCCGGCTGATTTCTTCGCCAATATCTCTTATTTTGGCGCGAGGAAAAGCTTTCTGGAGCCGTTCCAAGGAAGCGATGGAAAGCTGCTCTTTATTGATGCCCAGCACTTTTGGATGGGGGTGCTCTTTTTGCAGGCCTTTCAGCCATTCTTTCTTCAGCGAAAGGACAGAGAATTCTTTTTGCGGGGGCTTATTATCCAGCGTACTGACATACAGTGCTGCTTGCGAGGGAGAGACAGCCAACTGGGCAGCAGAAAACTTCTGCTGCGCGAAATATGTTACTGTGGGATCGGGCGCCCCCAGAAGAGCAAGATCAATACCCTCTTTTCCAAGGAAGTGCTGGAACTGCGGGAGTTTCATGAAAGGTTCCTATTTTCTTATACCATTTAAAATTTTTGTTTTATAAAAGAACCAAACCGCCGGTGTTTTAAAGGGTTATACCTGAGCATAATTATTATTCATCTATTCTCTAGATCAGCCCTTATTTTAGAAATAATCAGTCTGGTATTATACGCCCCAGGAGTACCTGGAGCTTTGTTTAAATTTATGTTGTAATCAAAAATATTTATTCCACGGGGTTCCAGCATCACAGAATTAGTATCAAATCCTAATTCTTGCCATTGGGTGAAATTCTTTCCATTGACATCCCAGCCAAAACACGAACCGTAGCAGAAGATGATGGATTTGTCTAGCTTTTCCCAGAGGGCAATGTGACCCAACATTGTTGGATACGATTGTATCAAGTTGTCCCAGTAAAACGACGGTCCTGGATTCATGAAAATATTATTATCTGCCGTGTTGTCTTCTGCTAATCCATTTTCTGGCCTTGGAATGGTAAGAGGGAATGACACGTTTATGAAAATATTGTTCCGCATGGTATTTTGCCGTAAGGGATATTCCGGTGTAGTATAAACTATACCCGTCACCCCAGCAGGCGAATCATACATAAGATTATTCTCGATAAGAACATCGTGGGAAAGTGAAAGAACAATGCCCCCATAAAAATAGAGTTGTTCCTCAAATGTTCTTTTTGCATTATTTATGAGAATATTGTTGCGTATTATTGCGGGCTTCTCGGTCGTTCCTCCGGAAACTTCGATGCGGATGCCATCAAAGCTATTATTCACAATTACATTCCCTTCGATAATAGCATTCTCCATCAGCGCAAAATCGAACCAGATGCCCCATCCGAAATTATTTTTGACGAGATTGTTGCGGAAGACCATGTTTTTGGTGGTCCATTGTCCTTCACCTTTCACAAACTTTACTCCTCCGGCATGCCAACCGCGGGAATACTTTCGCACGTTGTTACCTTCGACGATATTCCCTTCGATAATAGTATTCTCTCCCTGTACTGCTATCCCGGTATTCCCATTAAAGCGAAATACAGAATTTTTTACCACACAATTTTTGCATGCGCCATCGAGACCGGAGAATCCATTGTACGACGAATCAAGATTTTCAAAGCGATTGTATGAGCCGCTTAAACCAACTGCTCCAAACTGCGCTCCGGCAAAACGAAAAGTGAGATCTTTAAGGTGTATATAATCCATCGGGCGATCTGAAAATGCAAATGGCATCCTTGGGCTGACACTGACTTCTACTTTCCGATTATTGGGATTTGTTTCATCGGGGAACCAGATGAACAGTTTTCCAAAATCAGGATCATTTCTATCGCTTTCATAATAAAACGTTGGAGTTGTCCCTTGATTCATATCCGACTGGTCTGTTCCTACGGATGTAGTCCCTCCAGGAAATCGTGAATCCGCCCATGAGTCTTCAGGAGTATGAAAAGTCCATCCATTCTTCAATGAATTAATCTCTTGAAATAATACAATTGGATTTTCATCAATGGCAACTAATTGCGGCGCCCTGGTTCCTTCTTTGTACGTGTACAGATACTGCCCATTATGATTAGCTTGTAGATAACTCTTCCAGTTAATTACCCAGATATTCTCTTCAAGACGTTCAGTGTAGCGTTCCCAGCTTTGAATCCTATCGGAAAAATAGATTTTCGGCCTTTCTCCAGGATAGCCGCTGATGACCGTCGGATTATTAGCAGTGCCACTGAGATTTAAATACCAAGAAAGCTCACTCCCAAAGGGACCCATAGAATCAAAACGATATGTTCCCTCACGTATGTAGAGCTTCCCGCTGCCTTCCAGATGAGGAGATAAACTCCTTTTGAATGCCCGCTCAAAGGTGCACCAGGGCTGCGTTACCGTGCCGGGATTGCCATCGCTGCAGGGGCCGCAGAGGCTGTTGCCGTCGACGTAAAAATCTTTATTTGAACGGGGATGAAGGTCCCTGCAAACGTATGCTTTTAAGCTGGGCGCTTTTGTCGCATCAAGGTCAGGCTTGGTCTCATAAGAGGGTGCACTGCTTATCTTTACCGGCTCTCCTGTATAAAAGAAAGCATACGCTTTGCCAACGACTCCCTGCGGCCCCAGCACAAAAATCCAGAGGATACTGAGAGCTAGGAAAAGCAGCAAGAGAGCTGCTCCAACTTTCAGATGGATGCTAACCTCTTTTTTCATAAATAACCATTGATGAATATCAACTATAAATATATAACTGTTTTTGTTAAGTACATGGTGAGTAGCCTCCCTGTCGTATCCTGTAATTATTTCCCTTCGATAGTATAATTTGTTTCATCTTAAAAATCCTCCCTCTTCATTTTGCGAATAAAAGCCTGTGCTGGTGTC
>Ga0209542_10017101_pt1 | contig 11934 bp, 14 predicted proteins | sample RifCSPhighO2_01_FD_184028 | JGI IMG/M metagenome (GOLD analysis project Ga0209542, IMG submission 184028) | Soil microbial communities from Rifle, Colorado - Rifle CSP2_plank highO2_0.1 (SPAdes) (version 2) | ecosystem: Environmental > Terrestrial > Deep subsurface > Rock core/Sediment ...
ATTGGCGGGATTCCTCGGCATTATTTTGTCGGTACCTGTCGCGGCAATTCTGCAGGAACTGGTAAATGATATGGAATCAGGCCGGCTCTCTCATGCTTCCGAAGCCGCATGAAGCTCCTCGCAGCAAAGCTGCGAGGTATCTGCGGAATTCTTCGTAGCCGCCAACCCTACTTCGCTCCTGCTCCGCATAAAGCTACAGCAGGACACAGTAAAGCGACGAAGGGCTCTCTCGCCTTCATCCCCGCAGCAAGCTACAGGGTATCCGGCGTAGTAGAATAAATCACATGGCGAAAAAGAATTTCTACCTCACGACGACCTTGCCCTATGTAAACGCCGACCCGCATATCGGCTTTGCGCTCGAGATCGTACAGGCAGATATATTGGCTCGTTACCACGCCCTCTTAGGTGATGAGGTTTTTTTCAATACCGGTACCGACGAGCACGGGCTCAAAATATTCCAGAAGGCAAAAGAGGAAGGGAAAGACACACAGGCGTACGTGGATGAATATGCCGCGAAGTTTCGCTCACTCAAAGAGACACTTGGTTTGTCGGAGAATCTGCATTTCATTCGGACGACGGACACGCATCATAAAGTTGCCGCTCAGGCGATATGGAAGCGATGCCTCGCCAAAGGAGACATCGAGAAGCGGAAATACAAAGGATTGTACTGTGTGGGCGATGAGGCGTTTCTGAAAGAAAGTGAACTCGTTGATGGCAAGTGTCCGAACCACCCGACGATGGATCCCGTAGAGATTGAGGAAGAGAATTACTTCTTTACGCTCAGTAAGTACGAGAAACCGCTACTCGAATATTTGAATCGAGAGGGCGTCATCGTCCCCGAGTGGCGCAGGCAGGAGGCGATTAATTTCGTGAAAAATGGTCTCGAAGATTTCAGCGTCTCGCGCGTCAAAGAGAAAATGCCATGGGGTGTTCCCGTGCCGGGCGATGATTCGCAGGTTATGTATGTGTGGTTTGACGCGCTCACCAACTACATCTCCACGCTCGGCTGGCCCGAAGATGCAGAGGGGAATTTCGAGAAGTTCTGGGAGAAAGGGGAGACGATGCAGATCGCCGGCAAAGATCAGGTGCGATTTCAATCCATCATGTGGCAGGCGATGCTTATGTCGGCCGGACTCTCGACCACAGACAAGGTCGTGTACCACGGATTTATCACAAGTGGCGGGCAAAAGATGAGCAAATCCATTGGCAACGTAATCGACCCACTCTCCATTGTCAGAGAATATGGCACCGATGCGCTCCGCTACTTCCTCGCTCGGCACGTGCATCCGTTTGAAGACAGCGATGTCACGATGGAGAAATTTAAGGAGGCATACAATGCGGACCTCGCAAACGGCATAGGTAATCTTGCGTCGCGCATCCTGAAAATGGTTGATTCATACAAGAACAACAGTTTTCTTGACAAACTGTGGTGGTCTATCTCGCATATGAAAAGTGGCAAAAACACCAAAATAATGAAGCAAATACTACTTAAATCGTATCCCGAATACGTTCGAGCGATGAACGAATATAGGTTTAACGATGCATTAAATTCAATTTGGATTCTAATCCAACAAATCGATAAACAGGTGCAGGAAACGCAGCCGTTTCGAATCGCAAAGACTGACAGAGGAACGGCATATCGGTATGCGTCTGTACTTTCTGGTGCGGTAGAAAGTCCGTTTAACAATACGTGGGGTAGACAAGTGTTCGGCGATGCTGCCTTGGATACTAATGTTGAGATATCAATAAATCTTTTCACTGTGGCTGTATTGCTGGAACCTTTTATGCCTGTCACCGCGCGGAAGATTCAACGTTCCGTTAGAGCGCGAAAGTCAGTAGCGGCTCTCTTCCCTCGCAAAGAGTAAACGCTCTCATATTCTTAAGGATGTCAGAATGTTATGAAATACTTTGATGCGCATACACATGTGAATTTCGTCGCGTACAAAGACGACCGCGAGGAGACAATCCGGCGTGCAAAAGACGCGGGCGTCGTGATGAATGTGGTGGGTACACAACTCGATACGTCGCGAGAAGCAGTGTCGCTCGCGGAAAAATATGACCATATCTATGCGACCATCGGTTTACATCCCATCCACACGTCGAAGTCGTACCACGATGAAAAAGAATTGGGGGAGGGCGGAAAAGAATTTACTTCGCGTGGCGAAGTCTTCGATGCGAATGCGTACGGGGAATTGGCAAAGAATCCGAAAGTAATCGCAATCGGGGAATGCGGACTTGATTATTTTCGGGTAGACGAGAGTACGAAGGATGTTCAGATACAGAATTTTGTGGCACAGATTGAACTCGCCAACACACTCGGCAAGCCGCTGATGCTCCATATACGCAATGCGTACGACGATGCGCTCGAAGTTTTGAAGGCGCATGCCAAAGTGAAGGGCGACGTACACTTCTTTGCAGGAGACTGGGATACTGCAAAGAAGTTTCTCGATTTCGGCTTCACACTTTCGTTTACGGGGGTTGTTACATTTACCCACGACTACGATGAAGTGGTGAAAAATACACCGCTCGATATGATCCTCTCGGAGACCGACGCACCCTACGTCACCCCCGCACCCCACCGTGGCAAGCGCAATGAATCCTCTTACGTGCCGTATATTGTCGAGAAGATTGCGGAGATTCGTGGTGAGGACAAACTAAAAGTAACAGAACAACTATTCAAAAACGCCTGTCGCGTGTTTAAGATCAAGAAGTATACTTGATCTATGGAGACAAAATCATTACTCGGAGTGCTTGCGGTGCTCCTCGTTGTTTTGGCCGGAATTTTTTACTTTGTTGATATGGGCACGGCACCGGGAGAAGGGATGCCGATGGAGACGGGTAAACAAGTGACATATGAGTGGCGCATGGAAGGCGTAACTGACGCTGAGGGTGTCCGCGAAGCGCAAACATACGTGAGCCTCGTTACAATGGGCAACGAGTATCGGATCGGCACATTCGACGGGTCCTGCTTTGTTATCGAAGAATCATCTTGGACACTTGTGGAAAATGAGAAAAGCGGCGTGATCTGTTGGTGGGCGGGAGGAGGTAGCGAAATCGGTGTATTTGACGAAGGCGGCAAGCTCGTGCTGAAACAAGGGTCTTTGGAAGAAGGCGACGCTGAAACACCCGGATTCCGCGGCGATTTCCAGACCTTCCTCGAACTATAGGGAATTGTTGCAGTCTATAGGCTTCAATGCTAAAGTACGCCCACAATATGGCGGAAGAAGCAGTAATAAACAGAGATGCAGACGTCGCGGACGACGCCCTCATCACTCGTATCTACGAAGTCGGTTACCACATTATTCCTACCGTCGCCGAGGAAAACGTCGAGAAAATCGTAGGCGATATCCGTGCTCAGATTGAACAAGGAGGCGGCTCCTTCATTGCAGAAGGTGCCCCGACGCTTATGCGTCTTTCCTACGATATGGAGGCAAAAGAGGGTGACAAGTGGGTAAGTCACGACCGCGGATACTTCGGATGGCTCAAATTTGAATCCACGATTCCTGTCGCTCAGGCACTCGAAGAGGCATTGAAAACAAACCCGAGCATCATGCGCCACATGCTTTTCCAGACAGTACGAGAGGAAACCCGCGCGCGCATGAAGGCGCCGACACTCCGTGAAGTAAAGAGAACCGACGTAATCAAATCATCTCCGCGCCGCGAAAAAGAGGAATCTGCGCCGATTTCCGAAGTAGACCTCGACAAAGCAATCCTTGATATCACCACTGAATAGAAAATTACGTTCCTTCCTGTAAACTGACTCTATGTACATCAATAAGGCAATTTTGTTCGGAAATCTCACACGCGACCCGGAGTTGCGCGCGCTCCCGTCGGGCATGAATGTCGTCAATTTTTCTATCGCAACGAATCGTGTGTACAAAGACCGCGACGGCAAGAAGCAGGAACAGGCGGATTTTCACAACATCGTTGTATTCGGCAGACAGGCAGACACGGTGAACCAGTACTTGAAAAAGGGCAGCTCAGTGTTTGTCGAAGGCCGCATGCAGACAAGGAGCTGGGAACAGAACGGTGAGAAAAAATACCGCACCGAAGTCATCGCGGACCGTGTACAGTTTGGTCCGAAGGGAAGTTCGAGCGGAGGCGGAAGTCGACGTGACGAACAACCGCAGCCCGACGAGGACACAGGCGCATCTGCGGGCCCCGGAATCGAATACCCGAAAGACGATATTAATCCCGACGATATCCCATTTTAAAAACAAAAAATAAACTACAGTATGGCAAACATCCTCACACAAAATGATATCCAGCACGTCGACTACAAAGATGTCGACCTCCTGAAGCAGTTCGTCAACCCGCACGGCCGTGTCATGGGCAGAAAGCGCACCGGTCTCACCGCAAAACAACAGCGTGCGGTAGAAGCAGCAGTAAAGCGTGCCCGGTTTATGGGATTACTCCCGTATATTCAGAAATAAATACCAGCAAGCCCGGCAATTCGCCGGGCTTTTGCATTTAGAGCACGTTCGTGCGATATAATTCGTACCAATGGTGCGAACGACTCATCCGCGGGCGGTACCTCTCAAAGTCACGCACGAAGCGTGGCTGGTCGTGTTGGGACTGGTTGTCTCAGTTTCGTTTATCAAGACCGATGTGATAACGGGGCTCGCACCGTTTGCGGCGGATTTCGCCACACTGGTGAGTTTTATCGTCGGCACGTTTTTTACTTCCGTACTAACGACGACTCCTGCAATCGTGGCGATTGCTGAACTTTCGCTCTATATTCCCGCGTGGAAACTGGCTTTTGCTGGTGCGGCGGGGGCAGTATGCGGAGACCTTTTGATATTCAGATTTGTACGTTCTCCGCTGGCCGCATATATCGTGCGTTCAGCCGCGCATCCATGGATGACGCGTCTCGGTCGTACAATCGCACGGAGTCCTTTCTGGTGGATTGTGCCCGTGCTCGGCGCTGTGATAATCGCCTCACCGCTACCCGATGAACTCGGACTCATCATGATGGGCCTCTCCCATATCCGTATGGGCACATTTATTGTGCTCGCATATACGATGAACGCCGCCGGTATCTTTGCGATAGCAACCGCCGCGCAAATGATTCAACACCAGTTGCTCTAAACGCGGTCTACGTACTCGCCGGTGTCGGTGTTTACTCTGATGACGTCGCCGAGTTTTACGAACATCGGTACATCGAGTGTTGCGCCAGTTTCGAGCTCGACGATTTTGCTGCCTCCCTGCGCAGTATTTCCGCGGACATCCGGCGGAGCTTCGATGACTTTGAGCTCAACCTTGATAGGGAGCTTCACGCGGAAGAGTTTTTCGTTGAACCAGAGTGTGTCTACCTCGGTGTTGCCTTTGAGAAATTTCCCTGATTCTCCCATCGCTTCGTCGGTGACGGTGAAGCGCGTGGACTTATCTTTTGCATCGTGGAAGAACCACTCGCCGTTGCGTTCATATATAAATACTGCGGACCGCGTCTCTATTTCAGCTTCGGATAGTTTGTCGGCCTGTTGGAATGAGTGCTCGATAGAATTGCCCTTGATGAGGTGGCGCATCTTGGTCTGATTGACCGGACGGCGCTGCTGCTTCTGCATGATGTTGTTCCATGTGCAGACGTAGGGCTCACCATCGATAAGGACTGCAACTCCCGGCTTGATATCGTTGTAGCTCAACATTGTGTGAGCATTTTATCCAAAAAATCGTATTTGTCCAATACAAAGAAAAAGTCTTGATCGATTATAAATCTTCTGGCCTGCTTAGGTATTTCAGGTTCCAATATTTGTTGACCAGAGTAATAATATCTTCACCATCAAACAATATTTCGCCATCATCATCTGAATTATGATTTTGAGAAAACTCTTTAAACACACGAATCGCTTCATCGAATCCTGCATAGTCATGCGTAGAAGCGCTTCTCCTCATTTCCTCAAGCATGCCGTTAGCGCGTTGTACGTCGTCAGGAGCTTTCTGCCTTAAAGTTTCGAGGAACGCTGAGGATTTTCGTTTTAGTTCAACCCACGTTTGCTGGAGTTCACTCTCCACTGGTTCGGCATTTTCCCAATTCATACTTATCGGGCAGATTACTGCTCGTCAGCGTTCGTCGAGGTTTTCGCCGGAACGCCGCCGTCTTGCAGAGCCTTTTTCACATCCTTGAGAAGCTGGTTCAGTACCGGCTTGTTTTCGTGCAGGTACGTACGCGCGGCGTCGTAGCCACGACCCATCTTTGTCTCACCCATGCTATACGAGCCGCCAGAAGACTTTTGTACGAATCCGTATTTTTCTCCGAGTGCGAGCGCTTCACCCTCTTTGGAGATTCCTTCTCCATAGAGCATATCGAATTCAGTCTGGCGGAATGGTGCGGCGATTTTATTCTTCACAATCTTCACGCGATGCCTGCCACCCACGGTTTCCTCGCCTTTCTTAATCTGCGCAATGCGGCGGATGTCGATACGGACCGATGTGTAGAATTTAAGCGCCTTGCCCCCGGGAGTTGTCTCGGGATTACCGAACATGACGCCGATTTGCATGCGGATTTGGTTGATGAAAATAACGACGGTCTTTGTTTTGGAAACAATCGCCGTGAGTTTACGAAGTGCCTGCGACATGAGCCGCGCCTGCTTGCCCACATGTTGCGCGCCCATGTCTCCTTCGATTTCGTCTTTTGGAGTAAGTGCCGCGACAGAGTCGATGACAATCACATCAATTTTTCCCGAGCGTACCAGTGACTCGACGATTTCGAGCGCCTGCTCGCCGGTGTCGGGTTGGGAAACGAGGAGTGTGGAAATATCCACGCCGATTTTCTTTGCGTATTCGGGATCGAGTGCGTGTTCGGCGTCGATATATGCGCAGATGCCGCCTTTTTTCTGCGCCTCAGCGACTACGTGCAAACAGAGTGTTGTTTTTCCCGATGATTCGGGGCCGAAAATCTCGATGATGCGTCCACGGGGGAGTCCGCCGATGCCGAGCGCCCAGTCGACGCCGATTGAACCCGAAGGAATCGCATTTACATCCACTTTTGGCTGTGCACCCAGCATCATGATTGAATCGTCACCGAACTTTGTCTTGATGTCTGAAATTGCGCGCTCGATGTCTTTGTCCGTACCCGTGCCCATCTGCTTGGGTGGAGCTTTTTCCTTTTTCCCGAATTTTGCCATAGAGGTCAGTATCAGTTATTGGTGGGTAATCGCAAGGGGATAATTATTGGGTTCCTGAGGGGCTCGTGGTTGCAGCGTCGGTGGCTTCGGGCTCCTGTGTGGGAGGCGTGCTGGTCGGTATATAGACGATTTGGAGCACCTCTTGCCGTGAGCGACCGTACTTGTCCTCGGCATCAAGGACAATGCGGTTCAGCCCCTCGGAGAGGAGGTACGGCTCTTCGAATGCGCCCCCTTCGGTCACTGTGATTGCTTTGCCGTTCATATGGAGCTCCGAAATCCTGTCGGCTTGGCCTTTTATCACGATGAACGGGTCATGGACCTCGGTTATTTCAGAATTGACGCTGATTCGTGGGCCAAAGAGGATTCCGCGTGCTTCGTAGTAACCGTATGCCGCGACAACGAGGAAAAATACAACGAGGGCGTACTTTGTGATGCGGCTGTCTCGGTAGGGCAACATGACACAAGTATACCGTAGAATGATTTCTACTTTGACACTGTTCTTACGCACATGTAGTGTGTCGATGGTTTAGGGAGGACACACAAATGGATGCACCGACAACGAACAAGAATGTGCGTGAATTCCGTGAGCTGAAGGTATGCATGAGTAGCGAGCGGAATCGACGAAAGCTTGCACTTTTCGTCCACGGAGAGCGGGAAACGACAGTCTCGACCGGGCCGTTACGGCTCTTGTGGCGGCTCATCGAGTTTCCCGGTGTCGTTCTGCCGTATCTCATGTTGCATGATGTCCTCCGGACATTCAGGACAAGGGAAAAGGCGCGGCAGATGATTACACAGTACAGCACGGAGCTGAATGCGATGCTGCGCGATCTCGATGTCACCGTCATCATCACCGTCGCAAAGGACTATGGCATTGCACTCTGCGAGGTGCGACGTGACTCATCATGACCGGACATCTATGGTGTCCGGTCATCCTTGTTTTACTTCATCCTCGTTTTCTTCTTCTGGTTCTTGCGCGAGTTCGTCTGCATTGCCGGCTCCGATGATGTCTCGGGGCTTTGCGCCGTCTGATGGGCCGATAACGCCGCGTTCCTCGAGGATGTCCATGAGACGTGCCGCGCGCGCGTATCCCACACCGAGCTTGCGCTGCAGATACGAAGTGGAGGCCTTACCGGCTTCAATCACAGTCTGCTTTGCCTGGGGATAGAGCTCGTCGTCATCTTCGTCGGGAGATTCAAAAGACGAGGAGAAAATCGGGTCCGGTGTGCCTTGTCGCGTGTCGCTGAAATCAATTTCGCTCGGAATCTCCTCGCTATGCTTCGAGATAAAGGCGACGACCTTCTTCACCTCGTCTTCGGAAATGAAAGATGCTTGAATACGGCGCGGCTTCGACATTTCGCCGGATAGGAAAAGCATGTCTCCAGCTCCAAGAAGTTTCTCGGCACCTCCCATGTCTAAAATGGTGCGCGAATCGATTTGCGAAGAGACCTGGAGGGCGACACGAGCGGGGATGTTGGCCTTGATAAGTCCGGTGATGACCTTGACCGACGGTCTCTGCGTCGAGAGGATGAGGTGGATTCCCACCGCGCGGCTCATTTGTGCCAATCGCACAATCCCGCTTTCGAGTTCGCGCGGATACGCCTGCATGATGTCCGCGAGTTCGTCGATGATGAGCACGATGTACGGCATTCCCTCGGGGAGCGGCCTGCTTGCGGTGAGTCCCCTCGAACCGTCGTTCTCGCCCCCCGTAGCTTTCGCAAGCGCGGGCTTCACGATATTTTCGTGGTACGTAGCGATATCGCGCACCTTTTCGGTTTCGAGGATGTTGTACCGGCGCTCCATTTCTTTCGCGAGCCATTTCATGGCCAGGATTGCTTTCTTTGCGTCAGTGATTACCGGTGTGAGCAAGTGGGGAATCGAGTTATAGACGGTGAGCTCGACGCGTTTTGGATCCACCATGATGAAGCGGAGTCGCTCCGGCCCGCTCCGGTAGAGGAGCGAAACAATAAAGTCATGAATCATCACTGATTTGCCTGCCCCTGTAGTACCGGCGACCAGTATGTGAGGCATGCGTGCGAGGTCGGCGAAATGCGCCTGGCCGGTGATTGAGCGGCCGAGAGCAATGAGAAGCGGCTTTTCAGAATTTGTGTACTGGTCATCCGAAACCAGCGGCCCTAAGCCCAAAGTAGTGCGCGCAATATTCGGTACTTCGATACCGACCAGCGGCTTTCCGGGAATCGGCGCTTCGATGCGGACAGGGGATGCGGCGAGTGCGAGTTCGAGGTTGCTCTGAAGCGCGACAATTTTCGAGAGCCGCACACCTTCGGCAGGTTTCATCGCATAGCGTGTTACCGTCGGACCAATCGACGCCTCGTCCATTTCCACCTGGATGCCGAAGTTCTGGAGGGTTCGCTTGATGATGTTCATGTTCGCCTTCACGTCACCCACTTCCGGCTTACCCCTATTCTTGGCGAGGAGTGATACGGGCGGAGGAGTGTAGGTGGATGCGCTTGCGGCAAAAATGGGGAATCCGCCGGGCTCGCTCTTTTGTTGATATGTGGTGACGGTCGGTTCCGGTTCCTCCCAGGTACCCTTTCCGGCCTCCTCTTCACTCTCTTCTTCCGGCAGTCCGACTACGGGCACGTCGTCGATATCGGTGGATTCATCAAATGTTTCATCGGGGTTTCCTCGGAACCAACCGACGATGCTGGAATACACGACGCCGAGATGCACATCGAATGCAATGATGAGAGAGATGATGATAAATGCGATAAGGAAAAGTACGCTCGCTATTGTATCCACCGCGGCGAGCGCGGGTGTTGCCACAGCGGCACCAAGGACGCCTGCGTATGTGGGAAATGCGATGTCGATAAGTCCCAAACTCGAAAGCAAAAATATCGCAATGCTCACGAACTGTACCCATCCGAAGTTCCGCTCAAACGAGCGGAAAATAAGAATGGCGAGAAGCATAAATGAGAGCGGGAGGAGAAGGTATCCGACGCCCAGCAACCACGAAAGTGAGTTATAGAGCACTGCTCCGACTGTCCCCCCGATACCGAGTCTGGCGAGTACGAGAAATCCCGAAAGTGCTACGAAAAGAATCGCGAAAACACCACGCAAAGCTTCACCGGAGACGCGTTGCACAGCCGGCTCATCATCAAGCGACTCCTTGCGCTTTTGTCTGCCCTTCGGCTTCGATTTCATGCGGCAATCATACCACGTACGGTATGGCTGATTCCGCGCTCAAATAGAGGATTTTTTGCAGTTTTGTATACACAAAATATGTCTCACAAGCCATTGCAATTTGCTCCCGTCCTTTATATACTGGACCTACCCAAAGAGCTTAAAGGACGCCTTTAAGACACTAAGGAAACCACAATGGACGAGCAAAGAGACATACAAAAGACAAATAGCATCTCACGTTTCATTGATGGTCAAGTTGTAAAGACAAATCCTTTTGGCAACAATCGCGCCGGTGAGCGTGTGTACCGCCGCGCGGAGAGAATCGTAGCGGGGTTGTACCTGCTCACCAACCATATTTCCTCCGACGAATCAGTCCGTGCAAAGGTCCGTTCGGATGCGACAGATTTGCTGACTCAAACGCTTTCTCTTCGCGATGAAATGCGTTCACCACAATCGGGCAACTATCATATGCTCCAGAGCACGGTGAGAGAGCTCATTTCACTCGTCAGGATTCTTGCGGTATCCGGATTTGTCTCGACTCAAAATGCCAGCATCATGATAGAGGCACTTGATGAGCTCGGTGTGTACCTGAATGCGTCGCAGAAATCGATTCTTGCAGAAAGTGTTTCTTTGTCGCGAGAGGATCTGATAGATGTGCGCAGTTCATTCGTACAGCACACAAATACTCGTCTTGTTAAGGACATCAGAGACACGGGAGCAATAAAGGACACAGGCAACCAAAAGGACAGCCAGAAATTGTCTGTCAACTTGGGACAAGCAGAAGGACAGACGAGTCTGAGGGCTCAGAGCATCATCGAAGTGTTGCGTTCGGGCGGCTCCCTTGGAATCAGGGATATTGTCTCCAATCTGCCTGAATACAGCGAAAAGATGATACAGAGAGAGCTAGTGGTTCTTGTAAACGGGGGCTCGGTCAAGAAACAGGGGCTTAAACGCTGGAGTAAGTACTCGGTTGCCTAATTCACACTCTATAGAAGGGGCCTCGAGCGGGCCTCCCGAGGTCCAGATTCATGATGGAAATGGCTGAAATATCGTGCTGACTCATGCGTCACTATGATTGACTCCACTATAGATGTGGAGTATTGTGGCGACCATAACTTGCGTCCAGAGAATCCGGTCAAAAAAGGCCAAACGAGGCGATTTTTTGTACACAAGTTATCCACAAAACGTAAGCATGGGCTTACCAGGTAGCGAAGCTCTCAGTATATAATTGCGCTGATGCATTTTTTGGATGCATTACGCGGGAGAGCGAATAATCGCGCCCTGTGTCGTTCTTTGACATTTGAATAGTGAAGAAAACAATTGCCTGTTCGACAGGCATTTCATGAGCTTTACTTTGTACTGCTCATGAGCTTCAGCCACACCGATTTTCCAGTAATGTCTGCATATCCGAAAGACCCGCCAGCCGGCGGACTCCCTTCCTCGCTGCTAATCCTTTGCTTCGCGTCGACACATTAGTAACAGAAGCAGGGGCTAGCAAAATTAAAAAGGGCCAAATTAAAAACTGGTCCGATTATTAGTTCTCTTCGATTCGCCACTGGTGAATTCGGAGAAACAAAAAAGTACACATGCTCTCGTCGAAAGGACGTGTGTGCGACTCATCAATAAAATGATGGGGAAAGGTCAAAAATATAACTATGAGTAAAGCATT
>Ga0209542_10017102_pt1 | contig 11934 bp, 15 predicted proteins | sample RifCSPhighO2_01_FD_184028 | JGI IMG/M metagenome (GOLD analysis project Ga0209542, IMG submission 184028) | Soil microbial communities from Rifle, Colorado - Rifle CSP2_plank highO2_0.1 (SPAdes) (version 2) | ecosystem: Environmental > Terrestrial > Deep subsurface > Rock core/Sediment ...
AAGTGCTTTCAAATTTAAAGCTTGACGAGCATCGGCTTCCTCAAGACGGCAGATTTAAAATTGAAACAGAGGACTATAAATATTCTGTCAGAGTTTCCGTATTACCGGTTTTTAACGGAGAAAAAATCGTAATGAGGCTTTTAGCCGAGGGAACCAGGGCTCAAACTCTTGAAGATTTGGGATTCATGGGAAAAGATCTTGAGACTGTTAAAAATAATTTGGCAAGGCCGACAGGAACAGTGCTGATAACAGGGCCTACCGGGTCTGGAAAAACGACGACACTCTACGCAATGATGGAAATTTTAAACACGCCGGAGGTTAACATTTCAACAGTTGAAGACCCTATTGAATACAGAATGCCCAGAATCAACCAAACTCAAGTTAATGCAAAAATTGGTCTTACTTTTGCCTCGGGGCTTCGAGCTTTGGTGAGGCAAGACCCCAACATCATAATGGTGGGGGAAATCAGAGACAATGAGACGGCCTCGCTAGCCATTAATGCCGCTTTAACTGGGCACTTGGTTTTGTCTACTTTGCATACAACAGGGGCCGCGGGCGCCGTGCCAAGATTGCTTGACATGAAAGTGGAACCGTTTTTGATCTCTTCAACCTTAAACGTTATAATTGCCCAAAGATTGGTCAGGAAGTTTGCTGGGACTAAGGAAAAATACAAACTTGGGCAAGCAGACTTAAGCAACCTTTCAAAGTATTGCGACATGAACAGGCTTCTGAAAATGTTAAAAGACGAAAAAGTTTTAAAAGCTAAGGACACTTTAAGTGATATAACGCTATACCGTCCAAAACCTTCAAAAGATTCTGCCACCGGGTACCGTGGAAGGTTTGGGATATTTGAAATTTTAAGAGTTAATGAGCAAATTAAAGATTTAATTGTAAAGAAAGCCTCAACAAATGATATAAAGCAAAAAGCTATTGAAAATGGAATGCGCACAATGGTTGAGGACGGATTTATTAAAGCCGCTAAAGGGTTTACCTCAATAGAAGAGGTGTTGAGAGTCATCATTGAATAGTAATTAGTTGGTAGTCGATAGCGAGTAGTAAAAGTCTACAAACTACAAACTACTTGCTACAAACTAATAAAGTGCCAAACTATACTTATACAGCAAAATCTTTTGACGGAGAGGTGGAATCTGGCGTCATGAACGCCACAGATGAGTATCAGCTTGCTAAAGATATTCGGGCCAAAGGATTGGTTTTAATTAGAGCAACTCCTGAAGAGGCAAAAAAAAAGCTGAATATTAACATGTCTATTTCTTTTTTGCCCGTTTCCTTATCTGAAAAGATAATCATGGTCAGAAATCTTGGAATAATGTTTTCCACTGGACTGTCTTTAGTTAAGAGTTTTGATGTTTTGGCAAAGCAGACAAGAAGCCAGGAACTAAAAAAAGCTTATGAAGATGTTAAAGAAAGAATAAATAAAGGAGAAAACCTTTCAGACGCATTGGGAGTGTATCCTAGAATTTTCTCAGAGCTTTTTGTCAACATGATAAAGGTGGGGGAGGAATCTGGAACTTTGGAAAACATTTTAAAAATATTGTCTTTGCAGATGGAAAAGGAGCACGAACTGAAGTCTAAAATAAAAAATGCCATGATTTATCCTTCAATCATCTTGCTAGTTATGTTTATTGTAGGAATTGTGATGGTTGTTTTTGTTATTCCAAACCTTAAAATATTTTTTGAGTCTTTGAATGTTGACGTGCCGATTTATACCAGGATTTTAATTGGCGGATCGGATTTTCTTGCCCAGAAATGGTATTTAGTTTTGGCTGGATTGATTCTGTTTGCGGGCGGCATATATATGATTTTAAAAACATCAGCCGGCAAAAAATCTTTTGATGTAATTTTAATGAAGGTTCCCATAATTTCGCCGATTGTCAAAAAAAATAACGCAGCATTTTTAATAAGGTCTTTGAGTTCTATGATTTCAGCTGGGGTGCCTCTAACCAGGGCTTTGGAAATTTCTTCAAAAACGGTGGGAAATCATTATTTTAAAGAAGCTGCTCTTGATGCAGAAGAAAGAATTAAAAAGGGATGGAAGCTTTCTAGTGCTTTAAAACTTCACCAGGAAATTTTTCCTTACGGAGTCACAGAAATGGTTGAAATTGGAGAGGAAACTGGAAAAAGCTCTGAAATTTTAAAAAAACTAGCTGAATTTTATGAGCAAGAAGCGATTACCGCAGTTGAGAGGCTGTCTGTTTTAATAGAGCCTATTTTAATAATCTTTCTCGGATTGGGCGTGGGAGTTTTTGCTTTTTCAGTTATTCAGCCAATGTATTCTTCATTGCAGGCAATTCATTAGACCTGTTGCAAAATAAGATTACAGAGTAAAATGCAGGAATTTTACCCCAAAATTCAGAAAAATAAGGAGGTTTGCCCTGAGGCAAGCCAACGCATTTTTATGAGTTTTGGGGTAAAATTACAAATTGCAGCCTGAATCCTTATTTCGCGACAGGTCTATTAATAATGAATTTAAAGTTTCAAAAAAAACAGGCAGGAATGTCTATTGTAGAAGTTATTGTTAGCATACTTTTGATTGTTATTTTGTTTTCTCTGCTGGTAATGGAATACAGAGTGCTTTTAATCAGCAAAAGCCAAAAATACCAGAATATTGCCTACCACGTTGCCAATAAAGAAATGGAGGATTTGCGCTCAACTGTGCTTTCTGGCTTGCAGGCTTCAGGCACCATTTCAGATCCCTTGTTAAGTCAGCTTCCCTCTGGAGATGGAAACTACACGGTGGACGATTCTGCCGATTACTCTGGGCTGAAAGAGCTGACAGTTACCGTGACATGGAACGATGGTGTATCCAAATCAGTTGTTTTGAAAACTTTAGCTAGTAGTGCAGGGTTAAATTCACAATGAAATTTTTAAATCATAGCTTTAAAAATAAAGGGTTTACCTTAATTGAGGTAGCAGTTGTATCTATAATACTTTTAATGGTTATTGGTTTTTTGGGATTTTTATCTGTTAAGCATTTTTGGATTTACAACAGCCAAATCAACGAGCTTTCAGCAGAAAACGATGTGAGACTCTCTTTAGATGATGTTGACAACTATGTTAGGCAATCATACAGAGTGGCTAGCAGCCACGACATGTATAGCACGGGAGCCCAGATACTTGTTTTACAAATTCCATCTATTGATTCTTCAAATCAAATTATTGATAGCACATATGACTACGCCGCTTTTTACCTTCAGGGAGATAAATTAATCCGCCAAATTTTTGCCGATTCCTCCAGTAGTCGTACTGATTTAACCAGAATTCTGGCCAGCGGAGTGGATTCTAGCAATTTTTCTTTTACTTACGACAATGCAGATTACTCTTTGGTTAAAGAAGTTACAACTTCAATAACTGTGACCCAAGGATTTTCAAACTACCAAAGGTCAGTTACTGTTTCCTCAAAATCATATTTGAGAAATTACTACTAATGAATTTGTTTCAACAAAAAATTAAAAACTCTGAATCTGGCCAAATGATGCTGATGGTTATAGTGATTTTAACAGCCATTAGTTTGATGCTGGGATCTCTTTTAATGTATACAGCGGCGCAAGTCATATCAAGCAGGAACGCAGTTTACAAAGAACAAGGTTTGAATATTGCCGATGCAGCAATAGAAAAAGCAATTTGGAATCTTAACCAGAACTTCGGCTATGCAGGAGAAACAAATACGTCTTTTGGCGGAGGAGCTTTTGATGTTGGGGTTACAGTCATTGATTCTCATACAAAGCAAATTATGGCAACCAGTTACGTGCCAAGCAAAGAGAAACCCTCTGTGACAAGAACAGTGAGCGCGCAGGCCAGTATTTCTTCTAATATAGTTGCTTTTAACTACGGAGTACAATCTGGAAACGGGGGATTTTTAATGTCAGGGTCTCAAACTAAAGTTAACGGAAATGTTTATTCAAACGGGAATATTGTCTCAACTATTATAACGGGAAGCGCTGTGGCTGCAAATTTACCGGAAGTCGTTACCGACCAAGAAAACAGTTCTCCCTCAACCCCAGCCTATGATATTAGTTTTGGACAGTCGACAGGTACTCAGGACTTTGCCCAAAGTTTCAAAATATCGCAATCTTATAGTTTCAACAACATAGAGCTTTACATTAAGAAAACTGGATCTCCTTCAGATGAAACAGTGAGAATTTTATATGATAATAGCGGAAGTCCCGGAGATCCTGTATTAGGCTTAAACGGCATGCTGGATGCATCTAAGGTTACTTCAAATTACGGCTGGGTTACTGTTTCTTTGCCTGTTTCTCCGGTGCTCACTGCCGGCCAAACATATTGGATGGTCATTGATGGCACATCAAATGCTTCAAAGTACTACACAATTGGAGCCAATGATGACGGGTACGCAAACGGTGTCAGTAAAATTGGAAAATACGGAGGAACGTGGAACAGCAACTCTCCTTTAAATGCAGATGCTTATTTTAAAATTTATCTTGGAGGGGAAACTTCTTCAATCACAGGGGGAACTATTGGAATAGCGGGAGATGATGTTGCCTGGGCCCATACAGTAAACAGCGCAACTGTTTCAGGAACAATTTACTGTAAGGTCGGTACGGGAAATAACAAATCATGCGATACTTCTTCTGCCGACCCGGATCCGCAGGCCTTGCCTCTCTCTGACGGAAATATTCAAGATTTTAAAAGCGAGGCATTAGTGGGAGGAACAATAGAGGGAGATGTCTCAATATTATCAGACACTATAATAGGGCCGGTCAAAATTAACGGAAACCTGTCTATTGGCGGGGGAAGCGAATTAAAAATGACAGGGACCATTTGGGTAACGGGAAATATTACTCTTTCTGGGGGGGCTATTGTTAGACTTGATTCAAGTTATGGATCCAACGACGGTGCAATTATCAGTGATGGATATAACACTCTAACTGGAGGATCAGAATTCTACGGATCTGGAGAACAGAATAGTTATCCGTTTTTTATAACCACAAGTTCGTGTCCCGATGACGAAAATTGCGCAAGCAAGAATGCAATTTCTTTTGGCGGTGGATCTGGGACGGTGGGGCTGGTGGCCCAAAACGGGACTATAAGCATTACCGGCGGATCTGCATTAAAAGCCGTCACAGCCAAGACAATTTCAATGAGCGGAGGAGCTGAGCTTTTTTATGATAGCGGCTTGGTAAATTCCAGCTTTAGTTCGGGGCCTGGGGGAGGTTTTGGATTTGTGCAAGGAACCTATTTAATTATCAAATAATTTTTAAAATGCTATAATGAATGTAAATTAATAATCCAAGCCTCAAATCTCCTGTCTGCCGAAGTTTCTGATAATATGAATACTAAGAGAGTTCGACGCAGGCGGGAATTTGAGAGAAACGAAAGTGTTTAAGTTTTTTAATTTAAAGCCCGAAATTTTTGGAATTGATATAAATGATTTATCTTTGAGGATTGTAAAGCTTAAAAAAAGCAGGAAGGGTTTTGATTTGGTTTCTTTCAATGATGTTGATATACCTGAAGGAATAATAAAAGAAGGTGTCATACAAGACGAGGCTACTCTTGCCAGAATAATAAAAAAAGCATGTCAAACAGTCAAAGGTAAAAAACTAGACACAAGATATGTTATCATTCCACTGCCTGAAGAAAAATCTTTTTCGCAGGTTATTCAGCTTCCCAGAATGACAAAGGAAGAATTAAGGCTTGCAGTGCCCTATGAAGCTGAAAACTATATACCTTTACCTATTGAAAAAGTATATATGGATTTTCAGGTTATTAATTTAGAAGAACGAAAGCAAAATCATTTGGATCTGCTGATCAACGTAATGCCAAAACCCGTTATTGATTCGTATATTTCGTGCTTTAAGAAAGTTGGATTAATCCCGTGCATCATGGAAGTTGAATCTCAAGCCATAACGCGGGCCTTTATTAAAAATGGTGAACAAATTCCCCCGACTGTTTTTGCTGACTTTGGAGAGACAAAAACAAGCCTGACCATTTATTCAGAAGGATCAATACGCTTTACTGTGACAGTTTCGCTCTCTTCAAAACAACTGACGCAAAACATAGCTGAAAAATTCAAAATAGGGTTTGCCGAAGCTGAAAAAGTAAAAATTCAAAACGGTTTGGAGAATAAAAGCAGAAATTCAGGTATGTTAATTTCTGCAATGGAGCCAGTCTTAAATGATTTGGCAGAGCAAATAAGGAAGTATGTTAATTTTTACAAAGACCACTCTTCTCAGGAATACTTTCATTCAAATGGCGAAATTGCAAGCATTGTTTTGTCCGGGGGAGGGTCAAGTTTGAAGGGTTTGCCGGAATTTTTGTCAGGAAAGTTAAAAATTCCAGTAAGAGCCGGAGATCCGTTCGTCAACTTAAGCCAGTTCAAAAACAATCTTTTTCCCTATAAAAGAGGCCTTTCTTTTGCCACAGCCATCGGGTCTGCTTTAAGAGGAGCGGATGATACTTTTTTAAACAGCTATCAAGACGACAAATGATAAATCTTTTGCCACAAAAAGAAAAACAGGCGCTGGTATTTCAAAAAAACATAAATCTGACAATGGTTTTAGGGGGCATAAGCGTTGTTTTTTTGATTTGTCTTGCATTGGTTTTACTGTCGCTGGAATTTTATATTCTTCAGCAGGTAAGTGTACAAGACAGCATCCTAGACGAGGTGGTCACAAAATACCAAACGAAAGATTTTGTGTCTTTGCTCGGCGAACTACAAAATTACAATTCGGTTTTAACCAAGACGGATAGTTTTTACAAAAAGCAAACTTATGCCACAGATGTTCTAAGAATAATTCTTAACGTAGAACGGCCAGAAGGAATTACCTTCAACAGAGTTTCAATTGACCAGATGGCAACAAATAAAATTGTAAAAGTAAACATTGAGGGAAACAGTTTAACAAGAGACAACCTGATTTTGTATAAAAACAATATCGAAAAGCAGGAAAACATAAAAAACATCGTCTTGCCGCCAAGCAGCCTTGTAAAACCTTCAAATGTTAGTTTCAACCTAACTTTTGATGTAGATGAAAGCAAGCTTATAAAATGATAAGGATAAGTAAAATATACTCAACTCTGGCAGTTTTTGTCATCATAGACGCTTTAATAGCGGTTTTTGTCATTTATCCAGTTTTTTCTGGATTAAGAGATGCTTCCGGGAAAATTTTATACGACAAGCAGCAGATCAAATTGATATACCAGGAAAAAGACGATATAGAGAACTTTAAGAATAATCTTTCAAGCTATCGGCTTAACCTGGACAAAATGGAGCAGATGTTTATAGATCCGCAAGACCCGCTTGATTTTATAAAGTTTGTTGAAAGCACTGCTGCCACTTTAAATATAGATGTGGATATTAATTTGGTTAACTCAACAAATCAAAAAAGCAGCAGCCAGCAATTTTCCTATTTTCAAATTAATGCCAAGGGAGGATTTCTTGATGTCTTAAACTTTATCCAAAATATTGAAAATGGTCCTTATCTACTGAAAGTTAATAATTTATCAGTTAGCAAGTCTTTGTCCGATGTGGGAATAGACCCAAAAGCTTCGGTTAATATGACGCAAGCAAATATTGCGGTAGGTGTTTTAAATAAGTATAAATCAAGTACTGCAAAATAAATGAAAGGAATTAAAATATCATTTATAGATTACAAAAAATTTCTGGGAGTTATGTCTATGGGCGCAAAAAAAGCTCTGTGGTTTATGGCAAGAGATGCTTTTGTGATGATTTTAATATTGGTACTCATATGCGTGTTATTCGGCGAATTTTTATTCTACAATTATATACTTGCTCTAGATACCAATAAAACAGACACAATAACTGTTGTTAAATTCAATGAATCAGCTTATAATTCCATAATTAAAGAGTCCAATGAGAAAGAAAGCATTCTTGGCAATGCTTTTGGTTCTAAATACAAAAACCCATTTTACTAATTAGGGAGTAAAATTTTATGGAACAAAATAACAAGAAAGTTTTTATTGTAGAAGATGACTCTGCCATATCGGATATTTATAAAATGATAGTAGAGAACGCCGGCTTTAAAGTTGAAGTTTTTAATTTGGGACAAGATGCAATAAGGGCTGTGCAAAAAGCAAAACCAGGTAGCGAAGAAATACCAGACATTATTCTGCTTGACTTGATACTGCCTGATATAAACGGACTGGAAGTTTTGAAGGAGGTAAAAAGTGCACAAGGAGGCAAGGATATAAAGGTTTTCATTTTAACAAACCAAAGCAATGTTGAGTTTAAGCCAGAAGACCCGGTGCAACCTAATAAAGTTATTATTAAGGCAAACACTGATCCAACTCAGCTTGTTGGCATAATAAAAAAGGAGCTGGGGTTAGTTTAGAATTTTATGGATAAAAAAGAGAAAAAAGTTTTAATTATTGAAGATGACAAGGATTTTTTGTGGCTTTTACGTCAGAGTTTTGACAGCCAGGATTTTTTGGTGTTCTATGCTACAGACGGTGAAGAAGGCTTTGAAATGGCAAAAAAGGAAAAGCCGGATTTGATGTTAATAGATATCCTGCTTCCCAAAATGAACGGTATTGATATGGCAAAAAAGGTAAAAGAGGGTGGAATTGAGACTCAGATGATTTTTTTAACCAATTTGAAAGATCCGCAACACATAAGCGACGTAATGAGCATATCGATGGGGTCTGACTATATAGTAAAGTCAGACGTGCATATTGACGCAATTGTTGAAAGGGTGAAAAGCAAGCTGGGGATACAATAAGCCATGGATTTGTTTATGATTTGACAAAATTTGCCTTTGTGGGTAGATTTTTTTGATTATTGTATTTTTCTCAAAACGACTGTATAATTATATTGTTTTAATATGGAGGAAAAATCCTTGAAACAAAAAAGAGAGGAAATGGTGACAAAAACATTCTGGGCGAGTTTCCAGACAATTTTTATTTTTGGTGCCCCAGCTTTTTTTGGGGCCTTTGTCGGTTTAAAGCTAGATGATTTTTACGGAACTGGCAGAAAAATAACTATATTTATATTATTAATGGCGTTTGCTTTTTCTTGGTTAATTATTATATTAAAATACAAAAAGTTGAATAAAGAATTCAACGCGCTAAAATGAATTTTTTAGGAGTACAAAGGCCAATAGATACGGTTAATTCTCAAACTATTTTTTCTGTAGGCGGTTTTCCAATAAACAATACTACTATTTCTATTGCACTTTTGGCGTTGCTATTATTGTTTTTTTACGTTATCGTAATTAGAAAGTTTGTAATGCAACCCGGTAAAATGCAGATTGTAGTAGAAACTATTTATCAGCAAGTAGAAACCTTTCTTTTTAGAATTACATCTAGTAAAAAAAAAGCAAGAGACCTTGTGCCCGTAATCGGATCTGTTTTTGTTTTTATACTATTATCAAATTGGTTAGCCGTTTTACCGGTTTTGGGCAGTATAACTTTTGATAACAAATCTTTGTTCCGCGCTCCAACAGCCGACTATAGCACTACTTTTTCTTTGGCTTTGGGATGTCTGATAATAATACATTTTGAAAGTATTAAACATTTTGGAATTTTGGGCTATATCAGTAGATTTTTTAAATTTAAAGATGTTTATATTGGTTTTAGAAAAAGTATCGGAGAAGGAATGTTATCGATAATCCATTTTTTTATTGGGATTTTAGACATAATTAGCGAATTCGCAAGGTTGGTTTCCGTATCACTCAGGCTTTTTGGCAATATTTATGCCGCTGGAATGGTGCTTGGAACTGTTATGACGGGAATAATTGCTTACTTTGTGCCAGCAATTTTCACAGGACTAGGATTGTTATTTGGAGCAGTGCAGGCAGTTGTATTTAGTTCATTGATTACTATATTCTATATGCTGTCCCTGCCTGAATCATCACCTGAAGCAATTGAACATGAAGGCGAAATTACTGTATAGTAAGTTAAAAAATCATAAAGGTCATATTAAAAAATAAAATATTAAATACAAAAAAATGGATCCAGAATCAGCAAAATATTTTGCAAAAGCTATGATTATACTATCTATGATAGCTACAGCCCCAGCAGAAGGGTATGTCGTGGCCAAGGCCTTTGAGGCAATGGGCAGGAATCCTGAAATTTCAGACTCACTTTTTACAAAGGTGCTTATTGGAGTAGCTTTAGTAGAATCTACGGCAATTTACGCTCTAGTTGCCTTTTTCGTCATATAGGGCATTATTAAAATAGTTTCATGGTTAACATTCTAGATATTCTAGGCAGAATAGGATTTGATTGGCAGGTTGCCGTTGCAAACACTGTTAATTTTTTAATAGTTTTTTTTCTACTTTATAAGTTTTTATTTCCTTCAATCAAAAAAATGATTGAAGCGAGGCAAAAAGAGATTGCAAATGGTTTAGCCAAGGCAAAGGAAGCCGATATTAGACTAAGAGAAGTGGATGAAATAAACAAGAACGCAACAAAGAAAGCCAAGCACGAGGCTTCTGAAATTATAGGCGTAGCTAAAAAGAAGGCAGTAGTTTTAGACGAAGAATTACAGGAAAAAATGGAAAAAAAGAAAAAAGCCGCCGATGATCTTTTAAGAGCTGATTTTATAAAGCAAAGAGAGGTAATGAGGCAGAGTATAATGAATGAATCAATCGGCCTTATAAAGGAAGTTATAGTAAAAACTGTTGAATTAAAGCCTGAAGCCGTAGACGGCGCCTTAATTGAAAAAGCGGTTTTAAAGGTGATCAAGGAAGCATGAAGTATAAAGCAAAGTTTTACGCAAAAATTCTGGTAGATTTGATGCAAGAAGATAAAAATCTTACAGAAAAAAGCAGAAAGGTGAAGCTTTTTTTAGATTTTATTTCTTCAAGCGGAGACAGAAAGCAGGGAAAGGAAATAATTTTGCTTGCTGAAAAGTTATATGCAGAAAAAACCGGAAAACGGAAAATTATTTTAGAAACAGCCAGAAAAACGGATATCAGCGCAATTTCAAAGAAAATTAAAAAAGATGGAGACTTTTTAACCCAAAAAATAAATCCTGATATCACAGCGGGGGTAAAGATAACCGTAAACGATCAAAAACAGCTGGATTTTTCCTTGAAAAATAAGTTGGATAAAATATTTGAACAATAAAAGAAAACGCAAATCTACAAATAAATGCAAATCTACGAATATGCAAATAATTATTAGCATATCTGTAAATTAGCATTAATTAGCATTATTCGTGTCATGTCATACGAAATTTTAGAAAAAATTAAACAAAAAATTCAAGAACAAAAGAAAAACCCAGAATGGGAGGAAGTTGGCAGAGTAATTGAAGTCGGAGACGGAATTGTAAGAATTTTTGGATTGGAAAACTGCCAAAGCCAGGAGATTTTAACCATTGAAACAGAAAAAGAAAAAATTGAAGCAGTTGCCTTAAACCTTGAAGAGGATTTTGTGGGAGCTTTGGTTTTGGGAGATTATTCAAAAGTAAAAGCCGGGCAAACGGCAAAAAGAACAAAGCAAATACTTTCAATAAAAGTTGGAGAAGAATTGCTGGGAAGAGTTGTGGATTCCTTGGGGCAAGAACTTGACGGCAAGGGGCAAATATTCTTAGAAGGAAAAGATCAGAATGTAACTACTATGTATTTAGAGAATGCGGCCCCCGACGTTTTGGCCCGAGAATCTGTAACTCAGCCCTTGCACACAGGAGTAAAAGCCATTGACTCTATGATTCCAATAGGCAGAGGCCAAAGAGAGCTGATTATTGGAGACAGGCAAACAGGAAAAACAGCTATTGCCCTGGATATGATCATCAATCAGGGTAAAGAATCTGAAAACCCGCCAATTTGTATTTATGTTGCAATAGGACAAAAAGAATCAAAAGTTGCCAAAATTGTTGAAACCTTAAAAAACAACGACGCCTTAAAGTATACAATTGTGGTATCTGCTTCGGCTTCAAGCCCCGCTGCTTTTTGGTATTTGGCTCCTTTCGCAGGTTGTGCCATTGGAGAATACTTT
>Ga0209542_10017103_pt1 | contig 11934 bp, 11 predicted proteins | sample RifCSPhighO2_01_FD_184028 | JGI IMG/M metagenome (GOLD analysis project Ga0209542, IMG submission 184028) | Soil microbial communities from Rifle, Colorado - Rifle CSP2_plank highO2_0.1 (SPAdes) (version 2) | ecosystem: Environmental > Terrestrial > Deep subsurface > Rock core/Sediment ...
TAGCTGTTGTCGAACCAGATTTTAAAACGCTAAACTCCAAAACGTCCGGGAAAAAGCTCCTAATCGACCCTAATAATTGGTTAACGCGCTGGTTCTCTTGCGCTGTTATGTCGAGGCCTGCTTGTTTTGCTCCTTCACTCAGCGCTGACAAGTAATCATTAACGGTTGCGGTGCTAGAGCTAGCTAGTTGTGCAAACCCAGTCAAAAACGGCAAACAATTGGCATCACCAGTAACTTTGCTATATTGCTTTAATGGTATTTCTTTTTTGACAATTTGCTGACAGCTATTTTCCTGCTCGGTCAATTTAGTCCGTTGATCTTGATATTGGCTCTTTATTTGCAAAATATCATTAGAAGTTTTAGAGATAACAGTGCGTCGAATAGAAAACTCGCGGTAAAGCTTGAGCGCTGAGGTTTGCGCAGCACGTTCCAGCTGACTGCTTAGCGAACTTTTAACACTCTTACTTAGCTGCTGATAACCCAAGAATCCTAAACCAAGCAGGGGTACCAACGAAGGTAGCGTTACAATCAAAATTATTCTGCGCCTTAGGCCAGAATTCTGGCGGTCCAGTTTGGTAAAAACGGGCTTAAAACGATAAATAAGGAATGCGCAAAGTGCAAACAAGATAATAATAGCCAAAATAAGCGCATATAGTGTTTTTCCCGTAACGCCAGCCTGGGCGGCAGCTGCCTGTACCTTAGATGGACTTGAGGCCTCTTGGTCAGCATAGGGATCAGTCAGGCTTAGTACTTGTTGCTGATTAAATTTTACAATCTGAGGTTTTACTTCGGCTGTCGAATCACTACCAGAGGAAGAACTAGAGTTTGATCCGGACGAGCCCGATGAGCCGCCTGAAGACCCACTCCCCGAACTACCACCGCCAGTCTCGCCACTTCCTGTTTCTCCTCCAGACGAACCGCCACCAGTTGTGCCAGATCTTGTAATAGTAATACTGTTAGACGTGGCGCTGTGGCTGACAACATCATAAGCGACCATTTGGATTTCGTTATTGCCCCGCTCAAGCGGCACAGAAACGCTAAAAGTATTACCAATTATAGTTGCAATTGGACCATCCGCTCCATTGATTTTAGATCGCACTTGAGTCAAATTATTTTCTGGATCACCAGCAATTCCACTAATTAGATACGTCTCCTCGGTGGTAGATCCAGATGGCGTTGTGATGCTCACGTTGGGTGACATACCGTCAATACTAGCCGTAAATGCTACCGGTTGCTGGGGGGTGGCACCACCTCCCGTAGCAGGAGGGCACCAATGAGAGGTGTCAAGATACGTTTGACTTCCTTCAAAATATAGAATGGGGTTATCCCCCAAGTCAGAAAAAAAAGTGTAGGTATGAGTGCCGTAGTATTGGGAAGTATTGGCATAAAAATTATATGTAAACGGTGCTCCAGGACATGGAGGTACTACAGTAGAGCTTCCGTGAATTATTTGTACATTAAAGCTGTTTTTGTACCAACCATTTTTCAAGTCGCCATAGGGGCCATTGACTGTCATTGCGCTGGCAGAGGCGCCTTGAAGCAATAAAATTGCCAACGACGAGAGTAGGGCAATGACAAATTTTTTCATTTTGATACAATTAAATGCTTACGCTTAAGTTTACTTTTTTACTACAGATATATCAATCTTTCAAACACACCAGTTCTGGGAGCGTTAATTTGGAGCAGGTCAATTAGTAATGCTCGGGGTTTTCTAAATGTATTAGTGCCATCGTTATTGCCAGCTCATTTAACTTTGTACGGTCCAGTTTGCCATGCGTCAGAACATGTATGCCGCCCTCTGCCGTTCCAATTTTTTGATGCTCGGTCAAACCAATTTGCTTGAACGCTTGGCTGCCATCACTCCCTGCCAAAATTTGTTTGACCATTGCAACCGGCCACTCAAATGATGGGCCTAATCCCAGATGGAACTGCTTACCATCATATATTGCGCAAACTGTGGTCTCAAAATAGCCAGATTTAGTTTCTGGCGCCTTGTACATTCCACTTTCGATCCCGAAACTGAAGACACAGTCTACAAAAGCTTGTTTGGCCCGTTGTTGGGCGCCAAGTATTGTGTCTTTTAGGGTTTTGGGGTGCCCGAACTCTTCAATCTCCACTGCAACCGCCTTGACCACAGCAGATTTGAACAATTTGTGGCCGTTTACGATATTCTCTACTGCGGCAATCTTTGTTGCATTCTTGGAGCCAACATTAATATTCATGTTAAAAAGTATAGCAATTTTGTGGGCTAAGCCCTGTGTGGATAAAATTGTCATAACTTGTCCTTATGCAGAGGGTATGTTTTAATACATCTCATGAATTATTTCATGCTAGCTGAATCCAAGAAGAAGCTCTCGCTCTAGCGGTTGAGAGTTCATTAGCATGATATAAAGAGCTCCAACCCGGGGCTCTTTTTTGTTACACCAAAAAAGATCTCATTTAGAGCAATTAGTGACAACTATTTAATCTAATGAGGAATTTAAAATGAGTGAGTTTAATATTGTGGCCAAAGGTGGCGGTACAACTATGGCTCATCCAGAAAATTTTGCAGAAATAACATCAAGGAATGGTTACGAACCAGAAATATTGGTTGTGTCTGCTCCAGGAATTGATCGCGAAGCGGGATTTGACGCAAGATTAACTGATAATCTCATACTTTATGGTCAATATCCTCGTGCGTACAGGGGCATGCCAGATCACATTCTGCATCGAATGGAAGCATTTGCTGCCCGTTTGGACCCAACACACGCAAACGGTGAAATTGACAATGTTTTAGCTGGCGTAAAATGAGATATAGTGCATTGGCGTCGCCAAGGCGCGCCAATACAAGGGCTGGGTGAGTATTGGACAGCCCGAATGTTTGCTGCTGCTACCGACAGAGAGTTTGTTGACGCTCGTCATGTATTGGGCTTTGACAATCAAGGCAGAGTAAATAGTGATAGTACATCTGGTCTTGTCAGGGACGAATTGCGACCCGACCGCCGCTATGTGGTGCCTGGGTTTTACGGTGCCGATAGTCAAGGTCGTATGCGCGTACTTGAGAGGGGCGGCTCAGACGTGACTGGCGCACTAATAGCCCGGGGCCTAGATGCTACTAGTTACGACATATGGTCTGATGTTGACGGTTTGATGAATGCCAATCCTAACAATGTACCAGTGGCGAGGTTACGGCCGCAGGCCACCCTACGCGAAATGCGTGAAATGGCCAATGGAGGAGCTGAGCTTGTACATCGTGATGCTATCAGGTACATGCAGTATGGCCGTACACCAATAAGACTATGGAATTCGTTTGGTCAGCAAGATGCACCAGGGACCATAATTAGTGGGCAAAGGGATTGGGCCGAGACTCCAGTAATCGGTGTCACATCACGTGATGACTTGATGGAATTGGCTATACACGAATTTGGTCTGAACGAACAAGTTGGTGCTACTACTGAGCTATACGAAACATTAGCAAAAAGTGGCGTACCGTATGAGCACATTTTGACATCACTTGACGATCTGTCAGTCATATTTCGGGCCGAGTACAGGAACAAATTACCATATCAGTTGCATGGGCTTAACAGTCCACAAGGAGATGTTAGGCTCAGGTGTATAGGGCTAGTTAGTATGGTGGGCGAAGGCTTGGCTCAATCAGGAACAGTGCGCAGTCAAACACTTGGACAAGCAGCCACGGCACTAAGTAACGCTGGAATTGAACATCTTACTACAGGTGGGGCTCCAAACTCAGTCTCTGCGATGTTTTATGTTGACACCGAAACAACAGATATCCAAGAGGCTACTCGCGTGGTGCACAACGCAGTGTGTGAGGAGTAAGTCAGAGAGGGGCCTCGCCCCACCCCTCTCCGCCTACATCAAAATTTACTGGCAAAAAGAAGGCTTGGCACGAGTAAAGTGAGGGAGAATATGGCTGCAGTTCTCCCGCCCTACCCTAAACATAAAAGCTTTATAATAAATACCAAATGAAGATTAAACAGACCAACAAAATTAAGAGCTTGATGTCATTAATTAGTTTAACAACGCCTGGGTCACGATTAATCGTGTGGGCAGTTCTGACAATGGCTATTTGGATAGCACCCTTTAACTACTTAAGGCATCTGTCACTATATGAGCATTTGGGCTGGCATAGTGCACCCTCTATAGGACTGACTAGGGCGTATTGGTATGTTTTGCACGGCCAATTCTCTAATGCATGGAACATGAATCATCTAATTTATGTGATATTAGCTGTTGGCATACCGTTGTTGGTTTTTGATGTCTACAAACTCACGTCAAAGATAAACAAAAACTAGACCGTGTTAAAAAATACAATCTATGATTTAATTATCATAGGATAGAGTAGAAATTAAAAAAGGAAAATCATGGAAAATAACACTAATCCACAGCCGGCGGCCAATAACCCCAACACCCAACCAGCGGTCAATACCGCCAACACACAACCAGCGGTCGGGCAAAAATCATTTTTGGTAGCTTGGCTCTTGTCGATATTTCTAGGTCAGTTTGGAGCAGACAGATTCTATCTTGGCTATACCGGTCTTGGTGTGCTTAAGTTATTCACACTGGGTGGCTGCGGAATATGGGCGCTGATAGATTGGATATTAATATGGGCTGGATCCATGAAAGCTCATGATGGCACGGCGCTGAAAGACCGCCAAAAGCACCTCAAAACAGTTTTGATCATTTTTGTAGCTTCTTTGGTGGCCTCGATCGCGTTTGCAATAATCGACGCTGTCTCAAAAAACTAATCAGAAAATTCTTGATCGGTAGAATAACAGGCCCTGCCCTTGGCATGGAAATAAACCAAGGCTACCGTATCATCGGAAGGTCCGGAGTTGTAGTCGTTCTTGTCGCGCAAATATGAAGGGAGCGTAGGAGTGTTAAAAAAACAAGCGGCTTTGGTTACATAAACTATGGTACCCTCTGGCTGACTGGGTACAGATGTGGCATCGCTCAAAAATAATATCTGATTTTTAATGAGGTTTGGGTCTTCGCTCATAAATCGCTGCCAGTCGCTACATGACTCGGATGTATCTGTATCCTGACATGCAGGAAAGTTACCATGATCATGTTTGTATCTCTTTAAACTATTAATAGTTGCGGTCATCCGTTTGTAATCTTCACGCGATACCGAATATTGCTGAGAGAGTGGCGCCTTAAAAAAATGAATACCTATAAACCAGATTGCTAGGGCCCACATAATCGTGCTGAGCACAGCAAATAGTATGGCCAGTTTGGCTTGCGCTTGATTGCCAGCTTTTCGTCGCAAAGCAATAATGCCTACTATTACTGCCGGGATACCTGTAAAAATACTCAGGAAAAAAGAGGTTGAGCCCAAAACAACAGCTATCAATGCCAAATTTTGATCTGCATTTTTCTTATTCTTAAAATTCCGTGGCATATTGTTATTCTACAACGTCAGCTCTAAAGAGCGAACCCGTTTAAGTATATTAGCAAGATGGCACGCGTGAAGGGATTCGAACCCCCGACCTTTGATACCGTAGACTAACGCTCTATCCATCTGAGCTACGGGTGCTTATAAAATTAAGAGATATTAGCTTAACGTTATCCCGTAGGTAGTTCGCCAATATGAAATCGCTCGCGTACATGCCGGTTTACTTCCACTTCAACTTCTCTGACCATAAAAGGATAGTGACGATGAGGCAGTAATGTCCCTCTTACATATGCGTCCGAACCATCTCTTGGCGCAGGGAAAACCTCAGCAGCCCTAGTTAGTAACGCTCCTGCAATGCGCATTTGTTCATCAGAAAAAGGCATATCCGCATACAAGGCAGCAGCTTCTTTTATTAATCTACCGGACTCCTCACTAGCCATTCGACTTATCTTTTTTTATCTTAGGCTGAGGTAAAAATCGAGGCTTGGTATGCTTATGCTTTGGTGTTTCTGTCTGCTCAAGAGACTGTTGGAGCACTTCCATAACTTTGCGGGCGTGGTCGCGACTCATACCAACTCGAGCAATTGGCAACTGTTGGCCATTAAACCCGGCGCCTTGCATAAAGTTTATAACAACCCCGTATTGATTGGTTGTCACGTGCACATGATCTGTATAAACAATCCGCGGGTCAATTGGCAAATTAATAGTCACGTTTCTGTCGTGATTTACCTGTGGCAATTCTTGTTTGTTAGTCAAAGCAGGATCGGTATAACCGGCCAAATCCCACAAACTGTTTGCCTCGTTGTCCTTTATATCAAAATAACTAATCAGCAGAAACAGCACATCCTCATTAGGGCGCTGCAAACCTTGCTCAATTAACTCCAATGTTTCAGATTCTATCTCAACGGCACCCGAAACCTCGGCCATGGTTTGCCCAAGTTGCTCGCGCATTAGTTTGAGCTGCCACCCTAAAGTCCTAAAAGGACGGTCCGTGTTACTCATACAGCTACTATGGTAGACCTACATGATCATACTTTCAAGGTATAATAATCAACATGAATCCTCGACCAAGCGTGTCGCTGCGTGATTATTCCACCATGCGACTGGGTGGGACGGCTTCTTATCTGTGCGATGTTCACAATCGTATCGAGGTAGAACAAGCTGTCCAGTGGGCTTATGCCCACAGTTTACACGTGCTTATGATAGGCACGGGCAGCAACATTGTCTGGACCGACACTGGCTTTCACGGCTTAGTTCTTGTTAACAAAATCCAAAGATTTGAAAAGTTTGAAGAAGATAATGAAAATGTCTATATAACTATTGGGGGTGGTGAAAACTGGGACAGCGTGGTGGCCAGATCTGTTGAACTAGGCCTGACAGGCATAGAGGCATTATCGCTAATCCCCGGTACAGCAGGTGCTACACCAATCCAAAATGTTGGTGCTTATGGACAAGAGATTGCCGACACCTTGGTAAGCATTGAGGCTTATGACACAACCGACAAAAAGTTTTTAACCATTCCAAATGCTGATTGTGAGTTTAGCTATCGTAGCAGCCGGTTTAAAACTAAGGATAGGGGCCGTTACTATATTACTACTCTTACCCTGCATCTTAGTCGCGGCAATCCTATGCCCCCGTATTACCCAGCCGTTCAGGAGTATTTTAAAACTCATGGTGTGACTAACCCTCGTCCCGCCGATCTCCGAAAAGCTGTTATTGATATTCGCACCGCCAAACTGCCCGATCCTGCCAAAGTGGCCAATTGCGGATCGTTCTTTGGCAACCCCATTATCAACGACGAGCAGCTAGAGGAATTGTTGGCACATTATTCTAATCTAAAATATTGGCAGCAGGGTGACAAAAAACACAAAGTTTCAGCCGCTTGGTTAGTAGAGCAAGCCGGGTTTAAGGATACGCACGACGCCCAAACAGGCATAGGCACATGGCCAACTCAAGCCCTAGTGCTTGTAAATGAGTTTGCCAAGTCAACTGCAGATTTACTCGCCTTCAAGCAAAAAATAGTCGATGAAGTTCAGAAAAAGTTTGGCATCACGCTCGAACAAGAACCCGAACTGCTGGGTGACAAGTAGCTAAATCGTTCTTAAAAGAGCTGATAGCCTAATAATGCATTGACTCAATCACAAATTTGGCGGTTTTGTATTCAGCATCATTCTTAACCGTTTCAGCGGTTAATTTCTTTACGCTACTGTCGTGGCTCATAAGAATTGTTATGTTTTTGCCACCATACTCATCTTTTCTCATTGCATTTTTGTTAGTTGGACGAGACCATTGACTGGATGTGTCGCTAACTACTATAGCGCTTTGAACATATCGGTTGTCCTTGGTAGTTTTTGAAAAGCCTCCAAAATAAGCAATGTAAACTGACTGTCCTGCAAATAACACAGGAACGCTTGTGATAAATGCTAAGCCATCTCCACCTAAGTGACCCTGGCCGTCCGCAATAGAAAAGTGGAAGTCACCAGGACTAGTAAACTCAATAAAATCGGTATCATAATTGTTATTGGAAGCCGTAATATACCAATCAGCAGGATATTTAAAGGTAAGTTTATCGTACTTTAGAGTGTATGTTTTCCAGCCAGAATAAGGATTGGCGGATTGAGTGGTCGCGGCCGTAGACTCAGCCTTATTATCACTTCTTGTCGTATGTTGTCTTGACTTCCAAATATACCATCCAACCGTGGTTATTACAGCGAATATTACAAATATGAGTACCGCTTCAACGACACTAAATCCCAGTTCATGTTTGTTAAGTTTTTTCACAATGATATAAGCATAAGCTCAGTAATTTGTATTTGCAACGATTGAATTAACCTTAAATGGTTTTACTTAACTTGTTAATCATTACTTGTTGTTGGGCAGAGGAAATTGCTTGGCGAAGGCTTTAATCTCAACTCTTAGCTTGTTAAGTAACTTTTCGTCGGTGTGGTGGGTGATTGCTTGATCTATCCAATCCGCCACTTTGACCATTTCTTTCTCCTTCATGCCGCGAGTTGTTAGTGCTGGCGTACCCAAGCGTATGCCGGATGGACTGAATGGTGGGCGCGGATCGAATGGCACCGTGTTTTTGTTGACGGTAATCCCTGCCCTTCCTAGCGCTGCCTCTGCCTCTGCCCCCAAGACTTTTTTGTTGGTCAGATCAATTAACATCAAATGGTTATCTGTGCCGCTAGTTACAAGCTTGTAGCTTCTGTCGTTCAGTTCCCCCGCTAGTTTTTTGGCATTTTTGACAATTTGCTGGCCGTAAGTTTTGAAGGCCGGCTGCGAAGCTTCACGAAGTGCCACGGCAATAGCGGCCGTTTGATGGTTATGCGGACCGCCTTGCAAACCAGGAATAATAGCCCTGTCGATAAGAGTTGGCAGATTTTCTGCGGTGCGTTCGGCTGCTTTTAGCGGATTTGACGGATTGCCATTGCACAAAATCATGGCACCACGTGGACCACGCAAGGTCTTGTGAGTGGTAGTCATGACCACATGAGCATAGCCAACCGGTGATGGATGGGCGCCGGCAACAATTAGCCCGGCAATATGCGACACATCTGCTAAAAACCAAGCTCCACAGCTATCAGCAATTTGTCTTAGCCGCTTCCAGTCAAAAATGCGCGGGTAAACTGTTGCGCCGGCAATAAGCAGCTTGGGCTTCTCCTTCTTGGCCATTTTAGCCAGTTCGTCGTAGTCCAGATAGCCATCCTTGCCGGTATGGTATTGAACCGAGTTAAACCACTTGCCCGAAAAGTTAACTTTTAGTCCGTGAGTCATATGGCCACCAAAATACAGGTGCATGCCCATAACTTTGTCGCCTGGATCAAGCAAGGCAAAATAAACTGCTTGATTGGCCGGCGAGCCGGAATATGGCTGCACATTGGCGTGGTCTACCCCAAATAACTTTTTTGCACGGTCGCGTGCCAAGTTTTCAACCGCATCAACTACTTCGCAGCCGCCGTAATAGCGCTTGCCCGGATAACCCTCTGAATATTTGTCTGTTAAGCGCGAACCCAATGCTGACAGCACATCAGCCGAGGTGTGGTTTTCGCTGGGAATCATTTCTAACCCCTCGGACTGGCGCCTCACCTCTGCTTTTATCAACTCTTCAATTTGCTTGTCTTTCATTTCCTACTCCTAAGTCATCAATTTAGTTATTGCTCGGCTAAAATTGATGAGTAGCTAGATCATAATATAATTGTAGCAACCTGCGTGTTGAAATCATATCCTCATATGTCAACTCTTGTATTTGATACCACGGGTGATATAATTCACAAGCTTATGTCGAATACAAACGAGAAAATAGGCCACTTAATTTATCAGATAAGACAAGAGCGCGGACTTACTCAGGCCGCGTTTGCGAAGCAACTTCACACTAGTCAGTCAGCCGTAAACCGCATAGAGCATGGCAAACAAAACTTGAGCCTCGAGACCCTGGGCCGCATTAGTGACGTACTTAATAAACAACTAATAACCATAAACTCTGGTGCCATAAGTTTGCTAATTGAGGGCGGCCATGAACTGAGTGGCGAAGTATCTGTCAAAACCAGCAAAAACGCCACGGTTGGATTGCTTTGTGCAGCGTTACTTAACAGAGGTACAACACGACTTAACAATGTTCCAAGAATTGAGGAAGTCAGCCGCTTGGTAGAAGTTCTGCAAAGCATTGGCGTGCATGTTAAATGGGTGGATGGTAAAGATCTAGAAATTAAACCACCAGCAAAGCTCAATCTGGAGAAGATGAACAAAGATGCTGCCCGCAAGACCCGCAGTGTAATAATGTTTATTGGTTCGCTCATGCATTTGTCTAAACAATTTAGTATCCCCTACGCTGGCGGTTGCCAGTTGGGGCGGCGGACTGTGCTGCCCCATTTATACGGACTAGAAGAATTTGGAGTGGAAATTTTTACTAAAACTGGGCACTACCACGTAAATGTTAATCATCATCTACCCAAACGTCCGGTTGTGCTCTATGAATCAGGCGACACTACCACAGAAAATATTCTAATGGCGGCAGCCGGATTTGAAGGAGAGACAATTATCAAAATGGCTAGCGCAAACTATGCTGTGCAGGACATGTGCTTTTTCTTGCAGAAGCTGGGTGTAAAGATTGATGGTATTGGCACCAGCGTGCTCAAGGTACGGGGTGTCAAAAACATCAAAAAGAATGTTAACTATTCGCCCAGCGAAGACCCTGTTGAGGCAATGACCTTTATTGCTGCTGCCGTGACAACCAATTCCAAGGTTACAGTCAAACGCGCCCCAATAGACTTTTTGGAGCTAGAAATGCTCAAGCTGGAAAAAATGGGCCTGCACTATGACATTAGCAAACCTTACAAAGCCGAAAACGGTCAGACCGATCTGGTTGATCTAACTATTCACAAGCATAATGGTGGGCTGGTGGCACCAACGGAAAAAATTCACCCCAGCGTATACCCAGGGCTCAATATTGACCATCTGCCCTACTTTGTACCAATTGCAGCCGTAGCCAAAGGTCGCACTCTCATTCACGACTGGATTTATGAAGACCGTGCACTTATGTACACCGAGATGAAAAAGATTGGCGTAGATGTTGAGTTGGCTGATCCGCATCGGGCATATATTGAAGGTCCAACCAAGTGGCGATCTGCCGATGTGATTAGCCCTAGTGGTATTCGTCCGGCAGTAATGCTACTTATTGGCATGCTGGCCGCACCGGGTATATCTATGCTGCGCAACGTATATACTATAAACAGAGGTTACGAAGATCTGGCTGAGCGGTTAAACTCGCTCGGTGCACATATAAGCATCCAACACGAAATCTAATTTATTGGGCAGCAAACATGGCAAGAAAGTCTAAAAAAGCAAAAAAGATAGACCACGCACCGCCCGGCAGCCGGGTTAAGATTCGCTTTGGCAAACATATATTACCACCGCTTGCCGGATTAGCTGTTGCCGTATCTGTCTTTGGATTTTTTAACTCACAGCTCATTTCTGGCCGGATTGCATACTACATGTATGCGCGGCAAGCTGTAGTGGAAAACCTGGACACAACGCTGGAGGCCGAAAAGATTGATAAAACCGCTCCACCCCAAATAATAATCAACAAAATAAACGTTAAGGCGCCGGTGTTGTTTGATCAAACCGTGGTTAATGAGTCAAATTTTCTGAAAGCTCTTCAGCACGGAGTGGTTCACTATCCCAACACCGCCGTACCAGGCCAAGCTGGTAACATTGTAATCTTTGGTCATAGTAGCGGTCAGTGGTGGGCAAAAGGTGATTATAAGTTTATTTTCACTCTGCTGAATAAGCTCAAGTTTGATGACAAAATATTTGTTGATTATAAGGGCCTGCGCTATGTATATCGGGTTAACAATATTAGGACTGTTCTGCCGACTGATTTATCAGTACTAAACCAAAGCAGCAATCACACGCTAACACTCATAACTTGTACGCCTGTTGGCAGTAGCGCTAAGCGGCTGATTATTGAAGCTCAGCAATTAGTCCCAACGGTAGAGCGCAATACCAAGGCAACAGCTCCAGCCACTCTGCCTGCCGGCGTC
>Ga0209542_10017104_pt1 | contig 11934 bp, 15 predicted proteins | sample RifCSPhighO2_01_FD_184028 | JGI IMG/M metagenome (GOLD analysis project Ga0209542, IMG submission 184028) | Soil microbial communities from Rifle, Colorado - Rifle CSP2_plank highO2_0.1 (SPAdes) (version 2) | ecosystem: Environmental > Terrestrial > Deep subsurface > Rock core/Sediment ...
CACGGCCTACTTCGGCGGTACAGCCACCACGACAGTAAGTTCAGCCGGTAACGTAACTGTCGGAGGGACGTTCACTTCCACTGCAGGGTTGAACAACATGGGAAACGCCTCTACGACAATATTGTCTGCTTCTACTATGGCTAGCACTTCTCAATTAGTCATCGGTGGCAATGGCACAGCTCTTAATGCTGTCATTTCCGGTACTTGTGGCGTAGCCAATGTTACCATCGCCGCTACCACGACGGTTATGGTTAGTTGCATTGGCGCCACAGGTGTACGCTCGGGCGATAGTGTTTTTGTTACAGCTACCAGCTCTCTTCCGGCCAACTTTATCATTCAGGCTGCTTCCTCAACGGCTACGAATATTATACAGGTCAACCTCATGAATACTGGTTCCATAGGAGGTACATCGCCCGGACCTACAGCATTCTTCTACTGGGCTACCCGTTAATTTTCTCTAACCTCACAAATGGCATGAGAAAAATAATTAGAATCTTAGCTCTGGCCGCCCTTGCGTCACCGCTCTTTGCTTTGGCCCTATATAATGATGTTTCCTTGCAAAGCGGTGCTGTTATCAGTTCAAACGGGGTTACGATAAATGTAAGCGGCACAGCCAGTGTAATTGAGACTTTGACTGTTGACGACGGAACATTTACGGCGGTTATGCAGGATGCCTCGCAACTCTCGCTCACTATGCCTAACCGAAATGTTGTTGCCTACTCCACTAGCGTTGCGGGATCGGACATCTTCTCGGTCACATGTGATTCAAGTAACTCTACAATTGCCGTTAGTCATACTTCTGCTACTTCAAGCACCATAACTTTCACACCTTCGAGTAGTCTCTGCGGTGGTTCAGGTGATACTGGCGGCGGCGGAGGTCCGATTTCAGGCGGCGGGGGGGGAGGTGGAGGAGGGGGTAGTTATACTCCTCCGGCAACCTCTAATGTTCCTACTACAACAATAACTGTCTCTCCAGGTGCGTCGGGCAATCTTATTACTGTACCTAAAACGATTGGTACAACTTACGCTTTCTCTCGTTCGCTTTCTCTGGGGATGTCAGGGGCTGATGTAAAAGAGATCCAGAGGGTGTTTGCTACTGATCCAACTATATATCCCGAAGCCAACCTAAGTGGCTATTTCGGAGGACTCACCCAGAAGGCGGTCCAGAGGTTCCAAGAGCGACATGGTATTACGGGTCCAGGTAAACAGGGATACGGAGTGTTTGGTCCGGCAACACGGGCAAAGTTCATGTCTGTGTACGGGGCTTCTGCCGGTACGCCATCTCCCGCAGTACCAGCTGGAGCAAGTGGTTCACTTACGGTTACTCTTAAAAAGGGACAGACACATGCTCAAGTTAAGTTCTTGCAGATGATCTTGAATAAAGATCCGGAGACTCAAGTGGCGACAAATGGAGTAGGTTCGGCCGGTATGGAAACAAACTTCTTCGGTGGTTTGACAGAGAAAGCAGTTATTAAGTTCCAGACCAAGTATGGTATTGATCCGATAGGTCTTGTTGGACCTATGACTCGGGCTAAACTCAACTCGTTGTAAGAAAATATAAAAGTAGTACAATAACTGTTATGAAAAAGATCATAACGGTTATTGTTGTTTTGGCCCTTATTATAATTGGTTTTTGGCTGTTTTTCCGTCCGGAGGGAGTAGCAGACGAGGTATCAGACACAAACTCTCAAGTCTCTTCAACTTGGATTGATGTTGAAAGCCAGGAAGTAACACGAATTGATGAGCCGGACAATGCACTTAGAATGCTTGTACTTAATTCTGGTGACACGATAGAGCCCGGTTCAATTATAAAAACCAATAATACAGGCGCGGCCACAGTCTATTTTGCCGATGGATCAAGCTTACGTATCGAACCAAATACGACAGTTGAGATTACGGAGGGTGTATATGAAGAAGATACCAGCAGTCTGAAGGTGCGGGTTACGCTTATCGTGGGCAAGGTGTGGTCGAAGATCACGGCCCTTACTACGCCCGAAAGTCACTGGGAAGTCAAAACGGGTACGGCCGTAGCCACGGTTCGCGGTAGTGCTTTTGGCACGGAAGTCACCAGTGATGGCGAGACGCTTATCATTGGATCTGAACACGACATTGCTGTGGCACCCATAGATCAGGAAACAGGCGAGGCGATCACAGAAGAAGAAGTGATCGTAAGCGAAGAGGAAGTACTGACAGTAGATCATGACAGGAAACTTGCCAAACTGCTCATATCAGAGCGCCTGAAAGAGAAGCCGGCATTGCGCGAGTGGATCGAGAAAAATGAGGATCGCGATCAGATAATCCGCGAGAAAATACAAGAACTTAAAGATGGGGGACTAGAAGGCCGTGAATTGCGACAAGAATTGAGAGTAGAACTGCGTAGAGAAATTGATGCTAAAATTGAAGAAAGGATCGAGAATAAAATTGAAGAAGTTTCAGAGAGAACAGGTTTGCCGGAAGAACAGATACGAGAAGAATTGAAAGAACGAGTAGAGGAGAGAACACAGACACAGTCAGAAATCACTCCCATCGCCAAGCCTACGGTTACCTCACTTGAAGTCAAAACGCGGGCAGAGTTGAAAGTTACGGAGGGCGCCACCATTCAATTTGAGGCGGTGGCGGTTTTAAGCGACGGTACAAAAAAAGTTGTGACTGATATGGTCAATTGGCAGGTGGTAGGTTCAATTGGTACTATCACTAAACCGGGGTTCCTTGAGACTAAATTGGGGGCTGATGTTTCTGAAATAGGCACAGCCTTCGGAGCAGTAACGGCCAGTTTCAAAGCAGAATCGGGCAGAGAATTTTTAGGCAAAAGCGAAATCATCACCGTCATCGGAGCAGTAGCAGATCTGGAAGAACGCGGCTAGCACTATGAATAAATTGAAGAATAATCTAATCCCGCTCGCCATAGCGGTTGGGGCTGTTGTCTTAGTACTTATATTGCGGGGGGCGGGGCTCTTTGCGGGTTTTGAATACTTTTTGGGGGATCAGTTGCTCGAACCTGTGGGGGCAAGCGAAGAGATTGTTATCATTTCGATAGATGATGATTCGATTGCAAAGATCGGACAGTGGCCTTGGCCGCGGGAGGAGTATGCCAAGCTGCTTGCTGTTTTGGCCAAGAATCCGCCAAAGGTGGTAGGCATTGATGTGCTCTTCGCTGAAGCTTCGCGAGTGGCTAAGCGCGATGATGAGAAGTTGGTTCAAAGTTTAAAACAATCGGCGTTCCCGATTGTGCTCGCTTCGCGCGTGGCCGACGGCGTTACCCCACTGCCTCAATTCGTTGAGTCACAGAATGTGACGGTAGGGGAGGTCAGCTTGGTTGTTGACCCAGATGGAGTTGTACGCCGGGCGAATTTTGAAAATAGCTTTGCGATGCAAATAAATCAAGCGGTCCCACCGCCAAGTGGTGGAGCGACCGCGGGGAATACGATAGCAACTGGTCGCATAGTTTGGGCTGGTCCGCCGGGCACTTTCAGACGTGTGCCCTTTTATCGAGTTTTGGAAGATAAAGCACTTGCCGTCAAGCTGAAGGACAAAATAGTGCTGGTGGGATCAACTGCCACAGATCTGCATGATGAGCAGATCACAGCCATTGATCGGGGTACTGCTATGCCAGGAGTCGAGATCCAGGCTAATCTTGCCAATATGCTTTATAAGAATGTTTTCGTGCGCGAAGCAGGTGGCATTCTTGTTTTATTGCTAATTTTGCTGGTCACCCTGATGCTAGCGCTAGCATTTATTTATCTATCTGGTATGTGGCGGCCCATTTTGACGAGCTTGGCAGTGTTTGGGGTTATGATTATTGTGCTTATCATTGCCTGGGGCGAGAACATTACCTTGCCCATTTTCTACCCCTCGCTTGTCTGGTTCTTGTCCGCATCGGGGCAGGTGTTGTACAGATATTTTGGCTCCGAACGTTCGCAACGGGAGATACGTTCACTATTTGCCAAGTACGTTTCTGGTGATGTGCTGGAAGAAATTTTGCGCAATCCAAGCGAGGTTAAACTTGGTGGCGAAGAGCGCGAAGTAACTGTTCTTTTCTCGGACGTGCGCGGCTTTACAACACTTTCTGAATCGATGAACCCCACTGAGCTAACTGCTTTTATAAATCGGTATCTCACTGTTATGACCGAAGTTATCTTGGATAATAGAGGTGTGGTTGATAAATACATCGGTGACGCTATCATGGCCTTCTGGGGTGCGCCCGTTACAACCAACACTCATGCTCTTGACGCTGCCAAAGCGGCCACTGCCATGGTCGAGCGACTAGAGCAATTTAATCAGGAGAACAAAGCACTTTCCTTGCGTGAGATTGATATTGGTGTGGGCTTAAATAGCGGCAAGGTGGTGGTGGGCAATATGGGTTCCCATCAACGTTTTGACTACACTGTCATGGGCGATGCGGTCAATCTGTCCTCGCGCCTTGAGGGCCTGACTAAGGCCTACAGAGCGCAAGTGATAGCGAGCGAATCTGTACTTGCTTTGGCGGGGGTAGATGAACTGGCGAGTGCCGGAATCAGGACTCGCGAGATTGATCAGGTGAAGGTCAAAGGCAAGAATAACGCTGTCAAAATCTTTGAGCTTGTTCCGCCATCTGGTCGGGGAAAGTTTGAGATGATAGAAAAGCGTTTCGATCTGGCTCGCGATTACTACTACAGGGGTGATTGGGACAAATGTTTAAAGTTACTCGCGGAGATAGAAACCATTGAACCTCACGACGGGCCAAGCAAAGTTCTGCGCGAGCGCTGTTTGCAGTTTAAAGTTATGCCTCCGCCCTCTTGGGACGGAGTGTATGAACACAAGTCAAAATAATTAGTTCGACCCTCCGATGTATTGGAGGGTCGTGCTTCTCTGCGGTGGCGTCAGTCACGTCCCGCCTCCTGGTGGGTGGCGAGAACCAAACGAACCTTCTCGGCCATGTCCTTGGCCGCCTCCTCCGGCGGGCTAACCTCCACTTCAACTTGCCAGTGGTAAGTCTTCTCCGCACCGGATAACTCAACAGCGTAGACTGCTTTCCCCGCTCGACCCCAGATTGTGCCAGCTGTCAGGTGGTAGCTTTCTTCCTGGGTTTCGATCTTGCGCGCGAGTTCGTCGAGCTCGGCCAGGAAGATCTTGCACTTCTCGGGGCGCGGCCCTGTGCTCACCGCCGAGAAAGTGATCTGACCATTGCTTGCCAGAGTGACGATCAGCGTAAGCATTGTAAGCATGTTGCACCTCCACATTTAATTCTATGCTAAAATCTGTGGGATGCAAGAATGTATTTTCTGCAAAATTGTACAAGGCGAGATTCCGGATTGTAGAATATGGGAGAACGAAAAGTTCATTGCTTTTCTCGATATCCGACCCATCGAGCTTGGTCACACTCTTATTATTCCCAAAAAACACATAGATTCTGTCTTTGATCTCCCAACCAAAGACTATTGCGATCTATTTTCCGTTGCCCGGGAGCTCGAGATGCCGATCAGAAAAGCGACCGGATCAAAACGAGTGGGTCTGGTGATAGAAGGCTTCGGTGTGCCCCACGCACACTTGCATCTCGTGCCTATTAACGAGGGTAACGAACTTGATCCCCATAGGGCACACGAAGTGGCGGATAGCGAGTTGGTGGCCATTCAAGAGAAGCTAAAAAATCTCCTTTAATATACTTGAAAATTGCTCGGAAAGGAGTAGTTTGGAGATATGACAAACAAAATTATTTACGAAGCCCTTGTTTTAGGGCTTATTTTAAGTCCAGCAGTCGCGGGAGCGCAATATTATAATAATCAATACCAGAGTCAAAATAATTATCCTTATCCATATAATAATTACGGCAATTACGGAATGTATACCTACGGTGGCAACGTGCTCGGCACTTCGTACATGCCGCCTAGTCTGGGATGCAACTTCGCGCACAATCTATCACTCGGGACCTACGGCACTGATGTGGCCGATCTTAATCGCATGCTCGGGGTGGGGGATGGTTCCTATTTTAGCAATGCTACTTATAACGCGGTAGTGCGATTCCAGAATCAGTATGCGGGTGAAGTGCTCTATCCGGCCGGTCTGACCTACGGTACCGGCTACGTGGGAGCCATGACCCGGGCCAAACTAAATTTGTTTTGTAACGGCGGCAGTGGATTTGTTCAGTACGGTTCTGTCCTTGGCGTAACATATAATCCTTATTCTTACCCGTACCCGTACCCTTACCCTTACAATAACTACAACTATCAGTACCAGCAGAATTCTTACCTTACGCCCACCGTCAACTTCTACGCCTCGCCCACCTCTGTCTATTCTGGTGGATCGGTGACCCTCTATTGGACAACCACTAACGCAAGCATCTGCAGCGCTTCCGGAAACTGGTCCGGCTCAAAGGTCACATCGGGTAACGAAGTTGTTTATCCTGGTTCCTCAACCCGCACGTATATCCTCATCTGCACTAACACAAATAATCAAACTACCAGCCAAACTATCACTGTCGGCGTGCTATAATTGGCCAATGAGCCAATTTGATTTTATGGCGGTGGGAGATATGGTTACGGATGCTTTTATACGTTTGTCGGTGGCCGAGGAGCACATGCATAAGCATGCGCCTGAACTTTGCATGCCTTTCGCCACCAAGATCCCTTATGAGTTTGTAAAAGAAATTGTTGCCGTAGGTAATTGCGCCAATGCCGCAGTGGCGGCAGCCCGCTTGGGACTCTCGTCCGCCCTTGTCTCTAACCAGGGCGATGACGAAATAGGCAAAAAGCAGCGCGAAGTTCTCAAACAAGAAAATGTTAGTGCAGATTTCGTGATTGATCATCGTGACATGAAGACTAATTATCACTACGTTCTTTGGTACAAAGACGATCGTACTATTTTAGTCAAACACGAAGACTACCCATACGTACTTCCGGAAATTGGCGAACCCAAGTGGCTATATCTCACTTCGTTAGGTCCGACCTCACTGGAGTTCCATCATATTCTTAATTCATATCTCATAAATCATAATTCAGTGAACCTGGCTTTCCAGCCCGGCACTTTCCAGATCAAAATGAGCAAAGAGTTGATGGGTCTGTATAAGAGGTCCAAAATTTTCTTCTGTAACATCGAAGAAGCCCAAATAATTCTCGAAACCAAAGAAGATGAACCCAAGAAGTTGATGAGTAAACTTCATGAACTTGGTCCCGAAATAGTGTGTCTGACAGATGGACCCAATGGCGCGTTTGCCTCGACTTTGCTCGGCACCGGCACCCAAGAGGCATGGTCCATGCCAACGTATCCGGACGAGAAGCCGCCCTACGATCGCACCGGAGCAGGCGACGCCTTCGCCAGCACCTTCACATGTGCCCTAGCTCTAGGCAAGAGTGTATCCGAAGCTCTCGCCTGGGCACCCATAAACTCAATGAGCGTAGTCCAATACGTCGGTGCCCGTGAAGGATTACTTACCCGCGACAATCTTGAAAGTTACCTCGCGAGCGCCCCGGATAATTACAAGCTACGAAGGCTTTAAGGTTCCCAATTCCCAATTCCCAATTTATCAACGTATAGAAACAAAAAGTAAAATTAGTATGCGATCGCACACTAATTTTAGGTCACCTTAAATCAAATTCATTTCGGAGCCAATGATCGTTTTCTAATTTATCAACCTCTAAATAAAGGACTTCTTTTCCGAGATCGTATTTGCGCTTAATGAGAGTAATTATATCTGCGCATGGGTAAGGATGTATCCAGGCACTCTTCTGAAGGGCCACAAAGCCGAGGGCTACCAAGGTAGATCGCAGTTCCTCCCTAATTCCTTTCTTGAACTCTGGTATATCAAACATTACTACTCTCCAATTGCCATCCCAATCCCAAGGTTTTTTGATGGACAAACTTTTCAATTGATATCCAGTCGCAATTTCTTCTCCCTTGTCAGTCAGCTCATATCCAAATCTGTTCCCTCGCTTAACTTTACGCAACAGTTTACGGTCTACTAAATTTCTGGCCACATTGTACATATACCACTCCTTTCGTTTAGATCCTTCGATCCCTAGAACTTGCAAAGCATTTGGTGCCATAACCGCCACAGCCAAGAAACCAACAGTGCCCGCTGAATAAAGGATTGCCCGAGCGACTTTCCCAACCCGCTTATCTTTCCGATAATCCCGTAGTTCTTTTGATGTTACTTTCATTGTTTTTCGCTTGGTAAAATTAGAATGCGATCGCTCTCTAATTTTACCATTGACTTTAAATTTAATTCAAGTGGGATAAAACTGGAAGTAGTAACAACTCAAACAAACCTTAGCAGGGTGCTGGGCCCTTCGAGCGCAATTTCGGGCATTGTGCATTTATGCTATTATTCGGGTCTGATGGTTTGGCGTGTTTTTAAAAAAGTTTATGGGGAGGGGAGGTACTTTATGATTTCAGGTTTGGCTTTTTTGTTTTTGATTCTTCTGGCTGCTTGGGTGCCTAATTTGGGATTAGTGAAAGTCATCCCCATTGGCTTAATCATGGCTTTGCCGAGCACACTCGGTCTAGTACAATTTATTTACTTATTAATAATTGCCGTATTGTTTGCAATCAGCTTAAGCTTCAGCATTTTTTATATTCACGTTTCTCGTTTGAGCAGTCCCGATTCGATTCATCGAATCGAGGATCCCCGATACCATAAATGGTATCGGGATTTGCTTGGTTTGGTACTTGCCGTGCTCGGCCTAGGCTGTGCTTCCTGCGGTTCGCTTATCCTCACTCCCATATTGGGATTGGCGGCTGGCGGTTTGCTGGCCGCGTTGCCCCTCGGTGGGGGAGAGTTTGCTGTTTTGGGAATTGGTCTGATGCTCTGGTCGCTATATGTTCTGATTAAGAAAATTGATCAACCATATGGATCCTGAAAAATTAAAAAATGAAGATCTGATAGGTTCGCTCAAAAAAGGTGCTCCTCCCCGCAATCACAAAAGCACGGTCATTCTGGGTTTGGTTATCGTACTTATTGCCCTACTTTACATCGTTAATTATCTTTCGCATGCTCATGGTTATTACACCATCTCCGACAACAACATCCACTGGCATGCTCATTTGTCTGTCACAAATCATGGTCGGGGCGTGGCGATAGTTGCTGGTGTAGGCCAGATAGAAGAGAGCGCTCATCCGGGTACACTACACACTCACGAGGACGATGGCATTATTCATATGGAAATAAAGGGTCCTGTCGAGGCGCGGCAGATTATGCTCGGACGCTTTTTCGAGGTTTGGGGGAAGGACTATGGCACTCCTGCTCATATGCTGGTAAATGGCAAAGAAAACTTTGAACACTATCGCTACATCATGCGAGATAAAGACGAGATTGAGTTGATATTTGAGTAAGAATATGCGATACTGCACGTCATATAAAAGATAAATATAAAATTATGGATCCTCTGAATACGGCTAAAACGCGATTATTCCAGACAGTTTCAGTTTTCATCTGGATTCTTTGTTTGGTGGCGGTGGCAAGCTTCGTGCTAATTTTGAAAACTGGTCAGGCGGTCAGCAATGAGACCCGTGGCACCATAAGTGTTGACGGCAAGAGCGAGCGTTACGCGGTGCCTGATTTTGCCCGGTTGAATTTCACCGAGAGTCAGAAGGCGACCACAGCCGCAGCAGCCCAGGAGGCAGCTACCGAAAAGATCAATGCCGTGATGGCTTACCTCAAAAGCGAAAAGATTGATGAGAAAGACATCAAGACCTTAAGCTATCAAATCTATCCGGTCTACGATTACCACTACGAAAATAACGGCATTCGGTGTCTTTCGAGCTACTGTCCGCCGCCTTATGTCCAGACCGAAGATATTGTCGGATATAGGGTTGAGCAGAGTGTTGAAGTTAAGATAAGAAACATTGCCGACGCGGGCAAGATCTTGGCTGGCATTGGCGCAAAGGGCATACAAAATATTGGGGGCCTTTCACTCGAGGTGGATGATTACGAAAAGATTGCCGAAGAAGTTAAAAATGAAGCGATTAAAGACGCAAGAGCAAAAGCCAAGGAGAGGGCCAAGTCACTTGGCGTGCGTCTTGGCGAAGTGGTGAGTATGTCTGACAGTTGGGGTGGCATCTACTATGCCCGAAGTTATGGAGCTGAAGCCAAAGTAGGCCTCAATACTATGGCCATTGATGCCGGTGAGGCAGCCCCTCCTGCTCCTGAGATAGCCCCAGGCCAGAACAAAATTGAAGCCAGTGTAAACGTCACCTACGAGATAAAATAGGTCGCTCGCCCCGACAAGCAAAACCCTCGCGATATCCGCCAGCTGGCGGATTCGTTCTCTCGCGCCGTCGCGCTGCGAGAGGGTATTTACTTCGTCGGGGCTCGCTCTACCAATCCAGTTTGCTTTTTTATGGCAAGTCTGGTAGTTTGTTTGAGCATTTGTTCATATTGATTAGTTTGTAATGTTTAACCTAACATGGCTAAAGTAGTTGAATTTGTTAAAGAGACGAGAGCCGAACTGCGACATGTGGCTTGGCCTTCAAGGCAACAGACAATGCGGGCCACGGCACTGGTTATCGGTATTTCTCTTTTTGTTGCCCTTCTACTTGGCCTTTTCGACTGGCTCTTTAGTCTGGGCCTTAAGGCAATAATATGAAGCAAGAACTTAAACAAGAGCGCGGTTGGTATGCCATCCACACCTATGCCGGCTACGAGAATACGGTTTTGCGTAATCTAAAGCAACGCATTGATAGCTTAGGTATGCAGGAGAAAATTTTCGCCTGCCTTGTGCCCACCGAGAAGAAGATCAAGATCAAGGCAGGTAAGCGCGTGCCAACGGAAGAGAAGATTTATCCCGGCTACGTTTTGGTTGATATGATTGTGGATGATGAGTCGTGGTATGTGGTGCGCAACACGCCCCGTGTGACCGGCTTCGTGGGTTCGGGCACTACGCCTGTGCCACTCTCGGAAGAAGAGGTCAAGAAGATCTTTTCGCGTATGGGTGAGACTACTGCTCGGCATAACATTGATCTGGAAGTGGGCGAGGAGATCAAGATTGAAGACGGCCCATTCAAAGAGCTGGAAGGCAAGGTGGCGGAGGTAGATGATGTGCGTGGCAAAGTGAAAGTGCTGGTGAATATGTTCGGCCGCGAGACACCCGTCGAACTAGATTTTTTACAGGTTAAGAAAATTTGATGGCAAAAAAAATAGTTAAGCGAGTGAAGATTCAGGCTCCGGGTGGGGCCGCTACTCCTGCTCCTCCACTCGGGCCGACTTTGGGCCAGACGGGCATTAATATTGGCGAGTTCGTCAAGCGTTTCAACGATGCCACTAAGGAGATGAAGGGTCAGGTTATTCCGGCCGAAATCTCGATATACGATGATCGCAGCTTCGACTTCATTCTTAAAACCCCTCCTGCCGCCCAAATGATCCTCAAAGCTCTCGGCAAGGATAAGGGCTCGGGTACACCTAACACGGTCAAAATCGGCAAGATCACTAAAGCCCAAATCAAAGAAATTGCCGAAACCAAAATGCCCGACCTAAACGCCAAGAACCTCGAGGGAGCCATGCACATCATAGAGGGGACCGCTAGAAGCATGGGTGTGGATGTGAAATAAATAAACCCAAGAGAAGCCCAAAGTCGTAGGTCATTATAACGTTCTATCCGGGACGCAAATCACAATATGAAAAAGGAAAAAACTAAAATCTCGTATGACCCAGACGCGGACGTTTTGAGCATGGAACTCTCGGGTAGCAAAAGGATAGATTATGCTACTGAAGCAGGCAATTTCGTAGTGCACTTTTCCAAAAAAAATATCCCAGTACTTGTTGAAGTTCTGCAAGCCACTCAATTCCTCAAACGTAGTCAAAGGGAGGTGATGCATATGAGTCCTACTGCTCTCGCTCTAGCATAGGAACGGAAGTGAAGTAATAATGAAACGAGGTCGGGACGTTTTGGCGTTCCCGACCTCTCGGCTAGCCACGATTGCCAGGTCTTATGGGCCTAGGCATACGTGACGTTCCTGTTTTCTGGG
>Ga0209542_10017105_pt1 | contig 11932 bp, 11 predicted proteins | sample RifCSPhighO2_01_FD_184028 | JGI IMG/M metagenome (GOLD analysis project Ga0209542, IMG submission 184028) | Soil microbial communities from Rifle, Colorado - Rifle CSP2_plank highO2_0.1 (SPAdes) (version 2) | ecosystem: Environmental > Terrestrial > Deep subsurface > Rock core/Sediment ...
ATGAAGGAAAGAAAAAGAAAACCGCACGTGGCCCGGAGAAAGACCTTGAAAAAATGGGCCGCCCGAGAACTCGGAATCCCAGTAAACGCACTGGGATGGATTGATGGAACGCTGGTCTTTTTGACCAGCAACATCACGGTGGGTGGGGTTCCGACCGTTCCGAAACCCTGGAAACCCATCTCGCCACGCCTCCAGGAAGATGAAAATGGCTGGCGTCCGTATGGCACCAGCCGCCCCTAGCGGGTGTCAATCGTTAAGAAACACGTCCGCCGCTGGGTATCTCAGCGGCGGATTTTACTTTACATAAACCACATTGTGTTACAATTCATAGATGAAAATAATCAGTTGGAATACGAACGGATTACGGGCAACGGCCAAACAGGGCTTCTTCACTCCATTACTTAAAGAAGAAAATCCTGACATCTTATGTCTGCAAGAAACAAAAGTGGAGCCGGACCAGCTTCCGGAAGGGGTGCGTAATATTCCTGGATACTTTTCGTATTTTTCACATCCTAAAACAAAAAAAGGTTACAGCGGAGTAGCAATTTACGCAAAAGAAAAACCAAAAGAAGTATTTTACGGTATGGGAATAAAGAAACTGGACAATGAGGGTAGGATGATAAGCTTAAAATTTAAAAATTTCACTTTGATTACTTGCTACTTCCCAAATGGCGGCCAAGGGCCACACAGACTAAAATACAAATTAGAATTCTACAATGCTTTTCTAAAATTTATTCTGAAACTGCGCAAAGACGGCGAGAATGTAATTTTCTGTGGCGATGTGAACACTGCCCACGAAGCCATAGATCTTGCCCGTCCAAAAGCTAATGAAGAAAACACTGGCTTTCTCCCTATTGAACGCGCTTGGATTGATAAAGTCGTGAAAAATAAATTTATGGACGTTTGGAGAAACTTTAATCCAAACAAAAAAGACATTTATACTTATTGGGACCAGAAGACCCGTGCGCGTGATAGAAATGTCGGATGGCGAATCGATTATTTTTTTATAGATATAAAAATATTACCTAAAATTAAAAATGTGGGAATGCTAAGTGATTATTTCGGCTCCGACCATTGTCCCATTTGGCTGGAAATGTAACTAAAAATATTATGTAATTTTAGAGATTAATTAATTTTGATTTTATTTTACTTCCAAACCATTTTTTTGTTAGAATTTCTATGTTTTTTGTTTTATCCGTAAGAAGTATTTTTATTTTTTTTGTCTTAGAAAGTTTTTTTGTGATTTCTTCATGTCGCATAAGATAATTTCTTAATTTTTTAGGAATAATTTCATCTTGAGAAATAATTTTCACATTTTTCCCAATATATTTCTTAATTTCTTTTTTAAAAATTGGGTAATGGGTGCAACCTAAAACTAGTGCATCTATCTTTTTATCAGAAAAAGGTTCTAGATATTTTAAGATAAATGGTTTGGCTAAAATTATTTCTCCTTCTTCGGCTAACGGCACCAGCATTGCCGCAGAATTTTGAAAAACTTTTATTTTACTATTTATTTTTTTCATTTCTTTAGGAAAAGTATTGGAGTGTATTGTTCCAGGAGTTCCTAAAATCCCGATTCTCTTATATTTAGCAGCTTCTTCCGCCGCTGGAATCAGTACGCCGAGAACTTTTCTATTCGGAAAATTTTTTACTAGATATTCTTGCTGTAGCCTCCTTAGCGCCCTAGCAGAAGCAGTGTTGCAAGCAATAATAATGATTGCGCAATTTTCTTTGCGAAAAAGATAATCTATCCCCTGGCGAACAAACTCAAATACTACCTGATGAGAGCGGTTGCCATATGGGACTCTCTTGGTATCACCAAGATACACATAATCATACTGGGGCATCATTTTCTGTATTGCTTTCGTTATTAAAAGCCCACCCAACCCTGAATCAAATATTCCGATTTTCATTTTTCTCCTTTCCATTATTACTATTCTAACATGCTTATTTTTATTTTGAATTTGTGTTATATTTACAAGATGAGCCACGCCAGACTAGATCAGCTTTCGGACGGAATCTTTGCGATTGTTATGACAGTCTTGGTTTTTCAAATTAAATTACCTGTCATGTGGGGACCCATCAACAATTCGGAGCTTTGGTTTGAAATCGAAAAATTATTCCCATTATTGCTAAGTTATGTTTTAAGTTTTGCTTTGTTATTCACCTACTGGCGAGCGCATCACTTTTTTGTTTCTATTTATGCCAAGAATATAGATTCCTTACTGACAAATATTAATGCCTTATTTTTTATGCTAATAAGTCTAGTGCCTTTTTCGGCAAGTATCTTGGGGCAATTTAGTGGAAATGAATTAGCTATTATAATCTTTGGAACGCATATAATTTTAATCGGCCTTTGTTTATATTGGATGCGAACCTATGTGCTATATTCCGATCATATAAAAAATCCGGAAATAAGCCACAGAGAAATTCGTGGTAGCACTATTCGCACTCTTCTCCCTGTGGTTTTTGCATTGATTGCTATACCACTTTCCTTTTTCAGCATAACACTTTCTCTTGTTTTGTTTACCTTAGCAGTAATTTTCAATCTCTCTTCTTATAGTACCCAACTTTTTGAAAAATTATTCAGATAATTCTTTATGCAAAAAACACATTCACTAAGCTCAGTGTCTGCGACTTGCCAAAGCTGTAAAAAGGATTTTGAGATAAGGAAAGAAGATTCTATTTTTTATGATCAAATAAAAGTACCTCCGCCTTTATGTTGCCCAGACTGCCGGGCGCAAAGACGTCTTGCTTTTAGAAACGAGCGCACTCTTTACAGACGCAAGTGCGATTTGTGCGATAAAAACGGCGTTTCTATTTACATTGAAAAAACTATTTTCCCCGTTTATTGTCACGCTTGTTGGTGGGGCGATGGATGGGATGCCACTTCTTACGCCCTAGATTGGGATAAATCAAAGCCCTTTTTGGAGCAATATGCCGAATTGAAAAATAAAGTTCCACGCGTGTCGCTTCTATCAATAAATAGCGTTAACACAGAATATGAAAATAACTCTTCAGAAAACAAAAATTGCTATTTAATTTTTGCGGCGGAAAACAACGAAGATTGTTTATACGGCCGGCTTGTTCAAAGCTGTAAGAATTCAATGGACTGCGCATTTTTATATAATTCGGAGATTTGTTGGGAATGCATAGACACCAGAAAATCATTTAAGTGCTTCTATGGCGAGAGATTACAGGAATGCATTGATGTGTTGTTTTCTTTTGACATGCGCAACTGTCAAAATTGCATTTTTTGCACCAATGGACGCAATTTGTCTTACTGCATAGAAAATAAACAATGCACAAAAGAAGAATACGAGGAGAAAAAAGCGGAAATTCTAAAAAATTACTCCTCCATTGAGGAAGCCAAAAAGAAATATGGAGAGATTCGCGGCCGAGCGATCGTGAAATATGCTTTTGCCACCAAATGCAATAAGGCTACTGGAGACTATATGTACAACTGCCACGACGGTGTCGGAATTTTTGACGCTTCAAGCGCGAAAAATTGTTCTTATATTGCAGATGCGGAAGATCCGATTGATTGTCAAGACGTGAATAATCATTATTTTAAAGGGGAACGCTGTTATAACGTCATGGGAGCATTACAAGACACAAATTGCATTGTGGATGTATTTGTTTTCTATTGTAGTCGCGTAGATTATTCTGACAATACCAGAAATTCTAATAATTGCTTCGGCTGTGTTGGACTAAGTAATAAGAAATACTGCATTTTAAACAAACAATACGAGAAAGAAGAGTACGGAAAAGTAAAAAACGAAATTGTTGCGCAGTTGAAAAAAGACGAGATATATGGAGAATTTTTCCCGCCAGCATTATCCCCTTTTGGTTTTAACGAAACCTTGGCGCAAGAATATTATCCGATGACAGAGAAAGAAGCGAAGGAAAAAGGTTTCAACTGGCAGACGAAGATGAGTGGGACCTATGGTAAAGAAACAATTGCAGAAAAAGATATGCCACGGAGTATTGGCGAAGTAACGGAAGATATTTTAAATCAAGTTCTGGTTTGTAAAGATTGTAAAAAGAATTTCCGCATCACCAAGTCGGAATTAGATTTCTATAAACGTATGAATTTGCCCTTGCCACATAAAGACTTTGAATGCCGACACCAGGATCGCATGAAAAAAAGAAATCCTAGGCAACTTTGGCCTCGCTTTTGCATGTGCGAATTAAAAAATCATCTACATGGTGATACTAATTGTGAAAACGAATTTGAAACTTCATACTCCCCCGATCGGCCGGAGACGGTTTATTGTGAGAAATGCTACCAGCAAGAAGTCTCATAAAGACTCGTTGAAATATAGCTTTTCGAAGGGATTTTTGAGCTGACGAGCTCAAAATTTCAGGATTTTTTAAGCTTCAAAAAATCTGTACCAGAGAAAAGCTATAGTGAGAAAGAGTTTTTAGAACTTTTCTATTTAAATAAATTCTCAATAGTATCCGCAATGGTACTTGGTGATTCGTTTGATTTTACAATATAACCACGAACACCTAAAGCCACCCCTTCACTAATAGTTTCTCTTGATGATAAATTTGACGTGATGATAATAGGAATTTTTTTAGTATTAAGTTTTCTTAAAACTTCCATGCCATTCATTTTTGGCATATTAATATCAAGCAAAATAGCATCGGGAGCGAACTGCTCAACCATTTTTATCCCCTCTTCACCATTTTCTGCTGCTATAACTTTATATTTTTTCGGATCAAGCGTCTCGGCAATGGTTTTGGAGAAATAAACTTCATCATCAATTATACCACTTATGCGCTATAAAAGCGCAAGTATCCCTGTGATAAACTTTTATTTTTATAGCTCTGTCTTAGTTTTTCGTACGCCATGCTTTTTGTGAAGCTTAACTACTTCTTTTTCCTCTAATTCTTCCTTTTTTTCTTTTCCCCTATCGCCAAGCACTTTGAGCGAACCATCAGGTAAAGAATCAAGGGATTTTATTAACTTTGAAAGATGTTCGACAGTATTTTTTGTGGGATCATCCAAAACTTCTTCAAGAAGCGCATTTAAAATCCAACCCATTCTAGGACCGGGTTTAATACCAAGCTCTTGAATCATGAATTCTCCATTAATTTTGAGCGCTCCAACAGAAATTGGGTCTCGTAAGGCTTCTTCAACCATTGCAAAGTATTTTCGTAAGCGATATGGTGCTTCTTTTTTCTTCATTCCCACCCTATCACACTCACGGACATTCATTAAAGACCAAATATTTTCCTTCCCCACCTTCACAATAATTCTTCGCACGGCGGAAAGCGTAATTAATTCCGTGTCGGAAAAAAACATGTGGTTGCGAACAAGCTTTTCCACTAATTCAATTTCTTTTTTAGAAAATTTTAACCTCTCCATTATTTTTTTCACTATCCGCGCACCGACAACTTCATGGCCATAGAAAGTGTATTTCTTTTTAGCCGACGCAGCCTGTCCCGATAAAAATTCTACGCGTCGTGGATCCCCTGTTTTCTTGACTCCGAGGGCGAGGGCGCCAGAATTTTTCGTTAGGACAGGTTCGGCAACTCGGCGGGTCCGAGGCTTCCCGATATCATGAAAAAGCGCTGCAAGCCTTATTTCTAAAGGCCAATTCTTGTCTGCCGCATGTTGAAGCGCGTGCAATAAATGATCCCAAACATCATAAATATGTTCACCTAATTGTTCGCATCCTATCCCTTCTTCTAGCTCTGGAATAATATTTTTTAATAACCCAAATTTTTTAAGCATCACAATTCCCACAGCAGGATTTGTTGACATAATTATTTTTATAAATTCATCACAAATTCTTTCTACTGATATTTCTTTTATCAAGTTTGAATTTTTCAAAATACTTTCAGAAGTTTCATGAGAAATAGAAAAATTAAGTTGCAAAGAAAAACGCACAGCACGCAACATCCTAAGAGAATCTTCGGTGAAACGACCATCAGGTTCCCCCACTGTCCTTAATATTTTTTCTTGTATGTCCGTTAGACCGCCAAATATGTCCGTTACACTTCCATTCCTAAAGGCCATAGCATTAATAGTAAAATCACGTCTCTTGAGATCGTCCTCAAGTTTATCACTGAACTTTACTTCATCAGGATGTCTAAAATCACTATATTTTGCTTCAATTCTATAGGGAGTAACCTCTATTTGGCGCAGTGTTTCTTGTGAAACATTTTTCTGAATAACAGCTACAGTTCCAAAGGTATTTTCGTAAACCGTTTTTTCAAAAAGACTCATAATTTGTTCCGGATTGGCATTAGTTGTAATATCCCAGTCCTTTGGTTCTCTATCCATTAAAAGATCACGAACACATCCACCAACTAGATAGGCCTCAAAACCAGCATCTTCGAGAGTGTTTGTTACATGTGAAACTTCTTTTGGAATTTTTGATATTAAGTTTTTAGTTTTAGTTATCGAATACACTTTGTTCTGTGCGGCTAGGGAGAATCGAACTCCCGTCTCATCCTTGGCAAGGACGTGTTCTACCACTAAACCATAACCGCAAAATTATTTATGTAATAAAGACCACCAAATATAACCGCAAAATTATTTATGTAATAAAGACCACCAAATATAACCGCAAAATTATTTATGTAATAAAGACCACCAAATATAACCGCAAAATTATTTATGACAATATAATTATATATTATATTTAACATATTGCAATTTCAGATTTTAAGCTTATAAAATAAGAATATTTTGATTATTTAATAAATAATGTATAATTAAAATTAATGCACCCGTAGTGAAATGGATATCACAACAGTCTTCGGAACTGTCATTGGGGGTTCGAATCCCTCCGGGTGCACCAGAAAGGAAATTGCAAAACTAAAAATTATGTGTCCTTTAATTTTACCTTGTCATATAAGGATTTTAAAAAAATGGGGATAACCATGTTGGTAATGTTTATAAAGGACATAATAAAATATTGTCTTTTAGTGTCATTTTAACTAAAATATGTTGGTAAATAAAGATATTTTAATAAAAGACATAAAACTAAATAGCAAGTTTCACGTGAAACAGTTCCATATGAAACAAATACAATATGCCAAAAATTTTTACTTCAAAAACACAAAAAACAGGAGAGATTGGTGAAAATATAGCTGTAAAGTTTCTCATGAAACACGGCTTTTCAATACTAGAAAGAAACTATACTAAAAAATGGGGAGAAATAGACATTGTGGCTGAAAAAACCAATAAATTATATTTTATCGAGGTTAAATCCGTTATCCAGCCTGTTCTTCATAATGTTTCACAAGAAACATTAGATCAATATAAGCCTGAAGATAACATGCATCCATGGAAATTGAAACGTTTATCACGGACAATTCAAACCTTCCTTTTATCTAAAAAAATGGCAGAGGAAAAAGAATGGCAAGTAGATTTATTGGTTATATTTTTAAGTATAAAAGATAAGAAAGCGAGAGTAAAAGTAGTAAGTGACATTATTTTATGATAAATAATTTAAAGTGTGTTTTGTGGTGCGGGATGGGAGAATCGAACTCCCAACCTCAGTTTGGAAAACTGACGTTTTACCATTAAACTAATCCCGCAAATTAAATAAAATAACTGGTCGGGCCGCTGGGAATTGAACCCAGTCTAAATGCTCCCAAAGCACTTGTACTACCGGTATACTACGGCCCGTTGTCATTTCTTAACTGAATTATCTTAACATAACATAAAAAATTAAAATATTCTACCAGATTGACTAAAAATTTTTTAGATGTAGTATCAGAGACGAAAGGAGGTGCCATGTTCGACACACAATCGTCCAGCAACAACCGAGTCAAATGGGTCGTTCTGACCCTGATGGCCATCGGAGTTGCCGCCGCGACCTACTTTCTTCGGTAGGTGGCGGTATCGACACAGGGCGGGTAATTGGAAGACGAACATCATCTTTCGATCCCCGCCCTTTTTTATATAAATTTTTGCAAATAATTCCCATTTAGCATAGAATAAATCTGTGATAATGACTTATGTATACGCATTAATAAGTGTGACAATTGTGAGTCTCGTTTCTTTCGTGGGAATTTTCATGCTATCTTTGCAGGAAGAAAAATTACGAAAATATCTTTTTGCTTTTATCAGTCTCGCTATCGGGGCACTGCTTGGCGACGCATTTATTCATCTAATACCGGAAGCATTTGAGAATTCATCTAATACTTCTATCACAAGTGGACTTATTATTGTTGGAATTTTAATATTTTTTATTTTAGAAAAATTTCTCCATTGGCACCACCATGGAGAAGATAAGGAAAAAACACACATTCATCCAGTAGGCCAATTAGTGTTATTTTCAGACGGAGTTCATAATCTTATGGATGGAATTATTATTGGAGCAAGTTTTTTAGTAAATATCCCTGTAGGTTTAGCCACAACTCTGGCAGTAATTTTGCACGAAATACCACAGGAGATAGGGGATTTTGCTGTACTGCTTCATTCGGGTTATACTAAATCGCGCGCATTATGGCTTAATTTTGTATCCGCACTTTTAGCGTTCGTTGGGGTAATTATCGCACTTATTTTAGGAGAGATAACAAAAACTTTCACCATCTGGGTTCTACCTATCGCAGCAGGGGGATTTATATATATTGCTATTGCTGATCTAATTCCAGAACTTCATAAAACAAAAAAAGTAAAATACTCAATTGTAGAATTTATTGTAATAATAATTGGAGTATTAGCGATGTTTGCTTTAGTTTTATTTGAATAAAAATAAATAGAGGTCTCACTGGGTCCAACTCCAATCAGCACCTGGATTTCTAGCATTGAAAACTTCAAAATGCAAATGCGGTCCAGTTGAACGTCCAGTTGAACCTACGTAACCAATAATCTCACCTCGAGATACTTCCGCGCCAGTGCGTGTACCAAGTTTCGTCATGTGCGCATAAAGAGTTTTGGTGCCGTTAGGATGCTGAATAATAAGCATGTTGCCATAACCCCCACTCCAACCAGTCTTTGCTATAAGCACTGTTCCGGGCGCAGACGCATAAATCGGCGTACCTTTTGGTGCGCCAATATCGATACCTCGGTTTCCCGGACCATGCAAACCTTGAGTCTTGCGTCCAGTAGGCAATGGGTTTATAAAATATCCGGCAATATTTTGTATTGGATGAGTGTCATAATAGTTCTTATCTCTAGTTGGAGCCGATCCCAGATTTGACGCAGGTTTGTCACCTCCTTCATCAGCCATATCACCACCAGGAATCATAAGTTCGTCGCCTACCACAAGCTTCGCGTCTTGTGGAATATCATTATAAAAAGCAATGTCGTTTATATCTACTTTATAAAGTTTTGCAATACTCTGCAGTGTTTGTCCTTTAATAACAGTGTGTTCAAGACCAGAAATAGGTAAAATGAAAAGCACATCACTTTCCACAAGCTTGTCGCCTTTTTTCATATCGTTCGCCGCAAGAATAGTATTTACAGAAACTCCAAACATATTAGCTATTGTAGATATAGAATCTCCTTTTCTAACCACATAAACACTTGTCTCAAAAGAAGAATCGAGAACGTCCTTTCCATCGAAAACACCCATTGGACCACCGATAGCTAAAAGAGCATTATCAGAAACAATATTCACATTTGCATTTACATCAATTTGATCATCTTTTTTGTTGCTCTTCTGGTCGTCCTTATCTTGAAAAATTGAAGCAGAAGAAACATTCGCTTGAAGAAGCACCATGGTTTGTGAGTTCTGGCTAGATTGAACTGCTTCAACAACTATTGTATCTGCGTAAGCCTCACCTCCTAAAACTGAAGAAAAAAACCCGGCTTCGGCTTGCAAAGGCATAAACGTCAATAAAAACACAAAAAACAACCCAAATAATAGGGAAAAGGCCAGAATAGAGCTGTATATTTTAAATGGGAGTTTTATAAAACAAACAAATTACCGCAAGAGTGCCTTTCTATCCCCAAATTAACATTAAAATATAAGGGTAGAATTACAGAACGACCGAAATTGTGCTGCAAACAAAGGTTCTCACGATGGTTACTGTCGTCTCTAGTTTTCAGTCAGCTTGCGCCATGCCTCTCTCCAGAACTACCTCCATAGGATAGTCCAAAAGGAGTCAAAAGTCAATCGGGTAAAAAGTTGGTGTGGATAACTATCTGAAGTAAAAACTGTGTCATGCTAGTAGATTTTCCTTGACTTTATATTCTATTTAGTGTATAATTATATACGAATAGGTCTTTCAACAAGGAGAAAATAAATGCAGAAAATGCTGGTCAGGTTAGTCGCTCTGTGCGGGTGGCTCGTCCTGACGAGCATTCCCGCATTTGGGCAAACCCCAAGTCTTGAGGGGTCGTCAGCGTCAGTTGCACGTATGGCTCGCCAAGCGGAACTTCACGATTTTAGCCGTATGGGGACAGGCGCTAAAATCTTGGAGTTTTTCGGAAAAAAAAGGCTGGTAAAGCTCGAGGGGGACGGAAACTATCGTCTTGACGGAGTTTCTTATCCTTACGTTCGACGAGAAGTCAAACTCTTTGTCGAGCGTCTGTCGTCCCAGTCACGAGGCTTTTGTGAGGATGGCCTCACTGTGACGAGTTCCGCTCGTCCAGTGAATAAACAACCAAGCAATGCCTCTCCGAAGTCAGTCCATCCAATGGGGATGGCGATCGACTTCCGTATTCCTGCAAGTCGCAGGTGCAGGACGTGGTTAGAGAAAACCCTGCTCACATTAGAGGGGCAAAGAGTTCTCGAAGCAACTCGAGAAACTACACCCCCTCATTACCATGTCGCCGTGTTTCCACGTCCGTACACCGCGTATCTGGACGTGAAGAAAAAGACGGCGGCGAAGCTAGCCACAAAGAAATCGGCACCGCAGCGCAAGAAGTAATGCTGTAGGACCGATCACAGCGGACGAGACAATTCTCACGGGTCTCGTCCGCTGAAGTAATACAATTGTGAGAAACAACCATCAGAAAGCCACGCTTCTCTGGTGGTTTTCTAATTTATAGACAGAAATCTAGTTTGACAAAATAATTTAAATACTATATAATAAAAAAATTATCGTTAAGTAAAAATTGATATAAAAATTTAAAAACTATATAATGAGATTAATACCTTATAAATAATAAAATAAATATATGGGAATAATAGATCAATTTAGAAAAAGCAAAGAGAAAAATCCAGAACAACACGATACGCCTTCTCCACGAGGCCATACTTTAGCAGAAATATTGCAAGATAAAAGCAATAGTCATCTTTTTGGGGAACTACTCAAAAGAGAAGGACAAGAAGAACTCGGAACAAGAGTCGCCGTAGGGAAACTTGAACAAGATGATATCTATTTGCTTGATGAATATAGATTAAAATTCTCAGAAAAAATCACTCAATCAGAAAAAATTGGGAAATTACTAACTGAAGAAAGTGTAATTGAAATTGCTCGCAATCATCCAGATTTTGCAAAAATAATCAACCTCCTCGGTCCCAAAAAAGCCATCAAGGCAATACAAAGTCAGTTAAAAGAAATAAGTATCACTGATGAATATAGATTCAGCGGAATTGCCGAACCAATAGAAGAATACGATAGTTTTAAAAATGGGAAATATAAAGAAAAGGAAGCTGAAGTAGAAAAATTCTGCGGGGACAATATGATTTCCGTAAAGGAATATTTGGCGGCTATGGCAATTGAAGATCCCAGAGAAAAAGAAAAAGCTTTAAAGGAATTATCAGGTAGAACATATAGTAAATTTAAAAAAGCTATGAATCTTCTTTCGGGTGGCAAGTGGGCATGGACAAAAGATACTACTCTTCAAGGGTTGAAAGAAAATGAAGCTTCAATGGAAGATTCTATCACTACATTAGATAATTTAAAGAGTGATATTGGTGACACACTCTTTTTTAGTGTCAGTGGCAATGACGATATGAGAAATGCTCTTTCTAGAGAATTAGTTTCTGAAAGTGCAACAGTAGCGGAATCAAAG
>Ga0209542_10017107_pt1 | contig 11932 bp, 13 predicted proteins | sample RifCSPhighO2_01_FD_184028 | JGI IMG/M metagenome (GOLD analysis project Ga0209542, IMG submission 184028) | Soil microbial communities from Rifle, Colorado - Rifle CSP2_plank highO2_0.1 (SPAdes) (version 2) | ecosystem: Environmental > Terrestrial > Deep subsurface > Rock core/Sediment ...
ATTTCTTTTTTGGTGAACGTTTTTAAACAAATTCGAACTGATTTCAAACAAAGGTAGGCGCGGCGAGTGCGGCCGACCACTCGCCGCGCCATCTTCGCTCGGCCTTCGGCCTCGTAAATATTTTAAAAAGCCGGTTCGAACAGGCAAAATCTGATAGATTTTGCCTAAAAGAAAAACGCAAAAATTTTAAAGGCGCAACCGATGGAACTAACAAGAAATTGCTTTCTGTTATCCGATTGCGCCATCAAAAAAGCAATTTCTAAAAAGTTAGTTCCATAATTACTATACCAAAAGTCAAAATAGAAAAGCAAGTGGATATTCCAAAATTTGCTTTTTCGATTTTCGTGTATAATTGATCTTGGAGGTGAATAGAAAATGGAAAAATATTTGATTTACCTATTAGGTGGTTTTTGCGGTGGAATAATAAGGGGTTTAGTGGGTTTTGTTAAAAACAAAACCATCGAAAAAGCAAATCATTTTAAGCCTAAATATTTTCTGATCACAATTTTAATTTCTGGAGTTGTTGGGCAGCTGCCGGAATTTTAGCCGATACGGAATGGCAAGTTTCATTTTTGGCCGGATACGCCGGAACTGATTTTATTGAAAATCTTTACAAAATAAAATTAGGGAAACCCTACAACATTTGAATTTTACTATTTAGTTTGATAGAATATGCCAATAATTTAATGAGCAATAAGCGAAAGGGGGTGACATCAATATGGGAGAACGAATTGGTCCGCCAATAAATCTAGTAGAAGCCGTTATGCCTAAAGGTTTCTTGAGGGGTTACACTGAGGCGATATCCTCAGTCATTCCGCCAGATATAAGGGCGAGGGCTAGGGATATTGTTAGTGGTCATAGACCAACAGACGTACCAGAGGGCTTTGAGCCTTTGTGTATGATTAATGCAAAGGCTTTTGTTGCCGAGGACAACTCAGAATGGCTAAAAATATATAAAGGTATACTTGAAGATAACGACCACCAAGTACTTTTGACTGCAACAAACAGAGCTGAGGCATTGGCTGCTGTAGAAAAACTTGCCGAACTCGGTATTAATCTCGCACTAATAGACGGTAATCTAAATGAATGGGATTACAACGGAGCTGATGGTCAAGCAGTTCTTGCAGCGATACGGTCTAAAGCACCGGGTGTAAAAACAGTCGGAGTATCTGCGTTATCAGTCCCAGGAGCCGATGCACAGGCAAGTAAGGGCCGTATAGAAAAACTTGGCGAGGTTATTAAGAATTTATAAATGTTCTACCGCCTTTTGCTTTTGCAAAAGGCGAAAATCGCGCGCGCAAAAAATAAAAAATATTAGCGAGGCCGAAGGCCGAGCGAAGATGGCGCGGCGAGTGGTCGGCCGCACTCGCCGCGCCTACCTTTGTTTGAAATCAGTTCGAATTTGTTTAAAAACGTTCACCAAATGATATTTGTGATTTTAGAATCTTTTAGCCTCAAGAACTTGTGGAAAATCTGTCAAATTTAATCCTATAACCTAGAACCCTAATGAGATTCGAACTCATGATTAGGTTGTTATATCAATCTTCTTTATTTTCCAAATCCAATCCGTCACTATCCTTTTCCCAATCAGGTCCATAAAAGTATTGCATTACTCCGCAACATAACTGATAAACAAACACCTGTATTTTCTTTAAGTCTTCTTCTGGGAGGTCAGGGTAATATTTCCTAATCACATCGAGAGGTAACATATTTTCATCACCTCCCAATAATTGAGCAGAGAAGCACCTACAGAGGATTTTTCTATTTAGAGTCTTTAAGTTTTACCTGCTTCGGTTTATTTATCGCTATGGAATCGTATTCTTGTAGATTAGGAATTGATTCCAAATCTAGTTCTCTGTCTCCAATTTTTAAATTTTTCTTACTGATCCATACAAAACCTTTTTCTTGTGTTATAACTGCAACATCTATTGGGCCGCCAACTCCTGGAATATCCCCGGGATTCATTGCAATACCATCAGAGAAACGTTGAATTGCCGAGGTTGATTGGATCATCAAACTAGCTAAATCAATTGCATCCTGTAAGGTCATAGTTCCCCAACTTATTACGTATTCTAAGCTTTTGACTGCTTGAGCTATTTGATCACCTTGACTGGGTGATGTTATAAGTCCTTTCATTGCTAAGGCATCCATAAAACGTGGGTCATATCCTAAAATTATTCGAGTGATTACGTCCGTTTGTCCTGTCCATGATGCCCCATACTCTCTTCCTTTCATTTTGCTATTTCTTTTTTCTTCGATTTCCCCAGGGATAAGACATATATAAGTTGCGTTGGATCCATCTTTGTTGTAAAAGTGATAGAAGTAACTTCTATCACTTTTAAGTCCTGCTTTTCTAAGTCAGATTTTAAATCGGGAGGATTTTTTATTTGTTCTCTGTATGGATATTTCTCATCAAAAAAAACGTGAATCTTCTCAGCGATCTCCTTTACACCTAAAGAGTCCAGATCGTTGTCTCTCTTAAAGTCATCAATAAATTTACTAATATTTTTTAGAACATCTTTTTCAGGTAAAAAAGCTGGGCCAGTAGTCGTAGCTCCAACCCTTGAAGAAAGCCTGAATACTTTTGAGGCTGAATCACTTCCTATACGAGCTTGTCCTTTTTGATTTCTATAGCTTTGTCTAGATTCAGACGCTAAAATTTGACCCTCTGCAGTTGATATATTTATAGCAAGTGACATAATTTATATTCCTAATAATTCTTTAAAAAAACTAAAAATACCTTCCGTCTTAATATTTGGCTTAAAATCAATAGTATTTTCTGAAAAATACTTTTTGAGATTTGGATTTATAATAAAAAGGTTATTTTGGAAATTTATATGGTCTTGATGCAATTTTTTGTTTTCCGATGTGGCTAAATGTAATCTGTTAAACTCCGTAAAGGACAAACTTTTTTGCAAATTCTCAAATCCTTGCTCTATGTCTGAGGTGTTGTTGGACTCAACTTGAGATAAAGAGGAAGCATTACTTATAGCTTGGAAAATTGGACTACCTTTGGGTGAGGATGAATTGGTTAAAACACTCTGATATTCGTAGAAAATATGTCCATTTAACACTTGGGGGCCGTCTTCTTTAATCTCGCCGCAATCAACTAAAGCCTTAATGCCAGCGGCTGAAAGATAAATGCCCCTGTGTTTATTCTCTGAAATTATAATAACTCCCTTGTCATTCAAACGAAGTAAAAGGTCAGCAATAGCTTGTTTTGAAGAAACATCAAGATTTTGAACCATCTCAGAATAGGACGGAGCTTTCCCATATGCCTTCATCGATCGGAAAATTGCTATTAATAATTCTTTTTGTCTATCTGTTAATTGTTCTGCTTCCATATTATCGTTCAGTGGACTTATATCTAAGTTATACTATCTCCGTTCAGTTGTCAAGGGGATCTTTTAGATAACTATTGTAGTTTTTTCGTAAAGCATCTGTAAGCAATCTTGTCGCATCCTAAATTTTGTTCCATGATTATGGCCTGTACGAGCGTCAAAATCGACAAGAATTTTTCCTTCCTCAAGAGCTTTCAAAAATCCATCAAAACTGAATTTTTGAAGCATCATAACTTTAGAATATTTGTAATACTCCTTCTTCCTTACTGTTTTTACTTCTGCCTGAACGTAGAAAGTGTTTGGTAGTTTTGTTCCTGCTTTATGTTCCAAGTCATCAAAACCCCAATATGGCTGTGGGTTAAGTTCACCTACTCCAACTCTTTTCTTAACTGTTTCTAACCATGCCTTATGACGTATATCAACACTCCCTGCATCGAATGAAATTAAAATTTTCCGTTCTTTGCGGTCAATTACCACCATAAAACCTCGATCGCTTCTTGATTGTCCGTGAATTGTTTGCCTAAAACTCATTTCCCCGAGTGTATATTTTTTACCATCTTCTTGATGAGACCAACCGTATTTGGGCAAAAGCATTTGTGGTACAAATCGAATAGCCCGCGGAGAGGGTTCGATATGAAAAAGGGTTGTTAATGAAGATGAGTTAAGCCGTTGAGCTTTTAGTTCCCATTCAGCAGCATTAGGAATTGGTAAATTATTTTCTTTAATGCCGAGTAAATCCTCTAATGTATTCCCTATACCACCAGAGTTGCCTCGTCTGGCGTTCGGAACCCAACCCATAGCAACAATTTCTTTGAGCTTATTAATTAATGCTTGTTTTGAATAAATAATCGGTTTATCTGTCATTGTTGTTTACAAAAAACTTATTTGAGATTGGCGTATTCCAATTCTTTCTTGGGCCATTTCGCAATATTCAGGGGAAATATCTATCCCAATATAATTTCGTTTGAAGTTTAAAGCGGATATTGCAGTTGTGCCGGAGCCCATGAAAGGATCGAGGATAACTTTTGCACCTGTTGACGATATAATTCGATCAATTAATTTGACAGGGAAAGCAGCAGGGTGCTCATTTTTCATCTCTTGTGTAAATTCCCAGACATCACCATAAGCATTTGCTTTTGGTGCTAGTTTAAATTTTGGTTTAGCTATAAGGTAAATAACCTCGTAAGTGGGCAAGAAATAACCTGCATTGAAATTAAGACCCCCTTTTCTTTTCCAAATAATAATTTGCCTTACTGGAAGACCGTTTACTATGTCTTGACGATCTTGTAATAACCCATCTTGAACTCGCCATTTGTGATTATAAAAAATCGCACCATCTTCTGGAATTACACGCATCATTTCTCTTAAACATTCTCTTTGCCATTTTACGTATTCATCGTGAGGCATACAATCGTTATGGTGTGAATAGCCGTTTTGTAGTGCGGCATTTGCCCATTTCCCACCACGACCATCCTTCATTCCATTACCAGTAGAATTTTTTAGATTATAGGGAGGGGAGGTTATCACCAAATCAACTACACTATCAGGGATCTGCTTCATAACCTCCACTGCATCACCACAAATAATTTTATTTACAAAACTGTCTGGAAATTTTAGACTCATCGCTCAAATTATAGCAGTTTTTCTAAACCATTTGTCAGTATAAATAAGATTTGATGTTGTATAATACTGTCACCGAGATCTTTGTGGTGAAAGTATGCTTCGATTCACTTTGTTCACTCAGCACAAGTCCTCCAATGCCAGCGGAACAGGCCTTACTGTTAGGGAGCGCGAATGTTGGCAGAAATTTTTCTGGTCCATCTTGGCCCCAAGGATCGAATTAAACTCTTTGGTTTACAACGTAATAATCAATAAGCCTTCTAATCATGGCTTGATAAGAAGCTCCGTGTTTTTTAGCAGCACTTTTAAAAAAGTCCAAGCTTTTTTGAGTAAGAGTTAAAGTTACCTTTGTCTTTTTCTCATTTAAACTCAATGTTTCCGGACTGGGTAAAAAATCATTTATTACCCTTGCCTCTATTGGTTCCTTACTATATTTGATTTTGTTTTTCATATATATTTTTGCCCTTTCTCCAGTAACCAGCACCTATTATTCTGATGCTGTTGCCTCGATAAGTAAAACGGACAGTTAAAACACCTCCACCGACTTTGCCGAAACAATAATACCGTTTCTCTATCTTGCTATGCGTCAAATCTTGCGCGATCACACGTTTTGAGTCAATAAAAGCAAATTGCGCAGTTTCAAAGTTGACTCCATGTTTTTTTAAGTTCTCAGTATTTTTATCATCATCCCACTCAAAGGATGTATTCATAAGTATATTACCATATTGCCATATATTTTGCCATACCCAAAACATTGGCTATAAATCTATATATCCATAATAACAAATCTTTGATTCCAAAAAAAGACAAAATTCTAAAGTCTACAAAAATTAAAAGAAGTTGCTATACTTTATTATGCATCTTTTAGACCAAAGGTGTAAGCAAATTCTGAGCTTAGTTCATCAGATAGGAATAATTCAGAGAATTCGCGCAGTCTGTCTAAGGTACTAGTGGGGTCACACAATTAAACCAAATTTCTATTCTGCTAAAATTCCCAACCAAAAAGAGCTGTAAAGAAGCACAAAACCAACTAGGCAGCTAGTCTTGATATTTTCAAAATATATATTATAATCCTTCTATTATGCAGCCATCGGAAAGATCGGGAAGGAATCATTGGCCCGAACATTTAAGCAGGGACGGAATTCTTCAGACTGAAGACAAAGTCAGAAGAAAAACCACTAGACACATTCTTAACAAAGTTGATTGGCAAAATCCAGTTGATTCTAATGGGGATTTAGAAAGAGCGCTTTATGATGGTTTGGGGAAAATACTTCGCCTTCCGGGTGAGTCTGATCACTTTTATCATGCTCAAATAGTATTTGGGGATGTGTCTTTTCATGTAGCTCGAATAAGAGATTTTGAGGATTACGTACGAGAAGTGGATGATGCTAGATCCTTAGAAATGACCCCGCCAAATCCTTCTCCTGAAAGACTGCAAATGTATCAAGAGCGAATGAAAGCCACAATGGATCGAGCTTTCACAAGTATTATTGATAATCCAGAAGAGTTTCCTGACCCAAGAAGAAGAGGAATTATTTCTGAGTATTTAAGACTAAGGGCCGCAGAAGCAGATTTCGCAGAGTTAGTAGGAAGAAAGTAACAACCAACTCTAATCCTTGTCATAACTTCTAATTTCCTCTATAATACTAGGTCATAAAATTTATGTATAGGAACGATAAAATCGTAATAAAAGGAGCGAGAGAACACAACCTCAAAGGAATAAATGTAGAAATCCCCAAAAATAAATTAGTCGTTTTTACCGGCCTTTCAGGTTCAGGAAAATCTTCACTTGCTTTTGACACTATTTATGCAGAAGGACAAAGAAGATATGTCGAGAGTCTTTCTTCATATGCAAGGCAATTCCTGGGTATTATGAAGAAACCCGATGTTGACCTTATAGAGGGCCTCTCTCCTGCAATTTCAATAGATCAAAAATCCACATCACATAATCCACGCTCAACCGTAGGAACTGTAACGGAAATTTACGATTATCTAAGGCTTCTTTTCGCAAGAGTAGGTCATCCTCATTGCCCTAACTGCGGAAGAGAGATAACTCATTTGTCAAAAGATCAAATTGTTGATTCGATACTTGATTTGCTCAACAAGCAGAACGTTTCCTCAAAACTTGCGAAAATTAAAATCATGATACTTGCTCCAATTGTAAAAGATAGAAAAGGGGAGTACTCTCAACTTTTTTTAGACCTTAAAAAAAGAGGATATAAAAAAATAAGAATAGATAGACAAATTTATTCCTTAAGCGAAAGTCCGGTTTTGATAAAGACGAATAAGCATACAATAGAAGCTGTTGCTGATGAGCTGATTCTAACAAAAAATACAGATAGACTTCGGATCTCCGACGATGCGGAAAGAGCCTTAAAACTAGGCAGCGGTGAGTTAATCCTTTCAGTAATTAAAGACACCGGGTTTTCGCTTCCCGAGAAACCAAAAAAAATGGAAGACGAGCTCTTTTCCGAAAAATTCGCATGCCCTGTCTGCAATATCTCAATTCACGAAGTTGAACCTAGAATTTTCTCCTTTAATACTCCTCATGGAGCATGTCCTAACTGCAACGGGCTTGGCACAGTCTTAACCGTAGATAAAGACCTAATTTTCAATAATAACCTCTCCATTTCGGAAGGCGGAATTTTGCCATTTCCAAACATTTACTATCAGGATACTTGGTTTTCAAGAACCTTTATAACTTTTTGCCAAGAGAGTGACATACCCCTCACCGAAAGATTCTTAGAAATTCCAAAAGAGAAGAAAGAGCTTCTCATAAACGGAACCGGGGATGAAGAGTATGAGGTAAAAGGAAGGAACAGATGGGGTAGGTCAACTATTATTCATGAGTCCTTTAAGGGCTTGCTTTCTGAAATAAAACAGAAATACCAATCAACAGAATCCCAACTAATAAAGACACAAATAGAAAGATTTATGAGATATGAAATCTGTCCGAAGTGCCGCGGTGCCAGGCTTAAGAGTGAAGCTCTATCGGTAACCATTGATGGTAAATCTATAGTTGATGTATCAAGCATGGCAATTTCTGATTCTTTTAATTTTATAAACACTCTAAGTGCCAAAATATCCCAAAGAGAAGAAGAGATAGGAAAACTAATTATAAAAGAGATAAAAGAAAGATTATCTTTCCTCATTAATGTAGGGCTTGACTATCTTACTCTCTCAAGAGGAGCAAATTCTCTCGCAGGTGGGGAAGCCCAGCGTATTAGACTTGCTTCACAAATCGGAAGCGGTTTGACCGGAGTTTTGTATGTTCTAGATGAACCTTCTATCGGACTTCACCCTAAAGATAATGGCAAGCTAATATCAACGCTTAAAAAACTTAGAGAACTGGGAAATACTGTTATTGTTGTTGAACATGATCAAAAAACAATGGAAGAGTCGGATTTTATACTTGACTTTGGACCAGGAGCCGGAGAGCAGGGAGGCAATATTGTCTCAAAAGGAAGCGTTGATGAAATAAAAAAAGACAAAAATTCATTAACCGGTGCATACCTTTCGGGCAGAAAAAAAATTAAATCTTTAACTCGTACAAATAAAGAGAACTCTAAAGTTTTAAGAATAATAGGCGCCAAAGAACATAACTTAAAAAACATAGATATTGAATTCCCTCTAGGAAAACTTGTCGTTGTGACGGGAGTTTCAGGAAGCGGCAAGTCAACTTTGGTAAATGATATTCTTTATCACGCTCTTATGCAAATTGAAAACCCTTTTCACAGGGAAAAGCCGGGAGAGTATGATAGTATCGAAGGGTTTGAAAACATAAAAAATGTTTTTCTTATTGATCAGTCTCCAATAGGTAGAACCCCGAGGAGCAATCCTGCAACTTACACGGGATGCTTTACATACATAAGAGAACTTTTTGCAAAAACAAAAGAAGCCAAAATCAGAGGGTATAAAGCAGGCCGCTTCTCTTTCAACGTGAGGGGTGGAAGGTGCGAGATTTGTCAAGGAGAGGGACAAATTAAAATTGAAATGCAATTTTTGCCTGATGTTTATATTAAGTGTGAGCAATGTGAAGGCAAACAGTATACAACAGAAGCGCTGGAAATTCAATTTAACGGCAAGAGCATTGCGGAAGTTCTTGCAATGAGCGTTTCTGAAGCTCTGAATTTTTTTTCCTTTGTTCCCGGACTATCTCACAAACTTGGGACAATAAATGATGTAGGGTTATCATATATAAGACTTGGGCAGCCCGCCCCAACCTTATCGGGAGGAGAAGCCCAGAGGGTAAAACTCGCCACAGAGCTTTCAAAAAGAGGGGGGAACTCTCTTTACCTTTTGGATGAACCGACAACCGGTCTTCATTTTGCAGACCTTGAGAAACTTCTCCTGGTGCTCCGAAAGCTTGTAAATCAGGGAAATACCGTTATAGTCATTGAACACAACTTGGATATAATAAAAAATGCTGACCATATCATAGACCTTGGGCCTGAAGGCGGCCAAAACGGAGGGCAAATTGTAGCAACCGGCACGCCCTCTGAGATTTCCAAAGTTTCTCACTCTTACACCGGGCAATTTTTGAAAAAAGTTATTTAGGCGTATATACTTGTTAAATGGGAAAACTTTTACTGCTGTTTTCATTTCTACTGTTTCTGTTTATAACTCCCCAAGCTTTAGCATCGGGAGACTTTTCAACTAATTACGACGTAGTTTATACGGTTTCCGAAAATCAAAATACGCGAGTCCAGATTAATATAACGTTAATTAACAAGTCCGACATTTACTATGCTAGCTCCTACAAGATTCACGTAGGATTCCCCGATATTAAAAATATAAGAGCGACCGACAGACTCGGAAACATTTTAGCAGCTGTCGATAAAAAAGATGATGAGCAGATTATAAGTGTAAATTTTAATGACAAAGTTACGGGAATTAACAATAGACTGGCCTTTTCTATTTCATTCGACACGCCGGATGTGGCGCATAAATTAGGCAAGATTTGGGAGGTTAATATTCCGGGGCTTTCAAGCCAGTCGGACTTAACTAATTTCAATGTCACAGTAAATGTTCCCAAAAATTTCGGTACTCCTTCTTTCATAAAACCTCAAATTAAAAACGCTATTTCCGGAAACACGTATAGCTTTACGAGAAGCGATTTAGGCAGCTCCGGAATTTCAATGACTTTTGGTAACGAGCAGGTTTACAAACTAAGTCTTATCTACCATCTCTACAATAAAAATCTTTTCCCGATTCGCACGGAAATTGCACTTCCTCCAAACACGAATTATCAGGAAGTTGAAATAGATAACATAAGCTCGCCGCCGAACAATGTCAGCATAGATAGGGACGGGAATTGGCTTGCCGAATATTCCCTCTCTCCTTCACAAAAAAAAGATGTGGTCGTAAATGCCAAGATCAGATTAAAATTAGATCCGTCAATACAACCCGAGAGTGAAACAAAACTATCACAATACCTAAAAACCGACGATTATTGGGAAACAAATGACAAAAATATTAGAGAAAAAGCAAAAGAACTTAAAACTCCAAGCGAAATATATAAATTTGTATCAAGCTATCTTAAGTATGATTACTCAAGAGTCACTTCCGATAAGCCACGTCTTGGAGCTCTAAAGACTTTCGGAAGCCCGTCTTCTGCTGTTTGCCTCGAATTTACCGATCTTTTTATAGCAATAGCAAGAGCTGCGGGTATTCCGGCTAGGGAAGTAGACGGGTTTGCCTATACGCAAAATTCAAAAGAACGACCTCTGTCTCTTATTAAAGACGTTCTTCATGCATGGCCCCAGTATTATAACCGGGAAAAGAAAACATGGATTATGATAGATCCCACATGGGCCAATACAACCGGCGGTATAGATTATTTTAACACGCTTGATTTTGATCACATAGCATTCGTGATTAAAGGCATTGACAGCAATTACCCCGTTCCGGCTGGCGGATATAAAATTTCGGCAAATCAGAACGTAAAAGATGTTGAGGTAACTTTTGCGGACAATTTTGAAAGCGAAAGTTTTGCTCTTAGCATCACCAATAATTTACCAAACAAGATAATTGCGGGATTTCCTTTTGAAGGTAGCATAACCGTCAAAAATGCCGGCAAAATTATTTCCCCGCCTCAAAAATTAATTGTTGAATCTTCCGTCCTACAACCATCAATTCAGAAGTTCACTGTTAAGGAGATTCCGCCATATGGAAACTCCACCATTCCGGTTACCTACAACAAAACATCTTTTTTGACAAATAAAACCGCTGCTATTAGAATTGTTCTGAGTGGAAGCATGTTTGTCCACGAAGTTAGAATAACCCCTCTTTTCTTAAATGAATGGAGCTTAATAGGAGGTGCTGTAGTTTTTGGAATATTCATTATCGTCATATCGGCTGTTGCCTTCAAACCCTGGAATCTATCTCTTTTTAGACGAAAAGGGTAATGTTCTCTACGTCGGAAAGGCTAAGAATTTAAAAAAAAGAGTTGCGAGTTATTTCGTAAACAGAACAGATTTAGGCGAAAAAACAAAACAATTAATCGAAAGAACCCGAGCCATTAAGACCGTAAAAACCCACTCCGAGATTGAAGCGCTTCTTCTTGAGGCAAGTTACATAAAGAAATATAATCCGGCATACAACTCCCGGTTAACGGATGGCAAAGCCTATCCTCTGATTAAAATAACGATAGAAGATAAATATCCTAAGATTCTTGTAGTAAGAAGGCCAGATGATAATAAGTCGATATATTTTGGTCCTTACCCTAACTCGGATGCTATGAAACTAGTCTTAAAAACTGTAAGAAGAATTTTTCCTTACGTGTCTGTTAAAAATCATCCAAAAAGAATCTGTTTATACTTTCATCTTGGACTTTGCCCATGCCCGCCTATCTTTAATTCACCCGAACTAAGAAGAGATTATAAAACAAATATAAGACGTATTATTAAATTTCTGGAAGGAAAAAGCAAAAAAGTTATAAAAGATCTTGCAATTGAGAGATGTGGTGAAAG
>Ga0209542_10017108_pt1 | contig 11932 bp, 17 predicted proteins | sample RifCSPhighO2_01_FD_184028 | JGI IMG/M metagenome (GOLD analysis project Ga0209542, IMG submission 184028) | Soil microbial communities from Rifle, Colorado - Rifle CSP2_plank highO2_0.1 (SPAdes) (version 2) | ecosystem: Environmental > Terrestrial > Deep subsurface > Rock core/Sediment ...
TGGTTAAAGGCGTAAAAATAAAATAAAAAATAAAAAGATTTGGAATTGCTATCAAAACAATAAAAAAATATCTAATGAAAATTTTTAGGAGATTTTTCATCTTTCTTGAAAAGGTTAGTTATTTAAATAATTTGATATTGGGTTAAATATGGGAAATAATATAAAAAACAAAAATTTAGCTGTTCTTTTTATAGTATTAGGTTTTGCAGTTATATTGAGCTTTGTTTTTGATAATTTAATTGTCCAAAACATTTCAAAAATAAGAAATGTTTTTTTAGATGAAGTTTTTTCAGGAATAACTTTTATCAGTTCAGAAATAATAATTTTCTTTTTTTTAACAAGCTTATTTTTATGGCAGGAGCATAAAAGAAAGTGGATTTTGCCTTTATGGTTAACACTTGGAGCATCAGCAATATTGAGTTTTATTTTAAAGTTCGCAATTCAAAGATTAAGGCCATTTCAGCAAGATTTAGTTTCTATTCCTGAAATGCTTATGAGCAAAAGCTATGAAATTTGGAATTTTTCTTTTCCTTCATTTCAGGCGATGCTTGTTTTTTGCGCTTTGCCAATATTGTCAAAAGAATTTCCAAAAATTAAATGGGCATGGATTGTTTTCGCATTTTTAGTTGCGTTTTCAAGAGTTTATTTTGGGCTTCACTTTTTAAGCGATGTCATCATCGGCGGGATTTTAGGATATTTAATTGGCATGCTGGTAATTAAATTAGAAAATAAAAAGAAATTAATAAAAAGCAAAAACATACCCTAAGGAAGGGTATAAAGGAAATTTTTTCATTCATTTTCTAAATAGGAAATTTATCAAATGAAAGGATTTTTGGGAGATGAAATTAGGATTTTTAATGAGAATAATTTAATTCACCATTTAATTTATAACATAACATAGTTGTTACAGACAACAAATTTAATAAATAACGAGCGTTAGCGAGAGTATTTTTCTTAAGAAATATTTAGAATAAAATATGGAAAATAATTAATCTAATTTTTAAACTTAAGAATTATTTCTTAGAAGCTTTTACAATAAGAACAATAATTATTGCGATTACTATTGCGCTTATTAAAGCAATTAAAATTGGAACTAAGCTATCTCCGTTAGAAAGGTCAAAGCCCTGCTTTCCTTCAATTCCAACTTGAACTGGTTGGGTTTTAAGAAGTTCTCCTTCTGATGAATAAGCGTCTATATTGAAAGTTTTGTCTCCTTCTGCTTTTTTATCAACATCTAAAGAGATTGTGATTTCTCCAGATTGCCCCGCAGCAAGTGTCAAAGTGTTATTTAATTTAGCATTTGAAGCCCAGTCAGAATATCCTGAAAGCGCAAAAGTGTAAGTTGCCTGCTCTGTTCCTGTATTTTTAATTGTTGATTTAACCACTAAAGATTCGCCTGCTTTTCCGCCTGATTCAAGACTTGCAGAGATAGTTAATTGAGGAGGAACACACTTTCCAGATAATGTTAAAGGAAAATTAAAAACTTCTGTTGAAACCTCGTCGTATTCTGAGTTGTCTGCATCCCATTTGTAATAAGTCTTAATATCTAAATTATAAATCTTTTCTTGAATTCCTGCTGGAACTTTAAATGTAAATGCAACTTGAGTCATATCTCCTTGGTCAAAATCTCCGGGGATTGTTTTATTTTGGCTGATTCCAAGTTCAGAATTGAAAAGTGTAACCATTATCTGGTCTTCAAAATCTGTATCTCCTATATTCCAGATATCTGCTGAAAATGTAACTTCATCTTCGCATTGAGCTGTCGCTGGCAAAGGAAGAGTTGATTCATCAACAACAACTGCTTCGTCGTCGCTAGGCAGATTAATTGAAATGTCTGCATCATATTTTGAAACCCCGAAGCCAGTCAAATCAGTTGATTGGGCTATACAATATGTAGACTCTTGCCCAGATGGATAAGCTTTTATTTTAACTTTATAATTTCCGTCTGCGCTGAATTCTGCAGGGTTAACTCTGAATTCAAAAACATGTTTTGCGTCGTCACCTTCATCAACATCTCCGAATTCAAATTTATCTTCATCTTCACTTATCCAGATCATGTCTCCTGCAACATTTTGCCCGGCGCTGTTAAATATTCCTAATTCAAATGTAACATCGTTTAAGTCGTATAATCCAGTGCTTGAAACTTTGTTATTATCAAATTCAACTTCAATTTCAATTGTATCTAAAGGCTGCCATTCGTTGTCTTCGCCATTTCCTTTATTTGCAATATCAACTGATAAAGCTAAATCAGTATCACTTGAACCAGCTGCGCAAAAATTACTATAAACAATTACTGTTCTTGTTTTTGCAGTTGCCTGATTTGCGCTTGAATCTTGAGATGTATAAGTTACTGTATATGTTCCTGCAGTAGCAGTGTTAACATTAGATACAGAAGTAATAGCTAAAGTTGAATCATAATTATCCGTTGCTGTTGCTCCAGCATCAGTGTATGTTCCTGAAAGAGCAATATATGCCGGATTGCTTCCAGTTATAGTAATTACGGGTTTAGTTGTATCAAGAATAAGCACTGCAGCAGGATTATTATTTGCAGTTTGAGGCCCTACACTATCTGTATATGCAACATTTGTATTTAAATCAATCTGACTTGTTGGTCCCCCATAGGTATTAGTATAAGTTATTGTAGCTATTACTGGAATGGTTACAGAAGTTACGCTTCCGTCTGCAATACTTGCAACATTAAAACTAACAACAGGATCACCATCTCCTCCTGTAGGCATTGCAATAGAAGATAATGCGCTAGAAGCCCAATTTAGGGTAGTAAAGATATCATTACTTGTTAAATCAAAAGTAATTTGAAAAGTTCCAGAAACATCATTTGCTGAAGTTGGGACAACAACATTGCTAAATGTTAAAGTCGCGCTAATAATTCCTAAAGTTGCAACTAATAAAAAAACACTCGCAATCAATAAAACCAAACCTTTGTTTATCATTTTTTGATGTAATCCTGAAATTAAGACACTTTATAAATATTTCCATTCTCAAAAAGATATGTTGAATTTAGGTATTTTGGAGTTTTTAGAAAGTAAGCGCCTATGAATAATTAAGATACTCGTTAAAATAAATTTAAATTAAATGCAGAACCAAAAATCACCCCTTATATTTTTTAAGAACATCTATTTCTTTTTGAGCTTTTTTTATTCTGTCTGCTGCGTCACCAATAAGCTCGTCTACATTTTTTGAATTAAAAGCTCTTGGCTGGGTTTCGCTTAATTTTGTAACTTTTATCTTGCGAGGGCTGGGGGTCTTGTAGCTTTTAAAGATAAAAAAACCAATTAAGATTAACAATCCCAAAGCAACTATATAATATAGCCATTCAAAAGAAAAATCGCTTTTTTTATCTGTTTCTGTTTTTTCTGTTTTTTCAAATTTTAAAAAAGAGCCAAGAAATCCTGACTTGTTTTTTGGAATTTCTCCCTGAAGAGTGGAATTAATTTCTGGCTCTTCAGAAGCAGTTATATTTTCTTCTGTTGAATTAGTCACATTAAGATCGTTGTCAACTCCAGAAACTGCTCCTGAAATTTTTGGAGTTTCCCTGATTTCATATCCATTTGGAATAATTTCTAAATAAACTGGGTCTCCTGCAACATAATTTTCCCTGTATTTTTCAGATGAAATTGTTTTGTCTGATTTTTTCAAGACAACCATTAAATCAAAAACAAGAGCGTCTCCTGAATAAGTGAAGGTTGCATCTCCGTATGCATCAGAAGTTTGCTTGTAAATTGCATAAGCGCTATAATCTGCGTCAGGGTCTAAAACAGTTAAATGAATTTCGGTAAAGGACGGAGTTTTAATTTTAATCTCTGTATCCTGAGCTAAAACAAACTGCGCAGCAAATAAAAATAAAAAAAAGATGAGCAAAAATTTCTTTATCATTTTAATATTAATAAAACTCTATTTATAAATTTTTTTATATTGGGTTGATAGTTTAACACAAGTAAATAAATTCTAAATAGAAACATATTTATATAAAATCCCCTATAAAAATAGATGCTTAAGTCTAAAGAAAATAATCTCGGCGCATGGGCTTTTTTAGTAGGTGTTGTTCTTGCAGTCATTGTCGGAATTTTTACAACTTTAATTCCAATTCCCTCTTTAACAAAATACAGCGCGCAGGTTTATGGACTGCTGGCCATTTTAGGATTAATCGTCGGAGGATTTATAAAAATTGAAGGAAAGGAAAGTCAGACATTTCTTTTAGCCGGAACAATTTTAGTAATTATAAGCAAATTTGGAATGGACTCTGTGAGAGGCTCTCTTATTGGCATTGGGATTGGGGATACTGTTTCGTCTGTTTTTGCCGCCCTTCTTGTCTTGTTTGTCCCTGCAACAATAATTCTTGCATTGAAAACTGTTTTTAGTGTTGCGAAAGTTTAAAAACTTTTTTTGAAACTAGAAACTTTAGGAGTGATAAAAATTGATTGGTAGACTCGGGATAAGTAGAAAAAACAAAGATGTTCTTGCAAGAAAAATGAATATTAAAAATTGAAAAAAATATTTTTAATATGGCTCTTGTTAAAAAAAAGATTTATAAAGCAGTTTGATAAACAGATAATATGAATTTCATAAAAAGAATTTTTGATAACCAAATAGATAATTCTGTTCATCTGCAATTTCAAAAATTCAGCAGAGGAGAATTTAAAAACAGGGCTTTGATTGAAGCAAAAAAATCTAAAACAGGATATAAAATAAAAACTTCCGCGGAATTTGCCAACGAGCTTGTCTGGGCAATGGCAAAAAAATTAGGCGAAAGAAAAACAAATGTTACGGGCGCAATTATTTCCACATCTGACTTGAAAAATGAAATTAAATTTAAAGAAATCAAGCAATTTCAGGGTGTTAAAAGATATTTAATTGACTCAGAAATGTCTGGAAGAGAAATTTTTGAATTACTGGAAAAATTCCCAAAAACTTTTTTTGCGTTAAGTTTTTCTATTGGAGAAGATGTTTTAAAAATAAAACCAAAATCTCCGAAATCAGGAAAGCCTGGAAAAGAGGTTGAAGAAATTAAAATTGATTTTTGCTCTCTAAAAACCTCTGACGCTGAAATAGGAAAAAAGTTTGTATTTGAAAAGCCGGACTTTAACCGCGCAATTATTAAGCATATTTTTTTAATTGAAAAAATTGAAATCCCGGAAGAATTAAAAAATTCAAAAGATTTTGCAAAAATCCGCGAAGAATCAAAAAGAGTTGGGAGAATTATCAGAGAAGCGGAAATTGACGGGGAAAAAATAAAAAGTGAGAAAGAGTTTAGCGCATAAGTGAATCAATTCTCTTCACCGAACATTTTAAAAACCTCTTTTTCTCCTAATAAATATTCCAGGGTGAACAAAATGTTATCCGCAATAACGACACTTAGTATAAACAATGGCGCCGCCAAAATCACCAAGAAAAGGAAGTTTGCAGTTTTGGCCCAGAAAAAGGGCTAAAAAGTTTTTGCCTAGTGTGAACTGGAAAGTTATACCCAATAATTCTATAAAAAATTTAAAGGGTTTTATTGCATATAAATCCGGCATGACTTCTGCTCTTGTCAAGGATAAAACCCCAAACTCCATGACTAAAGACAAGCAAATTATAATTCCTGCAACAATCCTTGAGTGCCCGCCAATTAAAATTTTTTCAGTTAGGTTTTACAAAAATAGCAATGTTGCAAAAGAGATTCTCGCTGGGCAGTTTGACAAAGAACTTAAAAGAGTTGTTAAAATTCCAAAAAAAACTCCTGAAAAGATTAATGATATTAAAACTGAAAATTACGACGATGTTTCCGTGATTGTTTATTCACAGCCTAAAAAAATTAATTTGAAAAAAAGGCCGGATTTAGAAGAAATTGGCTTAACCGGAAGTTTTGATGAAAAAATTTCTTTTATCAAGGAAAATTTAAACAAGGAAATTTCTATTTTTGATGTTTTAAGCGGATGGCAGGTCGCGGATTTGCGAGGATTAACAAAAGGAAAAGGATTTTCAGGACCAGTAAAAAGATTTGGAGTAAAATTAAGATTCCACAAAACTGAAAAAGGCCAGAGAAAAGTTGGAAGTCTAGGTCCATGGCATCCTGCAAGAGTCACATTTAGAGTTCCAATGGCTGGACAAATGGGGATGTTCACGAGAGTTCATTATAATCAAAAAATAATCAGTCTTGAAAAAGCGCCAAAGGAAAATATTGAAAAATTAAAAAATATAAAAAATTACGGAAATATTCGATCTGATTATATAATCGTCGCTGGAAGTGTTCAGGGACCGGCAAAAAGGCAGGTTTTAATAACTGCTCCTCTTAGAGGAAGCAAAGACCAATTAAAAAAGAATTATGAATTTTTGGAGTTAAAATAAAATGAAAAATTTATTAAAAAAAACAATTTCAATTGGAGCATTAGCAATTTTTCAATCATGCTCCTCAAACCTTCCTGAGCCAGTTGATAAATTAAAACAATATACTTTGGAAAATAAAATTCTTTACCAGACATTCAAAGAATTATTGGAAAAAAAAGGATATCTATCCTCTAAGGACAGAAAAACTCATGCTTGGAAAGATCCTGAAAAGAATTGCGCCATGATTAAAAAAATATTTGACGAACGGACAACTCTCACTTTTAAGGATTATGATTTTGATGGTTTTAAAAAAAATGACGAATATGTGGAAAATTTTACATTAAAACATCTGGGAAATTTAAATTTAGAGGGTCAACTATCGCTGGCAAAGTCCTATACCTGGGAAATAGAAAGCCTAATTAAAGATAATCAAGATAAACCCTAAAAAAATGAAAACAAAAACAAGAAATTTTTTCAATCATTTTCCAAATAGGAGATTTATCAAATGAAAACAAAAATATTAGACATAAACGGGCAGGCAAAAAAGACTATTGAATTGCCTAAATTTTTTGAAAGTGAAATCAGGGAAGACTTAGTCGCAAAAGTTCTTGAAGCAAGAAAAAGGCAACAGCCCTATGCTCCATCGCCAGTTGCAGGAAAACAGCATTCTGCAAAAGGAAAAATAGTCCATAGAAGGCATGTCTGGAGAAGCGGATATGGAAGAGGACAATCAAGAGTTCCAAGAAAAATATTCTCGCAAAAAGGAACAAAATTTAATTGGGAAGCAGCAGAAGTTCCGCAGGCAAGAGGGGGAATGCGGGCGCACCCTCCAAAAGTTTTGCATTTCCAGAAAAAATTAAAAATAAATAAAAAAGAAAATAGACTCGCATTTGAATCTGCATTAAGCGCAACAGCAAATAAAAATTTCATTGAAAAAAAATATGCAAGAATAAGCAGTTTAAACAAAGAAATTCCATTTGTTATTGAGCCTGAAATACTGAATTTAAAAACAAAGCAATTTTTTGGCTCTCTAAAAAAAATTCTTGGCGGAGATTTATTTTCATTGGCTGTAAGAAAAAAAGCAATTAGAAGCGGAAGAGGAAAATTGCGCGGAAGAAAATATAAAACAAATGCCGGATTATTGATTGTTATAGGAGAAAAAGAAAAGATTAAAACAAATAATTTTGATACTTCCAGCACAAAAATATTAAATATTACCGACCTTGCAAAAGGCGGGCTTGGACGATTAACTATTTACACTGAAAATGCAATCCAGGAATTAAATGACCGAATTTATGGAGTAAAAAAATAAGATGAATCTAAAAATAATTTCAACTGAAAAAGCAGTTATGAAAATTGAAGCAGAAAATGTTTTGACATTGGAAACAGATATGAAAAAGACTAAGAAAGAAATAAAAAAAGAAATTGAGGAATCTTTTGGCATTAAGGTCGATAAAATCAGGACATTAATTCATGGAAATAAGAAGATTATCTATGCTAGATTAAATAAAAAAAATCCCGCCATTGATGTAGCGACGAAGTTGGGAGTAATGTAATGGGAAAGAATATAATTCAACAGGCTCGCGGAAAGGGAAGCATGACTTATAGAGTCAGAAAAAAGGCCTTTATTTACAGACTTCAATTTCCAAAAAAATTAGAAGGCGAAGGAGAAGTTGTGAAGCTAATAAATTCTCTGGCGCATACTGCGCCAATCGCAAAAATTAAATATTCCGATGGGATCTTTTATATTCCTTCTTTTGAAAAAATGGCTGAAGGCCAGAAAATAAAATTTGGAGGAGAGGAGATTGAAAATGGAAATATCCTAAAGCTTAAAGACATTCCACTAAAAACTCAAATTTATTGCATCGAATCAAGACCTGGCGACGGCGGGAAATTTATAAAGAGCGGCGGAAATTCTGCAGTGATTAACAGAATTCTTGGCGAAGATATTTTTGTCCTTATGCCCTCTAAAAAAGAAAAAATATTTCATGAAAATTGCAGAGCAGTTGTAGGAATTATTGCGGGGCATGGAAGATTTGAAAAGCCGATTTTAAAGGCAGGAAAGATGTACCATATTAAAAGATCTAAGAATAAATTATATCCAAGAACTTCTGCAGTAAAAGTAAATGCAATTGATCATCCATTTGGAAGCGGTAGAGGAAAAAGAATCAAGAGTAAGATTGCAAAGAGAAATGCTCCGCCTGGAGCAAAAGTCGGCTTAATAAGGCCGAGAAGAACGGGGAAATTAAAATGATCTCAACAAAAAAAGAATTTACATATCGCGGAAAAACAATTGAAGAACTTAAAAAATTGAGTTTAAAAGAATTTTCTAAATTATTAAAATCAAGATCGCGAAGATATGTAATTAGGAATTCCCAAGAAATAGAAAAATTCGTAAAAAGAGCCAGGGAAAAATTAGAAAGAAACAAGAAAATAAAAACCCACAAAAGAGATATGATAATTCTTCCAGAACTTATTGGAATGAATATTCAGATTCATAATGGAAAAGAATTTGCCCAGGTTGAAATTATAGGAGAGATGATAGGGCATAAACTAGGAGACTTTGTTCTTACAAGATCAAAAGTCGTGCATACTAAAGCAGGAGTTGGGGCAACTAAAGGAACTAAGCACCAAGCTAAAAAATAAAATGGAACAAAAAATAGAAAAAAATAAGATAAATGAAGAGAAAAAAATAGCTGATGCCCAAGAAAAAAGAGAGGAACAAAAAACAACAGAAGAAAAAAAACCAGAAACTAAAAATAAAAAAATTGCCAAAAAAACCGAAGCTGTTGTAAATATTCGGAATGCGCCAATATCAACAAAATTTTCAATGGCTATCTGTAAATTTATTAAGTATAAAGAAATTGGAAAAGCAATAAACGAGTTAGAGCAAGTTCTTGTTTACAAAAAAGCAATTCCAATGAAAGGCGGAGTTGGACACAAAAGTTCAGCAGGAAGGTTTGCTTCTGGCTCAGGAAAATATCCAATAAATGCCGCAAAATATTTTATAAAATTATTAAAAAGTTTATCTGCAAATGCTTCTGCGAATGGAATAGAAAATCCAATTATTGTAGAAGCTTTTGGAAATATTGGTCAGCAGCAAAGGGCAAGATTTGGAAAATGGGAAAGAAAAAGCACTCATCTTAGATTAATTGCAAAAGACGAACAAAAAACATACCCTAAGGAAGGGCATAAATACCCCAAGGAAGGGCATAAAGGAAATTTTTTGACAAATTTGCCTTCAAGAAAAAACCAAATTAATAAAATAAAACCTAAATAAAAAAACTCAAAAATGGAAGAAAGAAAAACTGTAAAATTTAAGAAAGATGAATTTGCTGTAAAAGAGTATATTAAAAAATCCGTTGGCAAAGGAAAACTTAGTAAAGTAAGAATAGAGTATACTCCTGTTGGAGAAAAGGTAATTATTTCAACTCATAAGCCAGGCTTAATAATTGGAAAGGGCGGAGAAAAAATTTTAGAATTAACAAATGTTTTAAAGAAGCAATTTAAATTAGAAAACCCCCATATTGAAATAGAGGAGATTACCCGACCGGAATTTGATGCCAGAATAATTGCAGATGAAATTGCTTTGAGCTTGGAAAGATTTGGACCATTGAAATTTAAAGTCACAGTGTATAAATCTCTTGAAAAAATAATGAAAGCCGGAGCGCTGGGTACAGAAATAAGATTAAGCGGAAAACTTCCAAGTTCAAGGGCAAGAACCTGGCGTTTTGCGCAAGGCTATCTAAAAAAAACCGGAGAAAGCGCAAATGTCGTCGACAGGGCGCAAGCTAGAGCGGAAACAAAGCCAGGAACGATTGGAATTAAAGTAGCTATTTTATCTCCAGACGCTATATTAAAAGATAAAATTAACTTAGATGATGAGTTAATAAATAAAATTAAAACTCAATCAAAAAATGAAATTTAAACAGGAACAAAAAAGCAAACAGGAAGTTTTCATTCGCTTTCCGAGGACGTCAAGCGAAACAGGAAATTTTTTGACAAAATTTCAGGAGGAACCATGAAATTTAAAGAATTAAAAAAATTAACAAATGTTGAATTGGAAAAAAAATTTAAGGAGTTAAAGATGGAATTGATAAAAACAAATACCTCAAAAACAGGCAGAAATGCAAAGCAGATTAAAAAAGTTCTTGCCAGAATAAACACTATAAATTCCTTAAAAACCGGAGGAAAAAAATAGAATGGAAATATGCCCCAAATGCGGATTGCCTGAGCAAGCCTGTGTATGCGAACAAATGGTAAAAAGTTTGCAAAAAATAAATGTAACAATGGACAAAAAAAGATATGGAAAAATCGTAACGATTGTTTCGGGATTTGATGACGGGGTCAATATAAAAAAGATGGGAAAAATTTTGAAAAACGAGTTGGCGTGCGGCGGGACTTGTAAAAATAATGTAGTTGAGCTTCAGGGGGACCACAAAAAGAAAGTAAAAGAGATTTTAGTAAAACATGGATTTGAAAGAGAATCTATAGAGGATTAAAATGGAAAATAAAAAAAATAAATTACAGGAAAAACAAAAAAACGAAAATTTTGAAGCTGCAAACGCAGAAAAAAGAATAAACCCCAGAGGAAGAATTTTTGAGGGAATTGTTCAAAAGAAATTCCAAAAAAGAGCAGTAATAGAATTTGAGAGAATGATTTATGTCAAAAAATATGAGAGATATGCAAAGTCTAGAACAAGGATCCACGCGCGACTTCCTGAGAGCATGGAAAAGGAAATTAACATTGGAGATCTAATCAAAGTGCAGGAATGCAGGCCGTTAAGCAAGATGATACACTTTATTGTAATTAAAAAAATTAAATCAAAAGAGGAACTTAAAAAATAAAATGAAAGCAAAAAAAGGAAATTTTTGTATTCATTTCAATAGGAAATTAAAATGAAAGCAAAAACATACCCTAAGGAAGGGCATAAAGAAGATTTTTGTATTCATTTCAATAGGAAATTAAAATGAAAGCAAAAACGGGAAATTTTCGCAGTATCAATTTTACAGGAAATAAAATTGCTAAAGCAAAAACGGGAAATTTTTTCAATCATTTTCCAAATAGGAGATTTATCAAATGAAAGCAAAAACGGGAAATTTTTTCAATCATTTTCCAAATAGGAGATTTATCAAATGAAAGCAAAGAATAACTTAATCTCCTACTTAACTGTTGAAAAATTAGACTCTTTAAACATTGGAAAAAAATATAAGATTGAACAAGATAAAGGAAACATCTATTATTGCTTTAAGATAAATAAAGAATTTATCCAATTAATAAGTTATGATGAAAAAAAAGATCTTGGGATTATGAGTTTTATTAATCGCGAGAGATCAAAATTGTTAAAAAAAATAGTTGGAGACAGAGACATTTTTGAAATATTTCCTGTGGAAAATGTAAAAACTTTAAAGAAAATTATTTCAAAATTGGGGGCGCAATTAAAATGAAAGCAAAAAAAGGAAATTTTTGTATTCATTTCAATAGGAAATTAAAATGAAAGCAAAAAAAGGAAATTTTTGTATTCATTTCAATAGGAAATTAAAATGAAAGCAAAAACATACCCTAAGGAAGGGCATAAAGAAGATTTTTGTATTCATTTCAATAGGA
>Ga0209542_10017109_pt1 | contig 11932 bp, 13 predicted proteins | sample RifCSPhighO2_01_FD_184028 | JGI IMG/M metagenome (GOLD analysis project Ga0209542, IMG submission 184028) | Soil microbial communities from Rifle, Colorado - Rifle CSP2_plank highO2_0.1 (SPAdes) (version 2) | ecosystem: Environmental > Terrestrial > Deep subsurface > Rock core/Sediment ...
AACCATCGTTATCGCCGCGCTCTTCATTGCGGCGGCGATTCTCACGATCATCATCCGAAAATGAACGTTGCCGCACTTCGCCGCCGCGCTGCGCTGCGTCGCGTTGGCAAGGGAGCAAATCCATCATCACATGTTCGTCAGCAATTCTGATTCGGCGGGTCCGCCGGCGCAAGCGCCGCGGCTGACGCGCCGACCATCGGCATGGACAATCCTCCGCGGCATCCCGCGGCGGCGGTGGCTCTATTTTCCGCGCCTCTTTTCCCGGCGCGAGCGGGTCACCATTGCAGCGCTCGCGCTTGTCGCGCTCGCTTCGTTCCTCGCGCTTTCGAACCGCGTCCTCGGCTTGATAACCGTCGAGCGTCCCGCCAGCGGCGGCACGCTCCGCGAAGGCGAAATCGGCGAGCCGCGGTACCTCAATCCCCTCTTCGCATCGAGCAACGCCGATCGGGACATCACGAACCTCGTCTTCGCGAAGATCATCCGCTACGGCCCGGCGGGCGAAATCGTCATGGACCTCGTCAAGGACGTTGCAACGAGCGAGGACGGACGCGACTACACCGTCGTACTCCGGGATGGCATCACATGGCATGACGGTGAGCCCCTGACGGCAGACGATGTCGTCTTCACCATCCGCGCGATCCAAAACCCCGAATACCAAAGTCCCCTCCGCGCCACCTGGCAGGGCGTTGGCGTGGAGAGAATGAACGATCGCACCATCCGCTTCACGCTGCGCCAGGCATACGCTCCGTTCATCGAAAACCTTGCCGTCGGCATCATCCCGGCGCACCTCTGGCAGAACATCCCCGCCACGAGCGCCAATCTCTCCGATCTCAATCAAAAGCCGATTGGCGCCGGCCCGTACCGTTTCCAGAAACTCACCCGGCGCGAAGACGGCACCATCACCTCGCTCGTGCTCGAACGGAACGAAAAATTCCACGGCGGAAAGGCATACCTCAACGAAATCCGTTTCACCTTCTACCCGGATGAACAAAGCCGCATCGCAAGCTACCGCCGGAACGAAATTGATAGCTTCTTTGCAGCCGGCGACATTGATCTTGCCCCGCTTCGAACCCAAGATACTCGCATCTTTGAGATCGGCGCGCCCAAGGTGTTTGGCGTATTCATGAACCCCGGCAGGCAGCCCGCGCTCGCGCGGCGGGCGGTGCGCGAGGCGCTCGCGCGGGCCATTGACCGCGACCGCATCATCCGCGAGGCAACGCCGGGGAGCAGGCGGGCAGAGGCCGCCATCCCCGCCGGGACATTTGGTTTCGATGAGACCGTCGCCGCCCCCGCCTTCGACCCCGAAGCGTCAAAAGCGATACTCGCGAAAGATGGCTGGAAGGACAGCGACAACGACGGAGTGCTCGATCGCTCCGAGGTCGGAGCGAACAAGAAGAAGACAACGCAGAGGATGGAACTCGAGATATTCACCTCGGACGCGCCGGAACTCGCTAGCCAAGCGCGGCTCGTGGCCGAGATGTGGCAGGCAATCGGGGTAAAAACCGATGTGAAGACTCTCGCGGTGAGCGAACTCCAGCAGGCGGTCATCCGACCGCGCGCCTATCAGACGCTCATCTTCGGGGAGGTCTTCCGCCATGACCCGGACCCCTTCGCCTTTTGGCACACCTCGCAGCTGAAAGACCCCGGCCTCAATGTTGCACTCTACTCAAACCGCAAAGCCGACCAGCTCCTTGAGGACGCGCGCAAAACAAGCGATCGCTCCTCGCGGGAGGCCAAATACCGGGAGTTCCAGCGAATCGTGAACGCCGACATCGCCGCCATCTTCCTCACGAATCCCCGCTACGCCTACATCGTCCGCGCGAGCACCCAAGGCATGGCGTTCTCCTCCCTCGCCCTTCCGGAGGATCGTTTCAACAGCGTCGAGCAGTGGTACCAGGACACGAAACGGAGTTTTCGGTGAATGGTGAAAAGTTAAAAGCTGGATGAATGCGCCCCTAACTTTTCACTATAAACTTTCAACTTTTCCCCTTTCACTCTTCGCCGTAAACTCTTAACTTCTCGTTCCTGTCTTAAACTCTTAACTTTTCACTATAAACTTTTAACTTTTTCCATGCTCCGCTCCCTCGAACGCGCATCCGGGCTGCCCCTTTCCTTCGACCCCCTGACCGCCACGCTCCGCTGGCCGGCAGAGATTCACGTTGAGGAAACGAGCGTGCGGACCTTCACGGAAATGCAACCGTTCCTGGCTGACCCCCACGCCCATTCCGACCGCGGAACGATCTACACCGTATACCGAGACGTTGCCCGCGCCGCGGACCTCGCGACCATCCAGACCGCATCGCTCCGCTTCGACATCACCATCATTCCGCCGGGAACGTTCGCGGGAGCGAAAACGAACGAATTTTTCAAAACCGCCGGCCACTACCACCACGCAAAACCCCACACTGATGTCGCGTATCCCGAAGTGTACGAAGTGCTCGCCGGGCGCGCCTACTGGCTCATCCAGCGGCCCGACCCCAAGAACCGTGCCCGCGTCGTCGAGGTGTATCTCGTGGAGGCGGGACCCGGCGAAAAGGCGCTCATCCCGCCGGGATTCGGCCATGTCGCCGTCAATGCCTACCCCGAACCCCTGGTCCTCGCCAATTGGATCAGCGCCGCCGTTGCCTACGACTACGATTCCTACCAAAGAGAGTGGGGCGCGGCGTACTGGGCTTTTGCCGGGCCGGAGTCAGCGAGCGCAATATTCGATCCCAATCCGCACTACCGGGGAACGCCCGCCCTCCGGAAAATCATCCCCAAAGAACTCCCGGAATTTGGCCTGGAACGGACGGCTCCCCTCTACAACCTCATCCGCGATTTCTCCAAGCTCCGCTTCATTGCAGATCCCGAGGACTTTCTGCATCTCCTGACGATTGAGCACTGCTATGAAGCGGCGGAAGCGCGCCATTGACAGGAGGAACTGGCTTGCGGTATCATCGAACCATAACAAATCTCACGGAATAGCAACAGAAAGAAGCGCGAGTCATTTCGTGCTTCTCCCAAGCCGGTTTTCGATACAGGTTGGGGGCGAGTGGCGGAACTGGCATACGCGCACGGTTCAGAGCCGTGTACCGAAAGGTTTGAGGGTTCAAATCCCTCCTCGCCCACCATTTGTGCGGGGCGTACACGGACGAGAACTCGTGCATCCGAAAGGATGTGTGGGTTCAACTCCCGCCCGCAGCAAGGTTGACGCGCAATCAAAAACAATCGTAATATATGGCATATGAACGCTGTAACCATTCCGAAAAGAATTACTCAAGGAGCAGAGCTTGTTGTAATTCCTCGCGAGAGATATGAAGAGTTCATGCGGTGGCAAAAAGCAGTCAAGCCGCCGCGGGTTTTCAAGACATGACATTCAAACCAACCCCTGCCCAATTGCGGGATCTCAAACGAGCGCGCGCAGATTATAAGAAAGGCAACTATATGACCATTGATGAACTCAGGCACCGACTGGACATGAAAGGTTAGAGACGGCATTCATAAAACACTCGCAAAATTCCCGAAAAACGATTGCGTGCGGCTTACGCGGGTCATTGAAGAGTTGCCGCTAGATCCATATCGGGGAGCTATTAAGAAGTTTGAAGTACAGTACCCTAAAGATTGGACGTATGATGAAAATCCTGGTGAGGAAAACTGCATTGCCTTTAGCGATGGTCACAGCCAAGATTGGAATGCTGCAATTTGCGTTCATAATTCTTCCTATGTTCAAGTTAAACAAGAAATTCTAAGCCGTATTAATCAGCAAGTACAACTTGATATTGGAGAAGAAAATTTATCTCTCAATGGGATAGCTTGGGCTAAACTCATCATGAAAGAAAAGAATAGCTCAAGCAATCCCATAGTTGAGAGATATTTTGCTCAACATCAAGGTAAAACATATGAGTTGAGGACATCTTATCAAATGCTCTCTACTTTTAAGTTTACGAAATAAGCTTTCAAAGGATTTGCCGCCAAAGAAAAATTTGTGGTTCGACAGGCTCACCATCCTGAGCGAAGACGAAGGAAAATTGTCAGCGGCGCGGCTCACTTCGACTGCGCTCGGGGCAAGCTGCCACGTTCCGGATTCTTGCCCGCCAAAGTTTTCTGAAAAAAAATGTAGGCGGGTGAACGGGGGCTTTCCTCGCCCAACTCTTTTCGTAAAAAGGGCTGGACGGAAACACTTCGCGCTAATCCAGGAATACTGCACCAAACTTGCTTATCCTCATTTTTATCCGTAATCCATATCTGCTGCCCCGCGAAATGCAGCGACGGGCCTTGCGTCCGAATGCTGTTCTCGTGGATCGCCCCGCTCGCGCGGGGCCGTAAATCAGTAATCCTATGAACGAACATGAATCACCGCAGGGTTATCCCCGCGGCAACGCGGCGGATTCCTCCGCCGCGCCTCGCCTACTTCGCCAAAGCAGCGACTTCGGCTTCGAAGGCAACGCATCCGCTGGCGTACCCGCTTCGCCGCGCTCGCCTCGCTTCGCGGGTGAAGTGAACGTCGAGCGGGGCGAGCGTCCACGGTTCCATCCTCAGCCCGCCACACGACGTGGTTCGGGCCCCGAGTTGTATCGGGGGAGCGGCGGTCCGAAGGCCGCAACGGCGATCCGGGAGAGACCCAGACACCATCGGCGTCCTCAGTCGAATATGCCGCTCGTGCTCCGCTCCCTCAACCGAGCGCCCGAAACGCAAGGCCCGAAACTCCGCATCATTCCGGTCGGCGGCCTCGAAGAAGTGGGCCGCAACATGACCGCGATCGAATACGGGAACGACATCATCCTCATTGACATGGGACTCCAGTTCCCCGAGGAAGACATGCCCGGGATTGACTACATCATCCCGAACATGGAGTACTTCATCCCGCGGAAGAAAAACATCCGCGGCGTCATCATCACCCACGCCCATTACGACCACATCGGCGCGATCCCGCACGTCATGCCACAGCTCGGGGAACGCATCCCCATCTACGCCACCGACATCACCTGCGCCATCATTGCGCGCCGCCAGGAGGACTTCAAGCACTACGGTTCAAAGCTCGACCTCAACGTCATTACGAATTCCTCGCGCCTAACCCTCGGTCGCTTCCCGGTCGAGTTCTTCGGCGTTTCCCATAACGTCCCGGGTTCGCTTGGTGTCGTGGTGCACACCCCCGAGGGTATCGTGGTCCACACCGGCGACTTCAAGATTGATCTTAAATCCGACATCGCCGGGCGCACCGAGGTCGAAAAGATCAAAGCGCTCGCCGCGCGCGGGGTCTTAGCGCTCCTCTCCGACTCGACCAACGCCCGCGAGGCCGGACACCAATTCTCCGAGCAGGACATCAAGATGGAGCTCGAGGACATCATCCGCGACGCAAAGGGCCGCCTCATCATCGGCACCTTCGCCTCGCTCCTCGGACGCTTGAATCAAATCATCGGCCTTGCCGAGAAATACAAAAAAAAAGTTGCCATTGACGGCCACTCGATGAAACTCAACATCGAGATCGCCAAGCAACTGGGATACATGGACTTTGACCAAAAGACCATCGTCCCGCTCCAGGAGGTGCACCGCTACCCGAAGGAGAAAATCATCATCCTCGCGACCGGGGCCCAGGGCGAAGGCCGCGCGGTGCTGATGCGCCTCGCAAACCGCGAGCACCGCATCCTCCAGATTGAGCCCGGCGACGTGGTCGTGTTCTCCTCCTCGGTCATCCCCGGGAACGAGCGCTCGGTCCAGCGCCTGACCGACAAGCTCTACCGCGAGGGCGCGGAGGTTATCAACTATAAGATGCTCGACATCCATGCGGGCGGACACGCCAAGCGCGAGGACTTGAAGCAGATGTTCCAGTGGGTGCATCCGAAATACCACATCCCCATCGAGGGGAACCACTCGTTCCTCAAGATGCACGCCAAAGCCGTTGCCGAAACGGGATTCCCGATGGAGAACATTCTCATTGCCGACAACGGCCAGGTCATTGAGGCAAAGAACGGCCGCTGCGTTCTCACCAACGAGCGCATTCCGGCAGGATACGTCTTCGTGGACGGGCTCGGCGTCGGAGACGTCGGCGAGGTGGTGCTCCGCGACCGCGAGGCGCTTGCGTCGGACGGGATGTTCGTCATCATCGCAACCGTGGAGAGCCAGACCGGCAAACTCCGCGGCTCGCCCGACATCATCTCGCGCGGCTTCATTTACCTGCGTGAGAACCAGGAACTCATGAAAGACGTCCGCAAGAAAATCAAAGACGTCATCGAGGGCTCCGCGTCGGGTTCGGAAACCATGAACGCGCAATATGTTCGCGACAACCTCCGCGACCGCATCGGCCAATTCCTCTTCACCAAAACCCAGCGAAGGCCCATGGTGCTGCCGGTGGTGATTGAAGTGTAAATCAAGCAAAGGAAAACGGCGTCCACCACCTCGTGATGGACGCCGTTCGTGTTTCTCCGCGGGGTGTTACGATCTTAGCGCGGCGTAGTTCGTGCTGTGGCTATGTGTGGGTGCGCCCACACTTCCAGCGGGCGAAACTCCGAAGCCGAAACGGTGCGAACCAGCCGGCCGCGAGAAGCTCGCAAAGCCCGCAGAAAAGCGCTGCTGCCCGGAAGTCGGTTGTTGTTGAAATTCCAGATGCACCTGCGTATTCCACGAGTAGCATATTCCGCTTTTTTGCCCGGGCCGTGAGTGTTCTGTGCAGGCAATCTTCGCACTTGCAAATCATCCGCCAACGAAGATCCTCGTCATCGACGACCTGGAAGACCGCACGGACGCCTACGACGACCCAGGAGAGCACGAACACCCCAAAACCCGCCACGATCCATGTATTCATCTCCGCACCTCCTTTGTGCTAAAATAAGTAAACTACAAATGCTCGAATCATGCAATTATGACCCATAAACGCATCTTCTCCGGCATCCGGCCCTCGGGCCGACCCCACATCGGGAACTACATCGGCGCGTTGAAGCAGTGGCTGAAATTGCAGGACGAGTATGAGATGGTGGCGGGCATTGTGGACGCGCACGCCATCACCACGCCGCACGAGCCCGAAGAACTCCGCAAGGACACGCTCGAAACCGCGATGACCTACCTTGCGGCCGGGCTTGACCCCACAAAAGCGATCCTGATGGTGCAATCCCATGTGCACGAGCACTTTGAACTGGGCTGGATATTGGGAACCATGACCCCACTCGGAGAGCTTGAACGCATGACGCAATTCAAAGAAAAAGGGCGCGAGGCGAATACGCGACAGAGTGTGATGGCTGGCCTCCTGAACTACCCCGCGCTCATGGCCGCGGATATCCTCCTCTATCAATCCGAGGTGGTTCCCGTGGGCGAGGATCAGGTGCAGCATGTTGAACTGGCGCGTTCGCTCGCCGAGCGTTTCAACAACCGCTACGGCGAAACATTCACCGTTCCCAAACCCCTCATCGGCAAGGAATCGGCGCGCATCATGTCGCTCCAGGACCCCACAAAAAAGATGTCGAAGAGCGACGAGAGCGAGAAAAGTTGCGTGTTCCTCACCGATACACCGGATGCCATCCGGGAAAAACTCAAAGCCGCGGTGACTGATTCGGGAAAAAAAATCATCTACGCGCCGGAGGAAAAACCCGCGATATCCAACCTCCTTGTTATATTCTCGGAATTCTCCAACAAGCCCATCGCGGAGCTAGAGGGGCGTTACCGAGGTAAGACATATTCCGAGTTCAAGCGAGACCTCGCCGAAGAGGTCGTAAGTGGACTTGCGCCGCTCCAGCAAAAATTCGCGGAATTCCAAAAAGACGAGCCCGCCATTCGGAAAATCCTCGGTGACGGCAGCAAGCACGCCTCGGTCATCGCGGCGAAGACCCTCGCCGCGGTGAAGACAAAAATCGGTTTCCTCGAACGGACCTGACCAATACGAAAGAACACGGTGCCCTGAAACAGGACGCCGTGTTGCTATGTCGCTTGCGTATCTTCATCCCACGGCTCTGTCGCGTATCGCGTCCGGTATATATACGCAGCGAGGAATGCCGCAATGACATCGCCGAGCGAATCCAGGAACCAGAGTTGCGGGAACTCGCGGAAAAACGCCTGCGTATTGACGTCAAACAAAAATTCGAATACCTCCCATCCAACCGTGACCAGAGCGACATACGCGAAAAAAACGCCAGCGGTTCCAAGGAACCGACGGAGCCGCCAGTCCGCGATAATGGCGATGAAAAGTCCGCCGCCAATGTGCGCGAGCTTGTCGAGCTGGTTCCGCCCGATGAACCGGAGCTCCTCGCGTGACGCGAATGCCTGAACGTAGATAGCGAACGCGAGGAGACAAAGGGAAAGTCCAACGAGGAGATACCGTTTGCCGGGGCTCAACTCAGTCATGGCCTCCGAAATCTATCGCGCGGGTATCCCCCCATCATTCGTCATGCCGGAAAGCACAACCTCGACCTGGCGCTCGAGCTCCGCAACCGTTCCGTTGTTCTCGAACCGGTGGTCCGCCATGGCGATGCAAGCGGCGATGTTCTGCTGGTGTTTCTCGGGGTTTTCCATCTCGCGCCGTTCATCCGCGAGAAACTTCTCAAACGAGATGCGGTCTGTCTCGCTCCGCCGGGATTGAATGCGCTCGTAGCGGGTCTTCGGGTCGGCGTCAACCGCGAACAGAGTGAAATTTCCTTTCGCGCGAAGCGCCTCCACCTCAGCTGGAGCGCGGAGCGACTCAATGACCGCGTCCTTCCCGGTCGCCTGCGCCCGGCGATACAGTTCCTCGGCGATGTAGTTCGGTCCGAATTTCGCCCGGAGGTCGTTCGCCACCGGGGTCGTGGAATCCCGATTCTCCGGCATTCCCCGCCGCCGCACTTCCTCCATGATGAATTCGCGCGCGGAAAAATGCGCGAATCCCTTCTCGCGGACGAGGTACTCAACAATCGTTCCCTTCCCCGCGCCAATCGTTCCGGTAATGCCGATGATGATCATGCAGCTCTATGGGACACTTGCCTTCATCTCAACGATACCCGACCGTGTTCTCCCAACCGGAAGTCAGCCGAATCTGCAGAGGTACGAATCCCCCATAACGCCGCTATCGCAGCAGCGCCGCTATGATCCCCTTGAGATTTGGCAGGTCTGTTGTGCAGGTATCCCAGACGATTTTCGTATTGACCCCGAAGTATTCGTGAATGAGGACATTGCGCATGTCCACCATATCGCGCCATGGAATATTCGGATGACTGTTTACCAACTCGCCGCTCAGTCGGTTCGCCGCTTCCCCGATGATTTCGAGCTCCCGCACGACGGCATCAACCGTTTTCTTATCGCTTGCGAATGACTCATACCGGCATCCATCGAGATATTCCTCGATATTCCCGATCGCGCCAACGATATGCCTGAGGTAAACGTCATCGTTCTTCATAAATGGTCTCAGCCTCGCTCGTAACTTTTTCCCGGAAGAACTTGCTCATGGAAGCGGGCGTAAGCAAATCAACTTTTTTCCCGATAGCATCGCTGATCCTTCGCTGAAGGCGGACGAAATCGAAAAGACCGAATGTGGCAGCGGGCCTGAATTCAACTAAAATATCAACATCACTGCCATCGTGCGGCGTACCGTGGAGGTACGAGCCAAAAAGCGAAGCTCGCTGAATGCTGTCTTTCGCGGGGTCGCGTTCAATCGCGTCAAGCACCTGTTTTTTTATTTCATCTTTCCCCATGCAGCAAACATAACACGAACAGCATCGAAAGGGAACCCTTCCCCGCGCCAATCGTTCCGGTGATGCCGATGATCAACATAACAATTTTTGCTTGAACTGGATACGCAAGCCCCTTGCGCCTCCACGCCACCCCTACGCTATATGCTCGTTCCGTAGCGAAACCATGGCAGGCAGATCGTCCGGGTATACCCGGTATATGTCACATACTCCGACGAAGGATCCCCACCTGACCGAACGGGCGGGGAACCCGGTTGCTAAGACTTGCCCGCGCCACTTCCAAACGGGCCACTCGGGTTAAGTGTCCGCACTATTGAGGCAGTATAAGGGCTTTTGAACTATTTTGCCAGCCGGTAATTTGAGGGTTGCGAGTCGGGTTGCCCAAACGAAAAACTCATCAGTACAACTCTGAATGCGAACCGATGGTGATAAATATTGCGGTGTCGCGCTCTTCTTTGAAAATCGCCCGATAATCTCCGGTCACATTGATGCTCCGGCACCCGGGAAATGCCTTCTCGACTGGATGATAATTGAGGATTGGATCAAATTTATTTTGCAGGAAGAGAGATAAGCGGTCATAAAAACGATTTTTTATTTTTGGAGGCAGCTTTTTAAAATCTTTTTGGAAGCGGATTTTATAGCCGATCTCCATGTGCTAAAGATTTTTCAGATAGGCGATAGCGCCTTTCGCATTGGTAAAGCGCGGAGAAATATTTTTGCCGAGCTTGATATCGCGAAGTTCCCGCCGCAGCAGACGACGAGTTTTAAGATTAAACATTTCCTTCGGAATCACGCCTATGGTCAGTTCGCCGTCAGCGTATGCCTTCGTGGCAAACTTCAAGACCGAAGCAAATGGCAACCCCTCATGCTCGGCTTTTTTCATCGCGCGCTCCTTGAGTTTTTTATCGATTTTGAAAATTACCTGAGTCGTCATAGTGTATAAGATCGCTGAGCGTTACGGACATATATATCCTAGCTATATTGCAGATATATTGCAATTACTGATGATCACAAACCTTCCTCCTCGAAAAACATCGTAAATATTGCTCGCTTGAGAGGCAAGGGGGATGTCCGAATATCAGTAAAAGGATCCAATCACCAGTACTAAGATCAATAGAAGAAGATCGATTAATTCTTACTTACCTCAATTACAATTCAATGCCCTGCGCCAGCCCGAGGATTGGGCTTCGGATTCAGAACAAAACCAACGTTCACCGCGAGCTTCGTCAACTTGAGTCTTCACGTATGAACCGCAGCCGGGGAGATGGTAGATCTTCTCACCAGAAGAACTGATATTGCCTTTGATTACGCATGAACCGCTGGTAGCATTTCCCGTCTGCATGGGGAGCGGCGCTACCGTTGTTCCGGTTACCGCCGGACAAGCGCCCCATAAGCCCGTCTTTGTCTCACGCGCTTCTTTTTGTGCCCCTACAAACTGGTCTTGATACTTGATATCCGGCGGGTAGGAATATGACTGAGCAAATCCTTGCTTCACGAGCTCCAGATTTACGAACGTGTCGCCGATCCAGACGTAACGCAGTAGCCGATTATATTTATCTCTATCCGTGATATCCTTCTCCAAACGAACGCTCTTGCCTTCGACTAATTCTTTATTTTTCTTTGATGCTTCCACGCCGAAGCACTGGACCGGCTTTCTCGGATCCACCGTCTCCGGTGTGTCAATGCCGATATAGCGCACCCGCTCGCCATTTCCGAGTTCAATAGTGTCTCCGTCTATGACCCTGGCAACCCTGAAGAGTTCATTATTATTAGAAGAGTTATACCCGATCGATTGCTTTCCAGGACTGGGGGAGACTGATTGGAAACTCGAGGGATTTTTATTGGACGCGCCAATCAAAACCCCGATAAAAAGAATGAGGACTCCCGCCCCGATCAGTAATAGCTTTTTCGGAGTAAAAATCATTTTTGTTTTTTCTCGGCGGGAACACTTGGGTCGTGCCGATAAAAGTTGCCAATGCGGTCCCAATGGGATTCCTGCCTCGTGTTGCGAGAGCAAGGCGGGCGAACCCATGACCCGCCCAAATTTTGCCCCGCGGAATACTTGAAATAGTTCGAACGCATGACCCTCCTAAATTTTTGACGCGCTCCCAGCGGGATTCGAACCCACGATCTTCTGGATGAGAACCAGATGTCCTAGGCCTCTAGACGATGGGAGCAAAAAATTTAGGAGGGTGAAAGAACCTGGCGTCCTAACCACTAGACGATCGGGGCAAAATTTAGGCGGGGACGGATGGGGCCAACGCGGAAAGCATAGCAGAACCGACTGAATAAGGAAACCCGGCCGG
>Ga0209542_10017110_pt1 | contig 11930 bp, 11 predicted proteins | sample RifCSPhighO2_01_FD_184028 | JGI IMG/M metagenome (GOLD analysis project Ga0209542, IMG submission 184028) | Soil microbial communities from Rifle, Colorado - Rifle CSP2_plank highO2_0.1 (SPAdes) (version 2) | ecosystem: Environmental > Terrestrial > Deep subsurface > Rock core/Sediment ...
GTCCTCCGAAAGCGCGGCCGCCAAAGTGTTTAACCCCACGGGGCCGCCTGAAAATTTTTCAATAATGCTTGTAAGGAGTTGTCTGTCGGAAGGAAAGAGACCCATGTCATCAACACCGAGCATTGCAAGCGCCTCCACAACGGTTTCCTCTGATAATTCTTTGTTCTTAACTTGAGCAAAATCTCGCACGCGCTTGAGTAAAAAGTTCCCGGTACGCGGCGTAAACCTTGCTCTTTTGGCAATCGCTCGCGCCGCCGTGTCAGGAAGCTTCATACCCAAAATCTTCGCCGACCGCTTAACAATTTGGGCAATTTCATCCTCAGAATAGAAATCCAGACGGAAAACTCCACCCGAAAAACGGGATCTTAAAGGTGACGAGACCATGGCAATGCGCGTAGTTGCGCCAATTAAGGTAAATGGGGGCAGGGGAAGCTCAATTGTGCGCGCTCCCGGACCCTTGCCTATGATGATATCCAAAGAGCCCGATTCCATGGCCGGGTATAAAACTTCCTCAATGGTTTTATTTAGGCGATGAATCTCGTCTATGAATAAAATTTCGCCGGCGGTTAAATTGGTGAGAACGGAAGCGAGGTCAGCCACTCTTTCAATCGCCGGCCCGGAGGTTGTCCGTACCGGCGCTCCCGTCTCAAAAGCAACAAGATGGGCCAAGGTTGTTTTACCAAGACCCGGCGGGCCATAAAAAAGCAGGTGTTCAGGAGGATGATTGCGCTGTTTGGCCGCCGTCAGCAAAACTGACAAGTTTTCTTTTATGTTTTCCTGACCGACATAATCGGCAAACCTCTCGGGCCTTAATTCCGAATCAATTCTCTTAAACTCTTCGCTCTTAATGTCACTTAAAACATCAAGGGAATCTTTTTTTACTGCGCTTGACATATAAAATCTATTGTGATAGTATACACCCTAGTATAGGTTCTCGCCCCGTTTATAAATTTCAACATAAAATCTTGTTCCGGGGCATAAATTTCTCAGCAACGCCCGGCCCTTTTGGGAAATAAACGCCCGGATGTCATTTTACACCGGCTTCAAAGCCTTATGTAGCGTGACTTCTTTGGTTTGTTGTCCAAAAGGGCTGGGTTAAAAACGTCTACGAGGACGTTCTGGTTTCCCTCGTGGTTCACTGGTGCGCTCCTTAGTAGCGCTGGTAGCTTTTTGTCGGAAGGTGAAAAGTGTTGCTGAGAAATTTATGTCCCGGAACCCCCAATTGCCCGAGGGCTCCTCTTTGCTTATTATTCATACGTCCTTTCAAGAGGCAACGGATAAATAAAACGAAACACAGATTTGTTTCCGTGCCAAATATGTGTTTTGACGGTTCTTCTCCTAGATTTCGTAACCGCTTAAATCAACCACGCGCCCAAGCTCTTCAAAAGAAGTGATTCCTTGCAAAACTTTTAAGACGCCGTCCTCAGCCATGGATAAAATATTTTGGCCGCGGGCCGCCTCAAAAATTTCACGCTCGGACGGGTTTTCCCGCACGGATTTCTCAATATTGCCGTCCATCAAAATGCCTTCATAAACTCCGATTCTCCCCTGATAACCCGTATGATTGCACGCCTCACAGCCTACGGCGACAAAGGCTTTGTCTTTTGGAACTTCCTTGAAGAAACTTTTGCTTGGTGCCCCGTCTATCACTTTTTCCACAAGTTTTTTTTGATTGTTATCAAGAATGATTTCTTTTTTACACGCTGGACAGAGTTTTCTCACCAATCTTTGGGCGATTGAAATGTTTATTGCCGATGAAAGAATTTTTGGATTTACTCCGAGGTCAATCAATCTCGGGAAAGTGCCGGCGGCATTGTTGGTGTGCAAAGTGGAGAAGACCAAATGGCCGGTTAAAGCGGAATTAATGGCAATCTCCGCCGTTTCCGAGTCGCGGACCTCGCCGACCATTATGATATCCGGGTCTTGCCTCAAAGCGCTGCGTAGCCCCTCGGCGAAAGTGTAGCCAGTGTCTTGGTTTGTCTGGGTTTGAACAATGCCGGGCAGGTGATACTCTATTGGGTTTTCAATGGTGATTATTTTTACCCCGGGCGAATGGATTTTTTTCAAAAAGGCGTAAAGGGTGGTGGTTTTACCGGAACCGGTGGGGCCCGTCGTCAGAATCATGCCGTTTGGTTTGGCGATTTCTTTTTTAAGGATATCCAAAAGATGCGGATGAATGCCAAGTTCCTCCAACGGCATTGAAATTGTTTTTGGGTTCAGGATTCTCAAGACGATTGACTCGTAATAAGCTCCCGGCAAAAGGGAAGTGCGAATCTCAATGTCACCCTCGGGCAGTTTTATGGAAAAGCGTCCGTCTTGGGCAGAGGTGACATTAAGCTTCAAATTGGAAATCAGCTTTACTCGCGATACCAGAAGTTTATAAGTATCCATATCAAATCTTAAAACGTCAACCAAAACGCCGTCCAAGCGATAACGAAGTCTCACGTAACCCTCCTCCGGCTCCATGTGGACATCGGAGGCTTCCGTGGCGAGGCCGCCGGCAAGAATAATTTCCAAGATGCGCGAAATTCTGTAGCTTTTTTTGGCCGAAAGAACAGTTTGAATCATTTCTGTAATTCCCTTAAGGGATGGAGCTTTCTTCAAAAGGTTCACAATCTCTTCGTTTGAAATGTCCAAAGCGCCCGAGCGGGTTTCAAATGAATATGAAAGGTCCTTGTATCTCTCCCAAACTTTATTGAGACTTTGGTGAGAAACCATGTAAAGAGAGGGAAGATATCCCTCATGTTTTAAATTTTCAACGATTTCCAATGTCTTGGGATTGTTCGGGGAAAGAACGGCCAGGTCTATTTTTTTATCCACCTCGTTAAAAACCGCGAGCTCTCCTTCGCGAGCAATCTCTTCACGAAGGATTCGCAGGGCGTCAATATTTATGGGTTGCAAAGATAAATCCAGATAACCGACGCCGTATTTTTTACTGAGTACCCTAGCAAGCTCCTCCTCCTCGTGTTTTTTCAAATCTTCAATACGATGTAGCTGCTTTTCTTCGTCAAAATCAGCATGGGCAGATGTATTTGCTTGGTCCGACATAATCAAATTGTATCACCCGCAAAGGCCTTAACTTGGGCCTATTTTACCCCTTGACTTTTTGATATTAACTATGGTATAATACAAGAAGATCAAGGGGCTTGTCCAAAGCCGTTGAACAACGGAAATAGGCCGGGCCAACCATACAGGAGGCGCACATGCGCACCATCGGGGTTCTTTTCATGCTTCTCGTCGCCTTCGTGGCGACAACAACTACCGGTTGCGGGGGATACATTCTCCTTGAAACCGCCTCGGCGAGCCGGAACACCTCGGGATTCTTCTCGGGACCGCCGATCGAGATCACCAACAACTCTCGCGAGGCCGACTTCCTTCGGGTGGTTGACCAGTGCGGGAGGGTGAGGGGCGACCTGTCCCTTTCTCAGACGGCCCGGTTTGCCACTTTCTCAATGGGCTGTCTCGTTGACCGACAGGTCAACATCACCGTCAAGGGCTACAGGGTCATGCGGGACAGTGTGAAGGCAAGGCCGGACACGGCATATGTCGGCCTTGCCTCGCGCCAGTTCCAGATTGGCTCGTACGCGTACAATCAGCCGTGGGTGGTAACTCGCCTTTGCAAGCCCGGCGAATATGGTTGTGCCGGCTACTAGCGGCAAGACGAGAAGCGAGGGGCGTCCCGCCAAGACGGGACGCCCTTTTCGTTTGGGCGGGTATAATTCTTTTATGCCCGCCCTCCTATCCCGAAACCCTAAAGAGAATATCCAAATTGCCAAGATGCTTTTGGAACATATCAAAAAAAGCGACCCATCTCAAGCGGCAGTCATCGCTCTTTTCGGTAATTTGGGGGCGGGCAAAACCACCCTCGCTCAAATAATTGCCAGCGAGCTCGGAGTAAAAGATACCGTTAAAAGCCCAACCTTTCTTATTTTGGAAACTTACCCGATTTCTTTTGATCATTTCCATCGCTTTGTTCATGTAGACGCTTATCGTTTGGATTCTCCCCAAGAACTTGCTAACTTGGGGTTTGCGGATTTTCTGAAAGACTCGGGGAATCTCATTGTCATTGAATGGCCGGAGAAAGCCGGTCCTTTTGTGCCGGAAAAGGCCACCCGAGTCTCATTAAAATTTATAGACGAAAACACAAGAGAAATAGCATGGCATTGAAAAAAAACAAAAGAATAATTCTCTTGGACACCCACGCCATTCTTCACAGGGCTTTCCATGCCCTGCCGGATTTTTCTTCCTCTAAGGGCGAGCCGACGGGTGCTTTATATGGGCTTATCGCCATGCTTCTTAAAATTACCGCTGATTTAAAACCCGATTACATTATCGCGGCGGTTGATTTGCCGGACAAAACTTATCGCCATGAAGCGTACAAGGAATACAAAGCCAAACGTCCCGAAGCGGATGAGGCCCTCGTTTCACAAATTAAACGCGCCACAGACGTCTTGCGAGCTTTGAATATCCCTGTTTACTCTCATCCGGGATTTGAGGCCGATGATATTATCGGCACGGCGGTTGAGAAACTGAAAAAAGAAAAAGACTTGGAAATTATTATCGCCTCCGGCGACATGGACACCCTGCAGTTGATTGACAATAATAAAATAAAAGTTTTCACTCTCAAAAAAGGCCTCAACGATACCGTAATGTATGACGAAAAAGCCGTTTTGGCTCGTTTTGGCTTTGGACCGGAGCTTCTGCCTGACTACAAAGGACTTCGCGGTGATGCCTCGGACAACATCATCGGCATTAAAGGCATTGGTGAAAAAACAGCGACCACCCTCATTACCAAATTTGGTTCAATTGAATCAATTTACAAAACTTTAAAAAAGAACAAAAAAAGTTTTCGTGATATTGGCTTGTCGGAACGCCTTGTCGGCCTGCTTGAAGAAGGCAAGGAAGAAGCAGAATTCAGCAAGCTTTTGGCGACCATTCGCCGCGATGTGCCGGTAAAAATTGTTTTACCGGAAAAAGAATGGAGGCAGAGTGTTGACCTTAATATTTTAGTAATGTTTTTGAAAGACCTGGAATTCAAGAGTCTCGTTCCAAGAGTTGAAAAAGCTTTCGGGGCCAAAACGGAAAGCATCTTTGGCGGAATGGAGATTCCTCCAAAAACCCCCGAAGACATTTCACCGGAGAAACTCAAAGAAACAGCCATTGCCCTGTGGGTTGCAGATTCAAACATTACAAGTCCGAAACTTGAGGACATTCTGGCTTTTGGAAAGACGGGCTCTTTTGAGGTTGCCCGCGAGCATATTTTTAAGGAGCTTAAAAAAAGAAACAGCGAATTCGTTTTTGAAAAGATAGAAAAACCATTGATTCCCATTGTTGATGAAATGAATCGTCATGGCATTCTCATTGACCGAAAATATTTGGAAAAACTTTCAGAGCAATACCACAAACTTACCAAATCTCTTGAAAAAAGAATTGTGGCTCTTGCGGGTGAGGAATTTAATGTGAACTCGCCGCGCCAACTTGGTGTCATCTTGTTTGAGAAATTAAAACTAAAACCGCCGCGGATAAAAAAGACCGCTACGGGCGCCTACGCTACTGGCGAGGAGGAGCTTGTGAAAGTGATGGATCAGCACAAGATTGTGCCCCTGATACTTGAGCACAGAAGTTTCCAAAAGCTTGTTTCAACCCACATAGATGCCATACCCCCCCTGCTTGACAGCGAAAATCGTCTGCGCGCCACGTTTTTACAGGCGGGCACCACCACCGGTCGCATGGCCTCTCAAAATCCCAACCTTCAAAATCTTCCCATAAAAGATGAAGTAGGCAGAAAAATCCGCGGCGCTTTCATCGCCTCCCGCGGCATGAAACTTTTTTCTTTTGATTATTCTCAGATTGAACTTCGAGTGGCGGCCATTCTTTCCGAAGACCCGATTTTGATGAGTATTTTTAAAAGAGGCGAGGATGTCCATGCCGCCGTGGCCAGCGTTATTTTTAATGTGCCGGAAGAGAAAGTTACCAAAGAGATGCGCCGTCAGGCCAAGACCATCAATTTCGGCATTTTGTACGGCATGGGGGTAAATGCCTTGAGACAGAATCTATCCGCCACCAGAGCGGAGGCAGAAAAGTTTTACGAGGAATACTTCAAGAAGTTTACGGGTTTAGCGGAGTATATTGCAAACTTGAAGCGTGAGGCCGCACGCACGGGCTTCACCGAGACTCTTTTTGGCAGGAGGAGATATTTTGAGGGCTTGAGGTCAAAGGTGCCATACGTGCGCGCGGCCGCCGAAAGAATGGCCGTCAATGCCCCCATGCAGGGCACCTGCGCCGACATCGTTAAGCTTGCCATGGTTGAAATTGAAGAACTTTTAAGGAAAGAAAAGCTCAAAGATAAAGTTCATTTAATGCTCCAGATTCACGACGAACTCGTGTTTGAAGCCGATACTGATATAACTCACAAAATTGCCTCCAAAATAAAATCAATAATGGAAAATGTGATGCCGAAAGAAAAAACTCATGGCGTGCCCATTGTTGCCAACGCCTATGAAGGAGAGCGTTTTGACGACATGAAACGGATTGTCACAGAAAGTAAAAAATGAATTTATATCATATATGATATAAATTCGTAAATAATACACATGTTAATTATCTCTTACGGACATACTCGCGGCGAGATAAGAAAGTTTCTTGAAAACAAGAAACTTTTAAATTCAACGGACGAAACGCATTTGATTGATCCAGCTTCATGGACCGAGGAATCGGTAAACGCCCTCATTGAGACCCGGGGCTTGTTTACCGACAAAGAAGTATTTTTTGTCGACCACGTTATTTCCGAGTTGGAACCGCCAATTCTAAAAGACGCGAAACTTTTGGCCAATTCGGGGAATTTGATAGTTTTTCTTGAAAATGAGCCGACCAAAACGACAGAAAAACTTGAGAAATCGGCCGTACACGTTTTCAAAGCTCCGGCCCGAAAGGAAGAAAAACCGTTTAATGTTTTTTCCTTGACGGACGCCTTGTTTGAGAAAGACAAAAAGAAATTATGGCTCTTGTATCAGCGGGCGCTTTTGGAAAATCTGGACCCGGAATTTGATGTTCATCGTATTTTATTTTGGGGCGTGAAAATGCTTGCTCTGGCGAAGAAATACGGCTCCGCGATTTCAGCCGGCATAAGCCCGTTCGTCTACGGCAAAGCAAAAAAGGGGGCAGGTAATTTCAAAGAAGGCGATATAGAAAAAATTTCTCAAGAACTCACTCACGTGGTTCTTCGAGCCCGCGCGGGAGAAGAATGGGAATTTCTTTTAGAGCGGTTTGTTTTGAGTTTATAGTCCGCCCAGAAGGATTCGAACCTTCGACCCTCTGCTTAAAAGGCAGGTGCTCTACCGGGCTGAGCTATGGGCGGATTGGCTTAAGATTATAGCTTTTACAACGGCAAATCAAACGCAAGGAAGCCAGCGCCGGTCAAAAGAAGAGACAACAAGATTGCCCCGACAATGGTGTAAAAAACAATGTCTCGCGCAACCAAGACGTCTTCTTTATATTCCACGTACCATTCTTTGGCGGTGAGAGCGAGAAGCGCTAAAACGGCGTACTGGGTAAACAACCCGACAATAAGAAACGCCCCCGCCGCAATTTCAATGAGCCCCAACGCAAAAGCAAGTTCTTTTGCCGGTCTCAAACGAATGGCGTTTAAAAATATCGCCCACCTCTGCTTTTCTTTGGTGATTTTTAGATAGCCGGTGTTTATAAAAATGAGGCCCACTACCACGCGAAGTATCAAGGGAGCCACGAAACTAAGAGAAAGAAGTTCAGGAAAAGGATTTAGCATTGGTGTATTCTAACATGTGCCATGAGACGCATTGCTGTAATACTTTTGAATGTAAGGTCGGCAGAAAACGCCGGAGCCATTTGTCGCACGGCCGAGTGCGCGGGAGTGAACGGGGCGTATTTGGTTGGCATTACACCCGGACCCACCGACAGATTCGGCAGGGAAGTTAGAGCTTTCAGAAAAGCCTCTCTTGGCGCAGAAAAAAATCTGAAAATTGAACGCGTAAAGAACATAGGCTTGCTTCTCAAAAAATTAAAAAAAGAGCAATTTGAAATTATTGCTTTGGAACAAAACAAAAAAGCGATTGATTACAGAAAATTAAAAACAAACAACAAGCTTGCCCTTATTTTGGGGAATGAAGTGACCGGAATTCCCAAAAATGTTTTGCGAAAAGCGGACAAAATCATTGAAATTCCTTTGAGAGGCAAGAAAGAATCCTTAAACGTTTCTGTTGCCTTCGGAGTTGCTATCTTCAGGCTGTCCGGCTAGGTCATTTTTATTTGCAAACATTAAAATTTCCTTCGGCGCGATTTTTGCTCCGATGATGTAGAACACCGCGAACAGTCCGACAAAAACAATAAGACCAACCCTAATATTTGCTATCTGGGCTTCAAGTATAGATAAAGAAGCCGCTCCTCTGGTAATCAAAAACGTGAGAATGGTTACAACCGCCGCACCGGAAAAATTCGTTATTAGCGCCCTTCCCCATGACACATGAAAAAGGCCAGCCGCCACTTGACTCAAGACACCCGTACCCTGAATAAACTTTGACCAAAAAAGCATTTTAGCACCGTGTTTTTGGACAGCCCGCTCCACAATTTTTAACTTTTCGGGATTGCGCCGCACAATCCACCAACCCTCAATTCTGGTTGACCCCAGTTTCCGCGCCAGGAAAAACCACATCATGTCAGTAATGCCCGTGCCGATAATGGCGGCGCCGAAAATCCACGGCAGAGAAGCGCTCCCCTGAATCCCCAAGTACATTATGGGAATGAGGGCAGCACTTCCCAGGAAACATACGCTTAACACAATAAAAATGGGGTGGATCATGTAAATCTTCTTTGATGGACTGGACAAAAATGAGCGCTTCGGCCCCCAAAACGGTCGCGCTTTATTTTGCCTTTACAACGAAGCTTGTTACACCCCTCACCCGTTTTTCTGTAGGCATTGTGTTTTTGTTGGAATTTCCCCGGCTTGCCGTAAATATTTCTGTAGTCAGACATTGAATCGCCGCCGAAATTTATGCCTTTTCTCAAAACTTTTTTCATTGCCCCGAAAAGTTTTTTCAAATAATTATCTGGAATGCAAATGGGTTTTGAGCGGGGGTGAATGCCAGCGAGCCAAAGCGCCTCGTCCGAATAAATATTACCGACACCGGCCAAAATTTCCTGGTCAATCAAAACTTGTTTGATTGGTCGTACTTCTTTTTTAATTAATTCTTTGAATTTTGGAAAAGTCAGTTCAAGCGCATCCGGCCCCAAATGGGCGAGTTCCTTATCTTTTTCATATTTTCCGGTGTCAATCAGGGTAACTTTGGCAAACTTGCGCATGTCAGAGAGCGCCAATTCTTTGCCGCCCGAAAGCTCCAGCACAAGATGCAAAAAATGATTAAAAGAATTAGTCAGCGGGCCTTTTTCTGCCGATGTCCACTTATTGTTTTCCTTTACAAATTTTCCGAAAAGTAAATGACCCGTCATTTTCATGTGAACAAGAATAGTTTTGTTGTTTGAGAGTTCTATCAAGACATTTTTGCCCCGCCTTTTAGCTCCAATTATTTTTGTACCAAGAATTTGTTTTTTAAAAGTTTTAAAAAATGCCGGATTTTTTATATTGTCCTTGCCCGCGTGAAAACCACTCCTGTAGTCTGTCCAGACATCCAAAATTTTCCTGCCTTTTACAGTTTTGTTTAATCCGTCAACGGTTGTTTGTACTTCAGGAAGTTCTGGCATCACTAAAGTTTAGATAAATAAATTAAAAAGTCTAATGAGTATATTAAAATACCAAATCTGTACATCACTTGACACCCTATTTAATTATGTTATTCTTGTGCCAGACACGTTCAAAACCCAATTGTTCCGTTTTGCTTCTTCAATGGAGGATATGCCAATGCGAAATTTGACTCCGATCGGTTATTCGGCCGCCGAAGACGGCGAATATTCTGCTGAGTTCCTAAAGGGCCTGAGTCATTATCAAGAACGACTGGACAGGCGCGAAGCTAGACTTGAAAAAGCTCTGGCGACCGCTCCCCCCCAAATGACCTTGAGCCCAAAGTTCAGCGTGGCTCTGTGGAAAAAAACTCTCAGGCTCAATGACAACGACTTCGGCGGGCCCGTCGTTCGTTTCGCAGAGAACTGGGCTCGTATCATGGAAAGCCAAGTCGCAATGGGCAAGACTATCGCTCAATGTGCGAGAAAGGCTCGAGACCTAGCCGTTCCAGACAACCTGAGCGGTTCCCAGGATGGTATCGCGGAAGGTCTTCTCTCCGAAGCGTGGATCCACGGCGCGGAGTTTGCTCGGTGGTATAGGAGGCAAAGATCAAATTTGTAGGAACGACATGGATTGAAGTGGACACAATCGCACGTACACTTAAGGGTGGCGTGCGATTTCTTTTATTTCAGAAATTTTTCTAACTCCTCTCGCACGACATTTTCATCGCTCCATGGGGTTTTTTTGCCGTTTGCTTCCATAATGTACGGGTCGGTGCCCTTGCCGGTAATAAGCACCACCGGCCCCACTTGGACATTCGATGTCCAAGTGGGGGAATTGGCTATTTTAATTGCTTTTTTTATTGCTTCACGTCTATCCATTATTATTTCCGGTTTCTTTTTCATATCACGAGTCATTTCGCGCAGGATTTTTTCGGGGTCTTCGTCGTACGGGTCCTCATTGGTAAGAATTATTTGGTCACAATAACGCGAAGCGATCTCACCCATCAAGGGGCGTTTCCAAGTATCTCGGCCGCCGCCCGTATTGCCGAGAACGCATATTTTAGGCCTATCCTCAAAGGTTTTATAGAGAGCCTCAAGCGAGCCCGAAGTATGGGCGTAATCCACCACCACGTCAAAGTTTTGGGCGTTAGAGACTTTTACGAATTTTACTCGGCCGGGAATTGATTTAACTGAGGCAATGCCCTTTTTAATCATTTCGGGAGATATCCCTTGAGTCCTTGCAAACGCCTCCGCCAAGCCGGCGTTTAAGACCATAAATTCTCCGGGGATTACCGGTTTCACTTTCGTGTTTTTCAAATGAAACGCAATCTTCTTCTCGGCCCCGCATTTAAGAAATCTTTCGCCGAATTCATTATCGCAATTCGCAATCATGACCCGCGGTCTTTTCGATGATTCTCCCAAAAGTTTTGGGAGCTTAAGCTTAGCTTGGAGATATTTCTCAAACGAGCCGTGAGATTCTATGTGTTCCGGTTCAATGCCCGTGAAAATGGCGGCGTCTATTCGTAGATACAAGTGACGGGATTGCCTCATTCCCTCCGATGTCATTTCCATTATTGCCCAGTCGCAATTGGCCCTTGAAGCGTCTCGCACGAATTTTTGCACAAAATAGCGTCCCGGCAGAGTCATTTTATACAAGTTTGGTCGCGACCGATCGCCTATCTTGAAGCGAATGGTATTTAAAACCGCGGTTTTCTTTCCGGCCGCTTCCAAAATGGCATTTATAAATTCTGTTGTTGAACTTTTGCCCTTTGTGCCCGTAACGCAGACTATTTTGATATCGTGCGACGGAAAACCAAAAAAAGTTGCCGATAAAAGCGCCCAACAAAAGTGATAAACGGGCCGGAAAAAATTAAATACGGGCTTTGGTATCAGTGAACGAATTTTATCAAGCATGTTATTTGGGCGGATTTAGGTTCTTGAGAGCGAATTTTATTTTTTCACTTGCGCTTCTTGCACCCCTTGGCAATTCGCGTACCGCGTCCCGTGCTTGTTTCTGGGAATATCCAAGCGAAACCAACGCTTCTACCACATCTCCCTCCACGTCCCCGCTCATTTCGTGTTGAACGGTTGCCATTATCTTCCCCTTAAGCTCCAAGACGATTTTTTCAGAAATCTTTTTTCCGACACCGGCTACTTTTGTAAGATATGAGGCATTTTGTTCCACCACGGCTTTTTCAATTTGTATAAGTGAAGCGGTA
>Ga0209542_10017111_pt1 | contig 11930 bp, 12 predicted proteins | sample RifCSPhighO2_01_FD_184028 | JGI IMG/M metagenome (GOLD analysis project Ga0209542, IMG submission 184028) | Soil microbial communities from Rifle, Colorado - Rifle CSP2_plank highO2_0.1 (SPAdes) (version 2) | ecosystem: Environmental > Terrestrial > Deep subsurface > Rock core/Sediment ...
TGCCTAGATCGGTATATCCTGCTACTTTTCCATCCAGACTTGATGCAATATTGATAATGCAGTCTATCTTGTATCCGTGGTGTAGCAAGTTTGAAATGAGATCTATTGTTGTCGTATGATTTCCAGCAACTCCAATCTTCTTCCCCTTATTTTTGTCCATGCGTCTGAATAAAAAGTCTGATGATTTTTCTAATATAGTTTATTCTAGCGGCATCAATTTCAGGAAACACACCTAACCAGAAAGCACCATTCATGATCTTATTCGCATTGATCAAAGGCCCCATGATTCTACGGGTAAGGTTTAAATACGCCGGATGGTTCAGCAGATTGCCGGAGAATACGTTCCTCGTCCCAATTTTATTTTTCTCTAGAAATTCTGTGATTTGATTTCGCGTGAAGGGAGCTTTTTCTTTAACCACGAGCGGAAAACCGAACCAGCAAGGATCTTCTCTTTTTGGAGTTTTCATCAAAATAAAATATTTTCTGTATTGCTTGAAAAAATCGTAGAGCTTTTTATAGTTTTCTTTTCTTTTTCTCATGAAATGGGGGAGTTTCTTTAGTTGGGCAACTCCGATCGCCGCTTGAAAATCTGTCAATTTCAAATTGAAACCTATTTGGGAATAGATGTATTTATGATCGTACCCATAAGGTAACTTTCCCAACTTCCATCCAAATCTCTTGTAACACGTATTGTCTTTTCCCGTATCGCACCAACAATCTCGACCCCAGTCTCTGAACTGACGAATCGATCGGTGGATTAAAGGATTGTTTGTGATAACCGCTCCACCTTCCCCCATGGTAATTTGGTGCGCCGGATAGAAGCTATAGGTAGCGATATGACCATATGTTCCTAAGAGCTTTCCGTCGAAGCGTGAACCCAAAGCATCACAGCAATCTTCTATTAACCAAAGGTTGTATTTTTTGACCAGCCTCATCACCACATCTAAGTCAAATGGTTTACCCAATGTATGCGCCATCATGATCAGTTTTGTTTTTTTTGTTATCGCTTTTTCAAGTTGATTTACATTGGCATTTAATGTATCGATATCAGAATCTATAAAAACCGGTTTTAATCCAAATTGGATTCCCGGATTGACGGTGGTAGGAAAAGCAACTGCCGTCGTTATAAATTCATCACCGGGCTTCAGTCTTCGTTCGCCAAACACTTTAGAGGTCAACGAATAGAGTGCGACTAGATTTGCCGACGATCCTGAATTGACGAGTGAGACATATTTAATTCCCATGTATGATCGAAAATCAGACTCAAATCGCTTACCGAACTCTCCCTCTGTCCACCAGCCGTCCCGAGCCACTTTTATAGCATTATTTATCTCCTCACGATCAAAAACCTTGCCGGAGACCCGAACGTAAGTCTGGCCAGGAATGAACTCTAGTTTTTTCATTTGTTAAAGGAATCTTCTAGAATCTCTCTTTTATCGATTCTATGAATATTTTTTCTGTACCAATGGTATAACTCTCGTATAGAATCATCAATAGGAGTAAATCTGAAATTTTTCAATTCTTTTTTCAGTCTTCTGTTATCGCCTGTATATTCTTTATTCAATCCTTTTTTCTGGAGTTTAATCGGCATAGAATAGTTGCTTAAAGTATTTATTTTTTCGATTAGCGACAGCAACTCAAATTTCTGCCCTGAGCTTGTATTATAAATTTTGTATTTTGGCCTTTTTTTTATAAAAAAATCAAGAATTTTTATAAAATCATTTAAATAAACGTAATCAAAATAAGCATTCTGCAATATTGTCAGAGGCAATTTGAAGATATACTTGCAGATTATATTCGAAATAAACCGGATCCTATAATCTTCATATTTACCGAATATTCCAAATAAGCGGAGCGAGTAGATGTTTTCTGATTTTTCGATATATTGAGAGCATATATATTTGCAAAAAGAGTATTCATCTTTTGGGATTCGCTTTCCAAAGTCTGACTCTCTTGCTTTAACAATAGGTTCTGACTTGTCATATTCACCTCCTGTTCCTATATGAATCATCTTGCTAAAATGTCGTTTGTTTCTTGCTAGATTAAAGAACATTCTAAGATTTGTTGGCAAAATGTTCTGCAAATTGACAGCGTCTCTTTTCCCTCCTATAACTGCACAGTGAATTACTGCATGAAATGGTCCATATTCATCGAAATACATATCCACTTTTTCCGTATTGGTCAAATCCAACTCACTGTGACTGGGAGCAACGATATGATATTTGGTTTTTCTCTGCTCAAGAATATTTCTGCCGATGTATCCAGATGAACCAGTCAGTAAAATGGAAAGCTTCTTCATATATATTTCTTGTACCACTTGTGAATCCTACGAATCGATTTCAACAAGTTGAGTTTCGGCTGCCAACCAAGCATTTTTTTAATTTTAGAATAATCGAGCGACTGATATGGAATCTCATTTTTTGCTGTTTTAAGAACTTTGTAATTAATTTTTTTTCTTAATATTTTTTCACTCAACTTTACCACTTCAAGAACAGATAAAGTTTCATTCGAGCCAAAATTAAACGCGTTTCCCTTTATTCTTTCGATATGCTCAGCGAGCAACAAGTAACCATCCACAACATCTTTCACATACAAATAATCTCTGACGTACTTGCCGTCGCTTCTGATTTCGAGAACTTCATTATCAATGAGCGCTTTCATAATACCTGGAATAATCCGCGAAAAATTAATATCTCCCTCGCCGTAAATATTTCCGAACCGAGTAATTACTACGGGAACTTTATATGTCTTAAAGTAGGAATATGAAATGAGATCAGCGGATGATTTTGACACTTCGTATGGATGGTCACCTTTGAGAGGGTCCGTTTCAGCGTACTTGCCGTATACTTGAACTGACTCGGTTTTTTTACTCGGCTCATTAACCGAGTCAGTTGAACTTGGCATTTTGCCATACGCCTTGTCAGAAGAAGCAATTATGACCCCTTTGATTTTTGTGTATAAACGAGCGCTTTCTAATATATTTACTGTTCCCATTACGTTCGTATCGATGGCTCTTTTTGGGTTATAGTAGGCAGTTTCGACTACAGCCTTTGCGGCAAGATGAAAAATGTAGTCGATTCCGAATTTCGTGACTATGTCAAAAACCTTGTCAAAATCACACACATCGGCGTGAACCATATTTACTTTCTTGTCCAGATTTTTTGTGAGGAAATAGGATAGGGGATTAGTGGAAAGAAATGTAGTCGTCACATTCGCCTTCTGCTCAGTAAGAGATTCTATTAAATGAGACCCGACAAAACCTGTTCCCCCTGTTATTAGAATATTTTTATCCTTTAAAAAATTCATTTTAAACTTTGTGGACTTTATGAACTTTATAAACTCGAAGGACTTACTTCCATATTTTCCACGGTGCACTTCCTGTAAACCAAATCTTATTTAATTCTTCGTATTCCTTATGGGTATCAACCGCAAACCAAAAACCGTGATGACGATACAAAGATAATTGCTTATCTTTTGCAAGATGTTTAAGCGCTGGATGTTCTGTTTCGCCAGCTTTTAAATAGTCAAAAACGAATATCAAAAACCATATATCCACCATTTACCCAATCATTAAGCACCGGCTTCTCCGTAAAATTGGTAACCAGAGGCTTTCTTCTTGACACCTGAATCATTCCAAACTTAGATCTTGGATGAACTCCTGTTATCGTTCCGATTGTTTTTTGTTTTTTATGAAATCTGACAACCTCATCAATATCAACATTACACACTCCGTCACCATAGGTAACCATAAAATATTTATCTCTATCTTGAATATATTTCTTACAGCGAAGTATTCGTTCTCCAGGAAGCGTCTCCAGACCTGTGTCAACAAAAGTAATCTTAAAACTGTCTATTTCGCTGCGCTCCTCAAGATAAAATTTTGTTTTATGGCTCCATGTATTTAGAGTAAAGTCTGAAGTGAATGCTTTTTGATTGAGGAAAAAATCTTTGATGTAGTCTGCTTTATATCCTAACGCAAGAATAAACTCGTTATAACCGAAGTAGGAATAATACTTCATAATATGCCAAATTATGGGTTTACTCCCTATATAAACCATGGGCTTTGGTTTGAATTCTGTTTCTTCTTTCAAACGAGTCCCTATTCCACCGCAGAGGATAATAACCTTCATAACGTCAATAGTATATACTATTTTTAAATAGCTATGTCTGATAAAACAAAAGCCGTTCTTATCATCGTTTTGGCAGCAATGATTGGGGGAGCAGTATCGCCGGTAGTCAAGATTGGTTTGAGAGAAATTCCGCCGTTTAGCTTTTCTTTTATACGATTCTTTTTGGCCTCGCTGTTTTTGTTTCCCCTGATTTTAAAATCAAAAATTAAATTCGACAGAAATATTTTTTCACTCATATTCGTATCGCTTCTTTCAACCGCCAATATTGCCTTGTTTGCGTTTGGGATTAAACTCACCTCAGCTTCAGTTGCTCAATTTCTTTACGCTGGCACACCCATCATGGCGGGAATATTTAGTTATGTTATTTTAAAGCAAAGGCTTTCACTTAAAAAATGGCTCTTTATCACGCTTGGATTAATTGGCGTATGTTTCGTTATATTTTTACCGCTCATCGAAAAAAATTCCTTCCCTGCAGGAAATGTGACAGGCAATATCTTAATAACGATTGGAATGATATTATGGTCCCTTTATTTCGTCTATTCAAAGCAGTATCAGCGGAGATTTTCACCGCTCGCTATTTCATCCGTGTTTATATTTACCTCAACTGTCATCTTTTTCTTTTTTTCGTTAATTGAATTAAAAACAGATACTGCCTGGTTCTATCAATTGAGTTCAATCTCTCTCTACGCGTTGCTCTATGTATCCTTATTTGGCACAATCGGCTCCTATTTTTTAGCTCAATCCGCAATTAAATTGAGCGATCCAATCATAGCGTCGCTTTCCTATTACTTTCTTCCGATCTTTACCTATTTCAGCTCATTTATATTGCTGGAAGAAAAACTTACCCCTGGACTGATCGTCGGAACAGTATTGGTCTTTATCAGCGTCACCCTGACAACGTACTCACAGCAAAATTGAGCTACTTCTGAAATCTTGGCCTTACATCTTCCTGTACAGATATACTGTTTTATCCATACATTAAAAAAATAATAATATCCCTATTGTATCGTGCGAAAGGTCTATCATGGGTATGATAAAATGTGAAATATGGGAGTAATAGACGTGAAACAACTATATTTTCCCGAAGTAAAATTGGATAATAATCCTTATTCTATCTGACCTGCAACACTATATAGTTGGGGCGTATGAAGATATGAAATCTAATCAGAGTATCAAAGATTGCGAAATTGGGAAAAAAACAAAAATATGGGGCTTTGTGAATATGTATGGCTGTAAAGTTGGAAATAACTCTTCCATTGGATCTTTCGTGGAAATACAAAAAGACGTGGTCATCGGTGACAGAATTAAAATCCAGTCTCATTCATTTATCTGTGAAGGGGTGATAATTGAAGACGACGTTTTCATAGGTCACCATGTCGTTTTTATCAACGACAACTACCCTCGCTCTATCAATAAATCAGGACGATTGAAAACTAAAGGCGATTGGAAACTTCTAAAGACTCTGGTTAAAAAAGGAGCATCTATAGGATCGAATTCAACTATTCTCGGTGGAATCACAATAGGGGAGAATGCCATGGTCGGAGCTGGCTCCGTTGTTACTAAAAATGTTGAAGAAAATGCAATCGTTGTGGGAAATCCCGCACGTGTTACCGGAAGCGTTGTAAAAAAAGATTCGTGATAGTCTGGAATATTATCCATGAACATGCTTTTGGCCTTCTCCATAAAGAGACCTACAAATCGGACACTTCATCCTTTTCTCGAATGAATGCCCCAAAAGTGTGCAGCCTTTAGCTCCACATTTTGTAAGCCCCTTATCGTATTCAGCTTCGGAAATCTCTGCCTTACACGTCCCTAAACAAACATATACAGCTTTATCCATTAGTCCATTGTAAACCAAAGATTGGAAGTATTCTACAACCAATTGTCGACTGTGTGATACAATAAAATGTAATGAAAATAGCTCAAATCAAATCGCTTGACTTTCCGGAAGTGAAGGTCGTCACGGCAGAAAAATTTTCTGACGGAAGGGGATATTTTACCGAAACATATAATAAAGCGGAGTTTGCTGAAAATATAAATCTTGGTTCGCTATCTACAGCCACATTTATTCAAAATAATGAGAGCTATTCTAAAAAAAACGTCATCAGGGGGCTACATTTTCAATGGAACCCTTATATCGCAAAACTCGTAAGGTCTATCGAAGGACACATGCTGGACCTGATACTTGATATTAGGAAGAATTCTCCGACGTTCGGCAAAATCATCGCTTATGATATGCCTGCATCTGCCAAATCAAACTTTCTAGAATGGATATGGATTCCAGTGGGATTCGCGCACGGAAACTGCTTTCTCGAGACAACAAGGATTGAATATCTGTGCACTGGTAAATGGAATCCAAAGACAGAAGCAGGTATTAATCCTTTGTCACCGGACATTGATTGGAGCCTCTGCGATAAAAACCTGCGGAAAAGATTTGTAGAAATCAGCAGAGCACAACCCATACTGTCGGACAAAGATCTCAAAGGCCACTCGGTCACTGACTGGAATAATAATCCTGATTCAAATAACTTTACCTACTCGAAATAGAAAATCATTGACATGATACGAGGGCTAATCAAAAAATCGGGCGTCTATTTTTTAGGCTTGCTGGCAGGGAAGGCATTGAGTTTCCTTGTATTCATTTTGTTCGCCAGAACTTTATTGCCTACGAATTTCGGAAACTTCGTGCTTTTTATCACGCTTCTCCAACTCATCACCTACTTTGCCGACTTTGGCATGATCCAGTGGTATCAGAAAAAAGCGACATCCGAAGATAGCGATGAACTTCTCGGTAAGGTAATCTCCGCCCGTATTTTTACCCTCCTCATCTCTTCTCTTTTATCTATTATCTTCCTACTTCTGTCATCCAGTTTCAATCTTCAAATATCTATTATCTTTCTCTTAACATTAATACCTGAGGCTTTTCTATCTATCTTCGACGGATATTACTTGAAGCGGGGAAAGTCTTTTACCGTTTCGCTGAAAACTGTGTTACGGATGATGCTCCTTTTCTTTGGCTTCTTATTTTTTACTTCTTCTTTTTCATTTGAAGTCGCAATCTCGAGCTACTCGCTTTCATCATTCCTTGTGCTCCTTTGGTATATTCCCCGGAAAAAATTGGCCTATGTTAGAGTAGACCTCGGAATAAAAAAGGTCGGAATAATATTACGGTCTTCATCTTCTTATGCTTTCTTAATTTTTTCATCCTTTTTATATGCCAGAGGAGATTCGCTCGTTATCAAATATGTATTAAATAGCGCCTCGCTTGGTATCTACGGAGCTGCCTATCGTTATCTAGAGTCTTTGAGTCTTATCCCAACGGCACTGGCCCATAACCTGTTTCCTATTTCTGCCAAACCTAATACTGTCACCTGGACACACCTTCTGAAGCTTGTATTGCTGTTGTCTACGTTGGGATTGATTATTTCTTCGGCCCTCTATCTGTTTTCGGATACCCTGATTATTGCTCTGTTAGGAGCGGAATATACTCCCGCCATCCCTGTTCTGAAAATTTTCTCCGCGGTGTTACTTTTCTTTTTTATCAACTCGCCTTTGGCAACCATCGTCCAAAGTTCCGACCTGATACAAAAATTTTTACCTTTCGGCTTTGCAAACACTGTCACAAACATTATCCTTAATCTAGTGTTTATCCCTATCTATGGGATTGGCGCTTCGGCATTGGTAATGCTTTTTACCGAGCTCACCGGACTTTTCATAAATGTGTATTTTGTCAGAAAAATTTATTCCCGCTAGAGAGATATGCAAAAAATAACTATTGTAATCGTTCATTGGAATACGCCCGAATCACTGAAAAAGCAGATTGATAAGTTGTCGTCCAGTCAGGACATTCAGATAGTCGTCGTCGACAACCACTCTCAAAAGTCTCTGTCTTGGTTGAAAGCCCGATCTCCTTCGGTTACTTTAATTGAGAATGAAATAAATAGGGGATATGCGTTTGCCTGCAATCAGGGTGCCGCGATCGCTGAGGGGAAGTGGCTTCTGTTTTTGAACCCCGATGTAGAAATAGATCCCGGTCAGGTATTCCAATTGATTGACTTGGCCTGCAACGAGGACTTACTTGCTGCCTCACCTGTTCCCGGTTCTGATGACTATCACAAACCTATACCTACCCTCTTATCTCTTTTGGCAGAATTTTCACCCCTGGGAAAAATCCTGCCAAAAAAAAATGTGTCCGACCCTAAAACTTTGACAGGAGGGTGCTTATTGATCAAAAGCAAACTCCTGAAAAAATTGGGAGGTTGGGATGAAAGATTTTTTCTCTGGTTTGAAGACAGCGATCTTACGTTGAGGTTGCTAAAAAATGGGTATAAAATCGGGTGGTTGCCCATAGACGTAAAGCACGCCGGGGGAACGACCTTTTCAATGCTGGACGATCAGTTTAAACGGGATATTTTTTTTAGCTCTATGGACGTATTTGCCAAAAAACATTTTTCACTTATTGGCCAATTCGTCGTCCAGGTGATAAAAAATCATTACACAAAAAGAAAACTCCTACCGCGTTTAGATAATACGACCAATATAACACTACCTAATCTAGAGCAAGATCTTTTACATTCGTTCTTCGAACAAAACAAACATCTCTTATTTTCCACTCCCGGAGTGGAGTGGATTGTTGTAACAAGCGGGATGAAATCAACAGATTTTTTTACCTGGAAAAAAGAATTCCCTCTTATCCGACTCATTCCCATCGAAAGAAATAGGGGATTTGCTTCGACGGTAAACATTGGTTTTCACGCGTCAGCTGGGCGATGGGTGGGAACAGTCAACGACGATGTCAAACTAACGCAAGATTGGCTTGTCAGACTTTTAAGCTGTGTTGATACAGAAACAGGTTCAATTAACCCGCTGATTTATAAAGAGGATAACACTATTGAGTCCTCGGGGATTACCATTCTTAAAAAGGGCAAGGCTATACCCTTGACATCAGCAACATCCAGAGAAGTTGACGCGACAAACGCAGCTGCAGTACTTTACAATAAAGAAGTGCTTAATAAGGTAGGTTTATTCGATGAAAAATTTGGTTCCTATCTTGAGGATATTGATTTATCACTTCGCATCAAAAGAGCTGGGTACAAAAATATTATTTGTCCTGAGGCAAAAGTTGTCCATGCAGGTCAATCGACTTCAAAACACATTGGCAGCAAAAAAAATGTTTATGATTTTCGAAACTGGATTTTCGTGATCATAAAAAATTGGACTTTGCAAGATCTTGTGCTTAATTTTCCTGCTATCTTTTTAGAAAGACTGCGCAATCTCTCTGGCATTTCCAAATCGCTCTAAACTTTACGTATTCCAACGATTAGAGTTAAGCCCCAAGGCATATAACCCAAATGTTCCTCACATCTTAACAAAATATTTGCGATTTTTTGCTTGAATAAAGCAGCCTTTGTTTTTTTATAACGAAACTCGTCTTGAATAGGTCTATGCAATATCTTTTCATAAAAAAAGTAAACAAAAAAACCTGCAAGATTCCAATAGGTGAAAAACTCAATTTCTTTTCTTTTGAGGGTAGTCAAAAGAGAGAGAAGATTCTGCTTCGAGTATCTACGATAATGACCCCATTGTCTATCACGCTCTCCAAATAAGAAAGAATGGGCAGGAACCGAGACGATAAGTAATCCACCCTTTTTCACGAAAGAAAATAAATTATGAAGTGCAAGCGTATCATTTTGAACATGTTCAATAACATCGCTCGCCAAGACATAATCATATTCTCCATTTCCAGAAGATTTAAGAATGTCTCCTGCACGGATAGTGATTCCCTTCAGGAGAGGATTATCTTCCATCTCTTTACATAACTTCTTTGATCGCTCCATCCCAAAGACATGAAACCCTCTGTCTTTAAAGAATTTAAGAGCAAGACCGTTCCCTGAACCAACATCGATGAGAGATCCTTTTTTGAAGCCCATTTTTTTGTAGATGAAGCGGAGTAAGTTAGTAATACGAACGTCGTAGACTTTTTTGCTAAGAGTAAGCTGTTGGTTACCTAGATTTGGAAACTCTTCCATATCTTTTTAGATCCGCCTCAACCATCGTTTTTACTAATTCATCAAACGATACTTTCGGTTTCCATCCTAAAGCTTTAGTGACCTTATCTGCTTTAGCTTTGAGTTCGTATACCTCCGCCGGTCTTTTGAAGCGCGGATCGATAACTACGTATTTTTCCCAATCCGGTATTCCTCCGTACCTGAATGCAAGCTTGACGAATTCCTTAACCGTGTGATTCTCTCCTGTTCCAACAACATAATCATCGGGTTTTTCCTGCTGCAGCATCAAATACATTGCTTCTACATAATCACCGGCAAACCCCCAATCTCTCTTAGTTTCTAGATTTCCGAGATAAAGTTTCTTTTCTAAACCGAGTTTTATCTTTGCAACTCCGTCACTGATTTTTCTTGTGACAAATTGGATCCCGCGAATCGGAGATTCATGATTGAACAGTATCCCATTGGTAGTAAATAAACCAAAAGATTCGCGAAAATTAATCGTGGTCCAATACGCGTGCACTTTTGATATAGCATAAGGACTTCGGGGATGAAAAGGTGTCTTCTCATCCTGGTACCCATTCGTATTTGATAGACCAAACATTTCAGAGGTTGAAGCCTGGTAAAATTTAGTTCTCGGAGAAAAAAGCTTGATACCATTAAGCAGGAAGACAACTCCGAGCGAATTTACCTCGGTGGTGAGCTTTGCCATCTCCCAAGATCCTCCCACAAATGATTGGGCGGCAAGATTGTAAACTTCGGTAGGCCTTAATACTCTAATGACATTGTAAAGTGAGGATTCATCGGTCATATCGCCCTCCATGTAATCAATCTTATTAGTAAGGTCCAAGTACTCTAAATTCTCAAAGTTGGGATTGGAATACCTTCGTACCATGCCATAGACTTTATATCCTTTGGAAAGTAACAATTTAGCTAAATAAGGACCATCCTGCCCTAAAATGCCCGTTATCAAAGCCGTTTTTGCCATATTTGCCATATTAGGTATATTTGAGCTTAAAAAGTAAAATTATTAACCAGCTTGACATTACTATAAGGTTCGCCAGTATTATGGGAAAAGCTTCTAACATAATACCATAGACGAGCCATAAAAGCGATGAAAAAAACCCTATAAATAGGGTGGCAAGGGAGAAGTCTTTTGTCGATCTTGTTTTCCAGGTATTGATTACCTGCGGTAGAAAGGTGAAAGATGAAAGTATGGTTGCACCATATCCGAGTAGATTTACTTTGTCCATTAGGTCATTATAAAGTATTTCTCCTTAATAACAAATAGTTCGTATTACGTATTTATTTTTTTGCTACAATGTATTGTTTATGATTCCTCGCCTTATTGACTTTATCAAACGTCCAACGAGCAAAAACGTTGTTATAAATACTCTCGGAAACTACCTCAACGTTTTTTTTACCGCACTCTTTGCTCTTATTCTGGTGAGAATCCTGACCCCCTCACAATATGGGGTCTTGAGCGTGCTTCTTGGGATAGCCTATGTCCTGGCTAATGTTCTTGATTTTGGTACCACCGCAACGATCTACTCCTATCTACCCGATCTCTATGAAAAAAAAACCTATCAACTATACCGATTTATCAAGAGTACCTTTTTTTATCAGTCACTGTTTTCATTTATCGTTATCGCTTTTCTTTTGATCTCATTTCCTTTCCTTGACAAGGTTTTTTTTAAAACTGGCGCTCCTTGGTGGGAATTAGCACTCACCGCTTTCTCTGTGCTTTTTCTCATATGGCAGAATTTTCTCCAAAATATTTTGTTTGCTGCCAAAA
>Ga0209542_10017112_pt1 | contig 11929 bp, 12 predicted proteins | sample RifCSPhighO2_01_FD_184028 | JGI IMG/M metagenome (GOLD analysis project Ga0209542, IMG submission 184028) | Soil microbial communities from Rifle, Colorado - Rifle CSP2_plank highO2_0.1 (SPAdes) (version 2) | ecosystem: Environmental > Terrestrial > Deep subsurface > Rock core/Sediment ...
GGTGCGCCGCGCGGGCGAATAGCCCGATCCTATTCGGATCAGCGTCGCCATTTCAAAGAAATATAAAGTGAAAGCAAACGTAAGTCGTTATTTATACTGGCAAAATAGGTGCTGGGTTTATTGTAACGAAAATAACCCCTCTGGTCAAAGCCATGCCCGCCATACTTCCCGTCCCACAGCGGGATGTAGGCTGGGTCTGCATTACATATTTAATTTCTGATCTCCCTCACGCAACACTTCCCAAGCACCGTCTCGCAAACGCGCCACCGTCGAGGGGAGACTGTCTCTATACCCACCATCCACATATATGGAGACCTGGTCACCAAAATAACTCTTGGCTTCTGCGATTGTATGCGCGGGTGATTTTCCTTCCGGATTGGCACTGGGAGCCGAGAGCGGTCCGGTGTTACGTAACAGATTACGTAACCCTTCATCATCCGGCACGCGGAACGCTAGTGTCTTCGTTCCTCCCCTGTGCAGATGCGCCCATTTCTCCATCGGACAATCGAAAACCACACTGATCTTTCCCGGCCAGATCTTGCTCAAAGCTTTTCTATCAGTCTCGCTCAAAATAATACCGAACTCCTCCAGTCCGGAAATATCCGCAATAAGGATGATGCACGGCTTGGCCGCATCACGCCCCCGGATACGATAGAGTTTTTCTACCGCCTCCTTATCGCGCGCACTGCACACGATGCCATAGAGCGTATCGGTGGGAATAACTACCAGTTCCCCCTTTTGAAGAGCCTCAGCTACTTCTCGAGAAAAAATCATAGCCGAGACATTAGAATACTATTCTCACAAAATCTTTTTTCCCCACTTTCAAAACCTTGCCAGTATAACTGCCGTCTAATGTTATCTGCCAGTCGGTGATCTTTTGGCCATCGAGTTCTACTCCCCCTTGCTCGATTTTTCTTCGAGCATCAGTCTTGCTCTTCGCCAGTCCCTCAGCGACCATAAACTCCACTAAAGTCAAGCCAAGAGGAGGCGCCTGCGATGGACGGGCATCTTCCGGAATTTGTTTCTTGGAAAAAGTTTCTATGAAATATTGTTCCGCCTCTCCCGCTTTTTTATCACCGTGATAGAGCGTCACGATCTCTTTGGCCAATCTTATTTTGGCATCGCGCGGATTCAGCGTTCCTTTTTGCATATCAGTCTTGACTTTTGTGACAGTTTTCACAGGCAGGCGCGTGCAGTGGATGAGGTATGCGACGATCTGTTCATCCGGGATGCTCATCACTTTGCCGAACATATCATTCGATGCATCGAAAAGATTGATGGTATTTCCATAGCTCGAACTCATCTTGCGACCGTCCGTGCCGAGAATGAGATTGGTCATCAGGATATCTTGCGGCTTCTCTCCGTGAGCTTCCTGCAGACGCCGACCAGCCAATAGATTGAAACGCTGATCAGTACCCCCCAGTTCCACGTCCGCATTCACCGCAATACTGTCGAACCCCTGCATCAAGGGATAGAGCACTTCCCGGAGCGACACGCGCTTGCCTCCGTCCAAACGCTTCTTGATGTTTTCCCGCGCGATAAACTCCGCCAGAGAAAATAAATTGGCCTGCTTACCGATGTCTTCATAACCCAGTTTTTCCAGCCAGGTAGAATTATAGTGTATTTCTGCTTTGGACAGATCGATGAGCGCTGCCAGTTGCTGGGTATATGTTTTCATATTCTTTTCAATCGTATCTTCGGAGAGCATGGGGCGCTCGCTCTCCTTGTCTGACGTGTCGCCGATGACACCGGTAAAATCTCCCACAATAAGCACGATCGTATGCCCCAGCTCTTGGAAATCTCGCAGTTTGAGGAGCACCACCGCGCGCCCCAGATGGATACTGGGGCTGGTCGGGTCGATGCCGAACTTGATGCGTAATTTTTCCCCAGAAAGCAATCTTTTTTTGAGATGTTCACGATCAATGACTTCTGCCACTCCTCTACTCAAAAGGTCGTCAATTTGTTTTCCACTCTCCGGCATATATTTATTGTAACATTTTAAAAATCCCTTCTCTTTTCATTTTGAGGAACAATAGATAATCAATATCTTGACGTTTTCTCATTGCAACTTCCAAAAGAATTTCTCGGTGTTCAAAATCTTCTTCAGAATCCGCTATCATTATTTTTTTTCTTTCTTCCAAAACGGCCTCAAGAATGTCCTGCCTCCGCTTATCTTCTTGCTGTGGCAATTCTTGTTTGCGTGGAATCTTCCCCACTCCTCTCATTTCCAAAATTCCTTTCATAGAAATTTACTTTAACCCTAATTTAGATTTTGTGAGCCTATACTGGTCATCGGAAATCTGGCCGGACTTGCGCATGGCTTCGAGCGACGAGAGAATCTCGCCTTTGTTTTTCTCTATATTCTTGGGCGTCATAGATTTCCTGATCGCCTTCTCGCGATCAGCCGGACTCATCTTCATCAGCCGCCGCATGGCGAAACGCTGGAACATATTCATATCCTTAGAATTCTTCATCCCAGGAATAGTCGGGAGGCTATCCTCTCCATCCGCATCATTTTTTTTAAATGGATTCCACCGCATAAATTTAAAATTGAAAAATCAAAATGCAAAATTACAATCTAAAAATAAAAATGAACAAACCTTAGGACCATTTTGTATTTCAAACATTTCATATTTTGCATTGTCATTTTTATTTTTGATATTTACATTTTCCATTTACTTCGTCTTCATCTTATACCGCGTAACCAAGAGAGCGGAAGCCACATAGATGGAAGAATACGTTCCAAAGATGACACCGATGAGAAGGGCGAGACCGAAATACCGGATGCTGTCTCCCCCGAAAATCGTGATGGCGAAGAGGGTGATAATGACTGTGAGCGAGGTATTGATGGAGCGGCCGAGCGTTTCATTGAGGGAGCGGTTGACAGTGATTTCGAAATCTTCTTTTCTCTGCGAACGGAGCAGATTCTCGCGCACCCGATCATACACCACGATGGTATCATTCACGGAGTAGCCCAAGATGGTGAGGAGCGCGGCGATGAACGGCACGCCCACTTCGATATTATAATACCTCCCCAAAAGAACGAAGATGCCGATAACTACAATGATATCATGCGCCAGCGCGATGACAGCTCCCAGGCCATATTCCCACGACGTCACCGCTCCGGATACGCGGCGGAACGCCCACGCGATATAAAGAGCGATACAGAGGACAGAGAGCACGATGCCGGTCAATGCATTCCTTTTGATCTGGTCGGAGACCGATCCGCCGATAAAATCCGTGCGCAATTGCACGACACTGGGATCAAATGACTGCAAGTTTTTCAAAACCCGATCATTGGCATTCTCATCAGACGCGAGGTACCGAAGGAGCATCCCGCGATTGTCCGTGGCCTGGACGGTCAGGCTTTGCAGCGAAAGATCCGCGAAGGACTTCTCTACTTCGGATACTTGCGGCACAGGATCTCGAGAGAACTGCACTTCCATCAAGGTCCCTCCCTTGAAATCGATGCCCAGTTTCAGCCCCCAGCTCATAAGCAATACCAAACTCGCCGTGGTCAGTATCCCGGAAAAAAGATACGCATATTTTCTCTTCTGGATGATCTGCAACATAAATACTGACGAACGACTTACCTGCCTCGCCGACTCATCAAGGCGGGCGACTTACGACTTACGACTTGGGAAAATCCAAACATATAAGTTTTATTCCAAGAGTTTTTTAGGAGAGACAAGCAGTTTTGGATGCCGTTCCATCCACTCCCCGGCCATAAACATGACTGAGACTCTCACCAGCACTACCGCGGTGAAAAGCGAGAGAAGCACACCGAGCGCCAGAATGACCGCGAATCCCTTCACGAATCCGGTACCGAAAGCCATCAATATGACCGTCGTGATAAGCGTCGAAACGTGCCCATCGCGGATACTCGGCCAGGCCCGCCGAAACCCTTCCGCGAGTGATTTGAAAACATTTTTGCCATAGGAAAGTTCCTCGCGTGTCCGTTCAAAAATAAGCACATTGGCATCGACGGCGATACCGATCGAAAGGATGAATCCGGCAATGCCAGGCAGAGTCACCGTAATGGCAAACGGCGTAAAAACAGAAAGCTTGAAAATGGTGAGGAGCATCGCCGAATAGAGAAGGAGCGCCACGACCGCCACGACACCCAGCAGACGATAGTAAAGCATCATAAATACCGCCACTGCTCCGAGACCGACGAGCCCGGCCAGCAGGCTTTCCTTGAGCGCGCTCTGGCCCAAGCTCGCATCCACGCTCTGCTGCGACACAAGGATAATGGGCACCGGCAGTGCACCTTCATTGAGCCGTTTCACAAGATTGTTCGCCTCTTGCATCGTGAAGTTGCCGGTGATGACCGCCTGGCCGCCGACAATCTCATTCTGAACTGTCGGCTGGCTGATAATTTCCTTATCGAGAAGAATGGCTACCGGTTTCCCGAGGTTGCGCTTGGTAATTTCCGCAAACAGCTTCGTCCCCTCGCTATCGAATTGGAGCGCCACCTGCGGCGAACCCACACCCTGGCTCTGGTAATCGACGCTGGCGCTCTTCAAATTTTTTCCAGTCAAGCCCGTCGCCACCCACATGAGATCCGGGTACTGATCGATGGACCGCTTCATAAAAAGAATATTGGCCGCATGCACCTCGCGGTTATCTCCATCACCCCCGTCTGACGCCGAGGCAGGCCCGCCTTGCTGAGACAAAGACGAGGCAGGCCGTTCCTCGATCTTTTTGATGATATGCCAACCGTATTGACTTTCCACAAGGTTTGGCCATACTTCTCCTGATTTGAAGTTGGGATCAAATACAATCGCATCGAACTCAGGCACATACGTCCCCTTCTTGGCAAATCCCAAATCGCCCCCTGTATCTTTGAGCGATGGATCCTGGGTAAATTCTTTGGCCAACGCGCTGAAATCTTCACCCTTCGTGGCTCGCTCCAAAATAGTCTGTGCCTGTAACTTGGTTTGACCATTCATCTCATCGAACGGTTTTGCCGCCTCCGGGTCAGCCAGCTCGCGAAATTCGAGGAATGGCGTTTCCTTGATCATTTTCTTGGCTTGCTCGATGTCTTTGATGCCCGGCAATTCGACGATGATGCGCCGCTCCGTCCCCGAGCGCGAAAGCTGGACGAGCGGTTCGCCCACCCCGAAAGCATTCACCCGCCGCTCGATCACGGCTTCCGCAGCAGCCAGCGCGTCGTTTACTTTTTCACTGGGCACTTGCGACATATCCGCCTTGTACTCCAGATGAATCCCGCCCTGTAAATCCAAACCCTCGTTCACTTTCAATTTCTCTATAGCCTGAAAAAGCGGTGGAATAAATCTGACCGCCTGAGGGTAGGCGATGATGCCGCAAACCAAACCAAGCAAGAGCACTCCCGCAAAATGGAAGCGTTTTTTTATGTGTTGCCTCATATTTGTAAAGTATATCGGAAAGTCCTCTGAAAGACAACCAAAAGCCTTTTTTAGGCAACTGGGGCGAGACGCCTCAGGACACGCGTTATCTGCGGCATCATTTTTTTCGCATACGCCGCGTAGTTTTCGATCGACGCCAGCTTGCCATTTTCCAAGATGAAATTCTGCGTCAGCCGGATGCGTTCCAAGAAGCGCCGGTCGTGAGTCACGAGAAGGATTGTCCCGCCGTACCCGTCCAGCGCCTCTTCCAGCGCTTCGATAGCCTCGAGATCCAGATGATTGGTCGGCTCGTCGAGGATGAGCACATTGGCCCCCAGCGTGGAAAGGAGCGCGAATATGAGGCGCACCCGCTCTCCCGGGCTCAAGCCAGCGATCTTGTCGTTCAAGACATCCGGGGCGAACTGGAACTGCGAGAGATGCCGGGCGATGATGTCGCGATCGTAGACATCCAAACGCCTTTTGAAAAGTTCATACGGGGTGATTGCCAAAGATATATTCTCATGCTCCTGCATCAGGTACCCAAAAACCAGTTTCTCTCCGCACACTCTTTTTCCGGAAAGCGGCGGGAGAACTCCTGCAATCGTTTTGAGCAGGGTCGATTTACCGGCGCCATTGTTACCGAGGATAACCAAACGGCTTCCAAAGGTTATTTTCAAGTCAACCGGACCACCCTGAAAACCGCCTGACCCGCCAGCCTGCCCGAAACGCTTCGCGTATCGATGCGGGCGGGCAACGCTTTCGACGTAGCTCCTGCAGGCACGATAACCGAAACGAACCTTTTTGAGAACAATGCTATTTTTGAGAACTCCTCCTTGAGATTCGAGCGGAATAATGAGCGGGTCACGCACAAGCGGCCGCTCCACCTTGTTCAAGCGCTTCTGTCTTTCTTCCATGGCTTTGGCCGAAGTGGTGAATTTTTTGGTAGCCCGTTCTTTTTTGAAATTGGAAGTGAGCTTGTCATGATCCGGCGCTTTGCGATTCTTGACCCGTCCGACCCAATCCATTTTTTGTCCGATAGAAACGAGCAGCCGCTCCCGCTCTTCTTCTTGCGCCCGATACTCTTCTTTGTGCTTGCGGATGGCATGGGCTTTCATTTCGGCAAAAGCGCTCCACCCTCCGGTATACATCACGACACTCCGCTTGTACCAATCGATCTCCAGCACTTTTTTTACGACATTATCGAGAAAACGCCGATCGTGGGAAGCGATGATACAAGTAGCGGGAGAGCGCTTGAGATAACGTTCCAACCAGCAGAGCGCCGGCAGATCGAGATTGTTCGTCGGCTCATCGAGCAAAAGCACATCGACGCCGCGGAGCAGCACCCCCGCAAGCGCCGCCTTGCGTTTCTCCCCTCCGGACAGTTCAGAAACGAGACGCTCCAGCTTGATGTGCGAGAGCCCGAGCCCTTCGAGTACCCCTTTGGCCTTGCGCGTAAAATCATCCCCGCCCAATCTCTCATAGCCCGCTCTGAACACCTCATACTGTTCCAAAATCTTTTTTTCATCCAAATGCGGTTCCAATACCGCCATCTCATTTTCGAGATCTGTGAGTCCCGTCATCCGGCGTAGATAGTGAAGGAGGGTTTCTTCCGATTTTACGATAGCTTCCTGCGGGAGATAACCGATCAGTATCCGATTGGGCTTCATCACCTCTCCCTTATCGGCAGACTCCAAACCAGCGATGATCTTGAGAAGGGTCGACTTGCCCACGCCGTTTTGTCCGACCAAAGCGATTTTTTGACCCTCGCCCACCGAGAAAGAGACCTTGTCCAGGACACGCACCGTTCCGAAAGTTTTCCTGACATTCTTTAAAGTCAACATACGTGAGCAGCATGAAATCTCTCTCCCTGCTCCCCTGCCAAGGGGAGCTGTCTCGTCTTCGAGACTGAGGGGTTAATTAATAACAGATTGACTTAATCCTTGATATATCATTGTCTAAACGAGGACGAACGGAAATGATACAACAAAAAATACTTATTGTAAAGCCTCCTTTGTAGTAAGCAACAGTAATATTAAAACGAGATAGCCTAAAAGGAGAAGGAGTACTGACCTTCCCTGCCAGCACCTCATCGAGATAGAGTTTTGTCATTTTTTGAGTCTCTCGGTTTTCTCTAAAAAGGCATCTCGTTTATTTTCACTTCCTCAGAAGTTTATCTCCATAAACAAGAAAAACATTCTCTTTTTTTGCCAACCGTCTCATATCCTCAGTGAATCCGCTTTTGCTGAAAAGGATAAAAAACTCTTTTCTTTTTCCTCGTTCCCATTGGACAGTCGCCGCTTTCTTCTTGAGATCAGTATAAATATTCGTTCCGACAGACTTTGCTGACCACTTGCATTCACCGAAAACAATCTGCTTTTTTTTCTCGTTCAAACCCACGATATCAATCTCTGTATTTCCTTCCCACCATCGGCCAATGCGATCAAACAAAAATATATTCTTTTCAAAACTCCGCAACAGCTCGCAGCAAACTCGTTCATATACTACCGCCTCAAGCGAAGATGCACACACCTTGTATCTGGCCAATATTTCCTCTGTTCTTCCGATCTGCAGCTCGCTCTTGTACGGATACACGAACTGAAACCAGAACCGGAAGAAGTTGTCGGTAATCCGATACAGCCCCTTGCGGGATTTCCCTTTGTTGGACTCCGTTATTGGCACTTCTTTTTCGATCAGGTGAAGATGCTCAAGCACGCTCAGATATTTTGTAAGCACATTCTTCGGTAATCCCGTGTCATTGCCGATTTCTCCGAACTTCCGCTTCCCCCAGGAAATAGCCCGCAAAATAGCCAAATAATTTTTCGGTTCCCTCAGTTCTTCTTTCAGAGTGAATTCAATCTCATTAAAAAGGAATTCCGTCGGAGGAAAAATCCGCGCCATAATGTTTTCTTCCAGAGAAAGATCAGGATTCATCTGCAAGAGGTACGCCGGCATCCCGCCAGTAATCGCATAAAATTGCATAAACTCATGAAATGGCTTCTTCGGATAAAATTTCCGAGCCTGTCCGAACGTAAGCGGCTCGACCAGAAGCTGTCCCGTACGCCGGCCGAACAGCGGCGACTTCTGAATAAGCGTTTCCGATTCCATCATAGCGATGCTCGAGCCAGATAAAAGAAGAAAGATTCCCGTGTCTTTCAGATATGTATCCCAGCCCTTCTGAAACAGTGAACTCGTCGCCTTGTCCGATTCTACCAGATACGGGTACTCGTCTATGACAAAGACAAATCGTTTTTTCGAATCCTTGAAATACTGAAACGCCTCGACCCAATCAGTAAATCCTCTTTTTGCGAGGATAGTGTCATCGAAAAATTCCCCAGCGATACGTCCCAACTCTTTGAGCTGTTCTAATTGGCTGCGCTTGTCTGCAAGAAAATAAAGAAATGGTTTTTTCTTACCGAACTGTTTCATAAGTTCGGTCTTTCCGACTCGGCGCTTTCCATAAATTATGAAAAGTTGGGAACGTCCGGATTTCCATTTCTCATTCAGTGCTACAAGCTCAGTTGCCCGATTGATGAATTTCATACTCATAAGTATCTTGCATGGTAGTTACAATGGTGGTTTTCGATAATATACTCATGATTAGTATACTCCTGAGTATACTATATGTCAATACTATAGTTTTTTGCTTTATAGAGCCAAAATCTTGCTTACATACGTCAGCAAAATTTCTTGCTTTTTTGGCGTTTTTTCTCTATAATTGAGGTAACAATTTCTCGTATGCTTTCAAGAAAATCATTGGCTTCAATATCGTTATACGGGTTGCTTTTTTCGCATGTCTTTGCCATAGAGCAACAAGAGAGACTCGCGGGTCTTTTTTTATTTTCTCATTTCTTCTCTGCCCCAGCCCCAGCGAGAGAGAGTTTTGTCATGTACGTAATTAATTACGTAATTATCAAAAAGGTACCTGACCCCTTTTCTATTCATAGCTTTAACGAAGGATAGACCCCTTTTCTTTTTCCATTTTCTTTATTCACTACTCCAATGTTCTCAAGAACATGAGAGTAAGACGTGATTGAACGAAATAATGAGTATAAGGTTTTAGGACATACCAACATACTTGAGAATGTTGGGGTGTCATGAAGGGAGGAATTTTGACAGGTCGATCCACCGCCCCATCAATATCGAGAGAGAGTTTTGTCAGGTATGTATTAAAATACGTATTCCCTCAATGGCGCGGTTTATACGCGATAAATCCGCCTCGCTCTTCGGGCAGAGATTTGTAGCCCTTATTGATAATTGCTTCATTTTCCGGATCAATATCCAATTCTGCTACATCTGTAAAACCTTTGGATACCAAAATTTCTTCCGTTCGCTTCAAAGTTAATAAGTCTTCTTTTTTTAATTCGTTATTATATACATTCCGCCCCTCCTCATCCTTCCCTTCAATGTTGTAACCGAAGCTCGAAAGAAGAATAAACCCACCGGGACGAAGTATGCGATATGTCTCTTCAATCAAGCGGTTCGCCTGTTCCTCGAGTTTCATCTCAGCATTGGGAAAATTTATGAGATTGCCGGAAACCATACCAGCAACTGAAGCGTCCGTGATTGGCATCTGTAATCCATTGGCTTCTACTACCTGCAAATTTACATTCTTGGTTAGCTCTTTCAGGTCTTGATGCGTCAACAGATTGCTGTGGTAGGTGTCCGCTACTATAAGTGTGGCATCTTTTTTTGTGCAAGCATCAAGAATCTCTCTGTTCAGATGATTGAAACCATCCGTCGGATCGATGGCAAATCCCGCCCCTACATTGACCACAATATCACCCGGATGAATGAGCTTGTTGAATATTCTCCTATAGGTTTCAGCAGAGATCGGATCATAATTGAACGTTAGTCCAGTCTCTTTTGTTCTACCACGAGCAATTTCTCTCGCCACTGCTCTCTCCAATACTGTTTTCCTGATTGTAGAATAGTCCGGAATTTCAGAAGATTTCATAAGGTAAGTATTAAAATATGTAATTATCAATAGTACCCAATACTTTTTCTTTGAGCCTCATTTTCCCAAACATCACTACAGCATGGGGGGATTATGGTTTCACGTTCGCCTGAATCCATTGTTCGATACTATCAACCAGCTGGAGAGCCTTCCCTCTGTCATTAAGTTCGACTTGATAGGTAGTACCAAGATCATTACCCCACAGAGGGTAAGATCCCTCATGAATAGCCGGAAAAAGCTTTTTCCGTATGATATCCCTCATGCGTCCAGCTTGATCTCCAAATTTCCCCTTGGGAATTGTCAGAATCAGTCGTCCCTGACCAGCATCATGCAAGGTGCAGAATTTGATATTTTCAATGCCAGCGGTTTTCTCATGTGGTAACTCAGGAGTAGTCATAAAAATAATAATTACTAACTTATGTCTCTAGTATACACCAGTCAACAGCACCTCATCGACATCGAGAGAGAGTTTTGTCAGGTACGTAGTTAATTACGAAATTATCAAAAAGGTACCTGTTTACCCGCCTCTGGAGGGACCCCTTTTCTTTTCGTTTCAGATCAATGGTAATCCCCGTGTATAGTGTCTTGTCCGAACATTTGAGAATATAGAGAAAATACATAGGCTTCATTCTATACCATACCCCAACATTCTCAAGTATGTTAGGGTGTTGTGGTGTGCTGGAATGTTTTCAGAAACTTGGCAAACATCCTGCCGTACGGTGATAAGCTATGTTCGACAAATCTACCGTGATACTTCTTGCTAATCAGGCCGGCCTGAGAAAGCCGCCGCGTATGCTCCCCGATCGTCTTTTCGTTCGTGCCAAGCTCCTTTACTATTTCTTCCAGGGTGATGCTCTCACGTGCCGCAATCAGAAGCAATATATCAATCCGATGATGATTGGCCAGACCTTTGAGATGCCGTTCCATCTGTTTGGCTGTTTTCATTGTTTTCATATATGCATTATAACACTACATACCAACATACTCCAGTATGTAAGGATGATGTTTAAGGATGAGAAAAAGTGTAATGATGAAGTTAATGTGGAATGTGTTTGGAGAGAAGGCTATCAATTTTCTCTGAAAAGGTACCTGTTTGCCCTCTCCGAAGGCGGGCAGGTGCCTCTGGAGAGGTTTCTTTTTCTATTACTTACTTTGCTTCTCATGATATTCCAATAATTTCTCTGCCGGGGAAATACCGCCGAGAACTTCGTGCGGAAAGTAATTCCACGCGTCGGTTACCAATTCAAGTACGTTGCTTAATTCCGAAGCGTCTCCGCCACGATCAAACATAGCCACCACTTTCATCATGTCGTCGTTGTCATCCTCGTTATAAATGGCATCCCGGACATGATCCAAAGTAAAATCACTCTCCGTTTCTTTGAGCATATCCACAAGTTCCTGCTCAATCTCTTCCCGCCGTTCCAGAATTTGTTGTTTTGATTCAGTTTCCATATATTTACTGCCTGTGGACAATTTTCCTTGTCTTATGCTATAGTGTAATTGATCGTAAGATCACTGATTTTAGAGCTAAAGGGCCTCGGCAACGGGGTCTTTTGTGCGTTTATAGGCTGATTCTTTTAGCCAACAAATAAACTCTTTAAGCTCA